>Ga0214168_1000138_pt1 | contig 28702 bp, 11 predicted proteins | sample LakMenepilimnion_FD_153002 | JGI IMG/M metagenome (GOLD analysis project Ga0214168, IMG submission 153002) | Freshwater microbial communities from Lake Mendota, WI - Practice 29OCT2010 epilimnion v4 | ecosystem: Environmental > Aquatic > Freshwater > Lake > Epilimnion/Euphotic zone | place: Lake...
CTAGAATATAGAGATATTGATAAAACAGTAGATGTCTTTATTAATAATTTTAAAAAGAAATATATGTTCCCTATCCCAGAAGATATTGCTGGCGATAAGGTTTTGCTGCAAAAGCACATTAAAGAAGTATATGGATCTAAGGGTACAGAGCGAGGCCTAAAACTTCTATTCCAACTTTTGTTTGCTGATAACATTAGTGTATACAAACCTGGGGATGATGTTTTTAGGTTGTCAGATGGTGATTGGAATAGAGACATTTATCTTGAGGTATCCTTTAAACCTTTCAATAGTTTATTTGTTGGTGAGTTTATTAGAGGCCGTATATCTGGCGCAAGGGCCTATGTTGAAAGTTTCCAGACAAAATTTGTTAATAATAAAAACATAAACATTTTTTATCTAACGGATGTAGTTGGTAACTTTAGACATGATGAAGTTGTTCTAATTGATGAATCCAAATTGCCAGAAGGTGAGGTTCCATCTGTAACAGCAATTAACTCACCAAAGATTATTGGTTCAATGACAGAAGTTGATGTTTCAAATAGAAGCTCGCCATTTGGTTATACTGTTGGCGACATACTGGAAGTACAAGGTAGAGGTTCTCGCGGTAAGGTAGTTGTAACAAAATTAAAAGAACTTGATGGTACAATTTCATTTAATCTAGAAGATGGTGGCTCAGGTTATACTGTTAATAATACTGTTTTCTTGATTAAAGGTCCTGTCACAGGGCTTGTTATAGAGGCCGGTGGCACAGGTTATAGCAATACAGATGTCATAACATGTTCAAACGGAACAGCAAATGCAACAATAACCTTAGCTGGAGCTTTGGGTGTTGGCGGTGTAATTCTTGCTAATAACATTAATGTAGTTAATGGCGGTAATGGATTTTTAACAACAAATGCATTTACTGTTACAGTTGCAATAGCAAACTCAACTGGCGGAGCCTCAGCAGGCCTTGGCGCAAATCTAGTGCCAGTAATTGCAGGTGGCGGCGACCAGGCAGGTTTAAGAATTGGCGCTTTAACCAATGTTAAATCTCTTTTTTCATCTGCTGTAAAAATTAATACAATTGGCCAAACACTAAATTATATTGTCACTGCCAATAATGTTGATAATACACTTATTGGTCAATTATCATATCCAACTGGAAATGGTTATGGTCTTGCTTCAAATGTGGCAGCAGGCTTTGATACAATCCTCAAAGATGCGTTAAGCTTTCAGAATTATGAAGTTGGTACAATATCTAAAATCTTTACAACCAATCCTGGCCAAGATTATACAACGAATGTACAAATTACAGTGACAGATACTGTCATAGGACTAATGGAGCTACCCGACAAAGAACATCCTGCTGGCCGCGGCGAGCAAGGTAATGGGCAACTTGGCAACAATGCCGTTGTAACTGGCGTTGCTGGGTTTGGCTCTGATGCTCTGGGAGAAGTCAAAGTTATTGACTCAGGTCTAGGTTATGAACAAAGAGAAGAAGCCCTTCTTGTTTCATTGTCTAACACAAACCTAATAACATCTGGCACTGTATTACTAACAAGACAGGGTCAGGGTGAAGGTAATTTCAAATCAACTCGTGGATTTTTAAATTCTGACAAGTTCATTCATGACAGTTTTTATTATCAAGACTATTCTTATGAAGTAAGATCATCAGTTGTATTCAATAAGTATAGTGACCTTCTAAGAAAGCTTTGGCATCCAGCTGGTGTCGAAAAGTTTGGTAGAGTTCTTGTAAGCAATGAAGTCACCTCTGCAACACCAGACGTTATACAGCAAGCATATATAGGGGATGGGTCAACGACGACGTTTGCTATCCCAGGTGGAGCATGAGTACACTAACAGTCAAAGTAAATGGAGTATTGCAGGTACTAGGTACCGATTATACCATTTCTGGTGGTAGTGTTGTATTTACCAAAGCACCTAGTGCCGAGGCCTCTGTTGAGATTAGAAAAGAAATACCACGGAGTATTCTTGAGACTAGCTTCCAGATTGAGCAAATCAGACTAACAGAGCTAACCACTGCCTATAGCACCCAGACCATTGTATCTTCCACATTCAATACAAATATTGGAACAGGTACCACAACAACGTTTGTTACTGCATACTCTACTTCTAAATCTACCGATACTACTGTAGCAACATCCAAGAGTACAACGACAGCGTACATTTCAGAATTTGACACTGTCATTGGTACATCTAAGAACACCACATCTCAGTATGTTACAGCTTATCAAACAGTATTTAATACAGTATCTGTGTTTGATACAGTTATTGTTACATCCTATGCCACAACAAAAACAACATCAACAGTATTTGAAACAACAATTGGTACAAATAGAGTAACATCTACAAGTAGAGCCACAACAATAACAACAATCTTTGATAGTAGTAGAACAACTACAACAGTTTATAGTACTGCTTATACAACAATTTACGCTACCCAGACAGCTTACAATACAAATAGAAATACTGTATATAATACCTCAATTGCTACTCTAACAAGCAAGAGTACCAATACATCTCAAACAACTTCAACTGTCTATAATACATTCTATGCATCACAGTATGGAACAACCACTGTATTTAACACATCTAAAGACACAAACTTTGTCACTTCAAAGTCCACAGATACAACTATTAACACATCGAAGGCAACAAACACAACAACTACCTATGCTACAATTTTTGATACTGCTGGTTCAACAACAAGAAGTACAACATCTCTTTATGTAACTGTATTTAATACATCTAAATCAACAGCTACTGTCTTTAGCACAACATTTGATACCATCTTCAATACCAACAAATTAACATCAACTAGTAAATCAACAACTTCTGTATTCAATACAATAACTACATTTGTTACAACATTTGATACTGGTTACAATACTAGTAAGTCAACAACATCGTTGTTTAATACGACAACAACATTTAATACATCATATGCAACTAACTTTGCAACGACAACAGCATTTGAAACAAATGTAGCAACTCAAACTACCGTATCACAAAATACTGCCAGAAATACAACTACAGTATTTGGTACAGCTACAAGTGTTATAACAACAACTGCGTTTAATACCACAACCACGTTTAACACAACGTATGCAACTAACTTTGCCACTAATACAACATTTGAAACAAATGTAGCAACCCAAACCACTGTATCACAAAATACTGCCAGAGATACAACTACAATATTTAGTACAGCTACAAGTGTTATAACAACGACTGCGTTTAACACTACAACCACGTTTAACACAACGTATGTAACTAACTTTGCAACGACCACAGCATTTGATACAAATGTTCTAACAGAAACAAACCGTGGAACAAGCAAAGCGACTGAAAAAACAATTGGTACAAGTAGAGCCACAGCAACTTCTAGGGCCACGACAACGCTGTTTGATACAACAACATCGTTCGATACAACAACCACATTTGGCACCACAACAACCTTTGATACGACATATAGTACGACTTATCAAACAACTTCTACAACTGAACAAACAGATACCTACAATTCTGGTTCTGGAACTGCTACTGCCCCATCAGGTGCAATATCAGTGGTTATTAAAGTTTGGGGTGGCGGTGGTGCAGGTGGTACTGGTCGCCAACAAGAGTTTACAGGCGGCGGAGGTGGAGGCGGTGGCTATGGAGAACATAACGGTACTGGTTTAACTGTTACAGGTGGTGTGACGTTTGGATATGCTGTTGGTGCAGGGGGTGACGCTTCAACCCAAAACGCACCTACAGATGGTGGAACATCACAAGTTACTGGCGATGGTAATAATCCTTCTTTTGCTCTATCAGGATATGGTGGTTCTAAAGGCTCCAACGCAACAATTAATGATGATGGTGATGGCGGTGATGGTGGAACTGCAGCAGGAGGCACAACTAATACAACTGGAACTGCAGGCGAGTTTGGCGGACCTGGTGGGGCTAGTGCAAATGGTGGCGCCGGCGGCAATATGGGAATTGGAGGCGTTGGTGGTGATGGCACTGCTCCTGGTGGTGGCGGTGGTGGTGGCGGGTATACCTCTGGTGTTACAGGGTATCGTGGTGGTTATGGTGGTGCTGGTCGCGTTCAATTTATTTGGACAATTCAAAGTAACATTAACACATCCCGCGTAACAAGTGCAGCAACATCTAGAACCACAGACACGTCTAGGGCAACGGCTACATCTAGAGCTACTGCTACATCTAGATCTACAACAACTACATTTAGCACAACAACATCATTTAATACAACATACCAAACTACAACAACATTTGTTACTGGATTCCAGACAACTACTATATTTGGTACCTCTAGAGGCACAACAACAGTCTTCGACACTGCAAAAAGTACTGCAGCTCTCACTGGCACAAGTAAAAGCACCACATCTGTATTTGATACAGCAACGTCAGCTGTAACATCTACTACTTTTGTTACTACCTATCTGGCGGCTACAACAACTGCACTTGTAAGATCTCGAAGTACGACAACTATATTTGATACTGCAAGGAGCACAGCAGCTGCCACTGCTACAAGTAAAAGCACCACATCTGTATTTGATACAGCAACGTCAGCTGTAACATCTACTACTTTTGTTACTACCTATCTGGCGGCTACAACAACTGTATTTGTAACATCACGAGGTACAACAACTGTATTTAATACAGCAAAGAGTACTGCTGCAGTTACAGGAACAAGTGTTGCTACAACCACTGCATATAATACATTAGTTGCTACAGCTCTATCAACAAGTAGGGCAACCGTGACTAGTAAAGCCACAACAACTGTATTTGATACAACTACTAACTTTGATACAAATTTTGCTACAGCTAGAAATACATCAAAGGCTACAGATACTACGTTTGAAACTAACTTTGGTACATCCAAGGCAACAGACACAACCTTTAGCACTCTATTTAATACAGCTGCTGCAACATCAAAAAGTACTGCAACAACAACCGTGTTTGGCACTGCATATGCAACAACTACTTCATATGATACTGTTTATGGTACAGTATTTGCAACAAACAAAACAACGGACACTTCTACTGCAACAGTAAAGTCAACATCTAAGTCAACAACCTCTGCGTTCCAGACAACGACAGTCTATAATACAGATACTACGTTTGAAACAAATAGAAACACAATATTTAATACTGTCATAGCAACAGACACTTCCCGCGATACTGTAATCCTAACTTCAAAGAGTACCTCAACATTATTTGAAACTGCTATTGATACTGTATACGAAACAAATATTGCAACAACCTCTGTATTCAATACAGTATTCAATACAGCAAAAAATACTACGAGTGTATTTAATACAGCAATTGACACAGCCTATGCAACCAACATTGCAACAGCTACATCTAGATTTACCACAAAGGGTACAGAGACTGTAACATCTACAGCTTATGAAACTGGTTATGCAACCCAGATCTTAACATCCAAGAGTACCTCAACTGTATTCAACACTGTATTTGCAACAACAACTGTATTTGATACAGGACCAAATACAACAAGAAATACATTGACACAATCCGTTTATGCTACAACATCAAGTACACTGAAGGGCACAGACACATCTATCCTAACAGAGTATAGAATTGTTGTTACACAAACATTGTTTAGCACTAATATTGAAACAACATACGAAACAATTGCTGGTGTTTTAACAACTATTGCGACAGACGTGTTAACTGGTAAAACTACTGATACCTCATTTGCTCTTGAAACAAGAAATACTTTAAGAGATACAGCATTCCAAACAACAAACCCAACGTTGATTGCAACTACAACATTATTCCAAACATCATATAATACAAACCAGGTTACACGTTATGTAACATTCAATACAGCGTTTGAAACAAGTAAAAATACATCTACTGTATTTGATACAGCAACGACAACTGCATATAACACAACAAGCACATTCAACACATCAACTGTTATATCATCCTCAACTTCTCGCAATACTGTGGTAACTTCTTCAACAGTATTTGATACAAGTAGGTCTACAATATTTGCTACTGGCACATCTAGAACTACAACATCCTCATATCAGACAAATACAACAACAATATTTGCTACTGGATATGATACAAACGTTGCAACAACATCAGTATTTGTAACAGCATTTTTAACTGTGTCAACATTTGACACAAGCCAGACTACATCTAGAAACACAACTCTGTCAAAGGGTACAGAGATCATTACATTCTTTGCTACATCACAATTAACATTTAAACCAACAAGTACCTCACGCAGCACGGTTTATGTTAGTGACTTCACTACTGTATCTCGCACAACAGAATTTAATACTTTAACAGGTATAACAACAGCGTTTGATACAAAAAGAGGTACAAACCAGACAACTGTGTTTGATAGCTCAACTTCATTCCTAACTAGCTTTGCCACAACGCTAAACAAAACAACTACGACAATTACTAATAAGAGCACTCTAAGTGCCTATAACACATTAGTTAACACATCAAAAGTTACTGACATAGGAACATCTACAGATACTACAACTGCATTTGACATTTTGACATCACGTAATACAGCATATAATACTACTAAGACAACACAAAGTACTCTAGTAACAACATTTGATACAGTGTTTAATTCTACCTTTGCCACATCAAAGGCAACGTCAACAAGTAGGAGTACACTAACATCCACATCATCTGTTATTACAACAACATATGACACATCAAAGAGTACTGTTAATAACACTAGCACAACATATCAAACAACATTTCAAACTGATTCTGGAGCAGGTACATTAGTCAGTACATCTGCTCTAACAACAAAATCGACAGGAACATTAACATCAACCGTTACTGCCAAGTTGACAACAGTTGATACAACTCAAAGCACCGAAACACAATACTTAATGTCAAGCAGTTTTGGTACAGAGACTGTGTTTGAAACTGTTGTGGGTACAGCATATGACACAACTACTACATTCAACACGCAAACAATATTCCAGACATCTTCCGTATTTGACACAACAACATCATTCCAGACCGACTCGGGTGCTGGTACATTGAAGGCAACATCTAAGACTACATCTACTGCTATCTTAACAAATACAAATAAGACAACTGCAACATCAAGAGTTACAGTAACAGCAAGTGGAACATACTACGTAACATCTAAGACTACAGCTTCCATGTATGATACTACGAAGAATACAGTGGCTGGTCAAACTATTGCTCTAACAAGTACTTCTAAGAATACAACAACAGTATATTTGTCTGAATATCAATCAACAATCAATACTACAACATCATACTTGTCTTCTTACTCAACTGTTATTGCTACGAGCAGACAGACCCAGGCTTTGACAACATTTGGTACATCTAAGACAACAGAAACAATATTCCAAACTGCTGCTGGTGGTGGTACATTATTTAACACAACAAACAATACTACAACAGCATTTGACACTGTCTACCTAATCACCCAGTCTGTTGCCTCAACAGCTACCACATTCCAGACTGATTCAGGGGCTGGTACATTAAAGGGTACTTCTCGAAATACAATTACAACTTACACAAGATACTTGAGTGGTAAGCAAACATCTACTGTGTTTACGACAGCATTTGCTACAGATCCATTTGTAACAACGACTTTTGGTACATCTAGGAGCACACTGACAGTTTACCCAACTGTATTTACTGAATTTGGTACTTCTAAAGACACCACAACAACATACCAGACAGATTCAGGTGCTGGTACAATGGTGAGTACCTCACAAAGTACAACTACTGCATTTAATACAGTATATGCAACTGGTGCATTGACCCAGAAGTCAACTACTACAGCATTTGATACAGTCTATAGCACCGGTCTTGCAACGACAAGAGATACTGCTACATTCTTAACCACATCAACTGCATATGTTACAGAGACAGCAAGAATTACTGGCTCAGGTAAAATCACACAGTTTGCAACCACAACAACCATCAACACTGATACAGCAAGAGGTACCTCAACCACATTCCAGACAGATTCTGGCGCAGGTACATTAGTTAACACATCAAGAAATACATTTACTGGTACTATTACATCATTTAACACTACCACTGTAACTATTAGTGATATGTTGACAAGCAAGTCAACAGCTACACAAACTGATCAAGGGACGTTGGTAACAACATCAACAGCTACATCATATAGTACAGAAACAGAGTATACCACATCAAGTGGTATAACAGTATTTTTAACATCTGTTAACACAACAACAGTGATTGACTTTAGTATTAGAAACACTGAATATCAGACTCTCACATCCGTAGAAACTGGAACAGTGTTTGAAACAGGTGACAGACAAACAACACGACTAACACAATTATTAACAAATACTGAAACCTCTCAATTGGTAATTGATACAACTAGAACAACGTCTGTTGCTACAACATTTGATACATCTACAGCTTACTTGACAGATTCTGGGGCTGGTACAATGGTTGCTACATCTAAGTCAACCTCTACATCTAGAATAACAGATAAGGCAACAGACACAAATTATGACACAGCCATTCAAACAACATATGAAACTGTTTATATAAATAACTAGAGCATAGGATTTAGGGCACGTAATGTTAACCAAATTTAAGCGAAACGTAGTTGACCTTTTTATAGATTCTGTTGCTAATACACTGAGCACAGATCTTTCTGGTACAGTAACAGTCAACACTTCATCCGCAAATGTCACAGGTTCGGGAACAAACTTTACTGTTGATTTTACAGTAGACGACCGCTTGTTTATTGGTTCTGAATCAAGACAAATTATCTCTATTGTTAATAATACATTAGTTGTTGTTGGTTCTGCATATTCAGCAAACGCGTCCGCCAACACATATAAGAAGGGTAGACTAAAAAACGATAGTTATTACGTCTTTGCTGCAAGACAGTCCCCATATGATAATGAAAGCATAACAGCAAACACAATTGACGATGATTACGAATCTCAAGTATTTGTTCAAGATGAATTAATGTTTGGTATGAAGATTACAGACGATGATGTTTTGCCAATGGCAGCAAAAAGAGAGTGGCAATCAAACACAGCATATGCAATATATGATGATAAAGATAATGAACTATTAGCAAAAGCTTTCTATGTTATAACGTCTGAAAATAAAGTATACAAATGTATTAACAATGGTCTTGGAGATATCTCAACTGTTGAACCATCCCACACAGAGGTTGGTTATCCACCTGAAGAATCCGATGGCTATAGATGGTTATATCTGTACACGATTAATAATATTGATTATCTGACATATGCTACAGAAAATTACATTCCTGTAATTGAAAATGCCAACGTAAAGAGCTCAGCCATCGATGGTTCTATTTTTAATATTGTTGTAGAAGCCAATGGATCTTCATATCCCGCTGATAGTGGTACAATCAGAACTGATCCAAATGGTAATAATTATATTATCCAAATCAGAACTGGGACATCTACTTCAAATGATTTCTTTGCTAATTGTGCTATCACAATTACTAATGATTCAACAAACTTAACCTATGTTAAAGAAATCAGAGATTATGTTTCAAATGGGGCTGGCAACTTTGTTATTCTAAAAGTTCCATTCTCTACAAGCCAAGTATCAAACAACAATCCATATTCAATTGGCCCATTTATTAAAATTGATTCTAAAACAGGCTCACATTGTATAGCATCAGCAGTAATGCAGAACATCTCAAATACTAACTTCACTGGTAGTGTTGAGATGATTGATATCATTAATCCTGGCAGAAACTATAAGCAAGCAAATGTTTCTGTTCAAACATCGGTAGGTTTTGGTAGTGGTGCCCAAGTTAGAGCCATTATGTCACCACCTGGTGGCCATGGATCAAATGCCAAGGATGAATTATATTGCCAATCAGTTGGTATTGGTGTTGTATTCTCAAATACAGCAACATTCTCGTTCTCTTCAGATGTAGAATTTAGATCTGTAGGTATATTAAAGAATCCTCTATCTTCCACAACATCTGATGGTACAGGAACTATAGATCTTGTTGCTAATAGCTTAAGCGTGATAGGTGTTGGTACAAAGTTTACAACAGAATTAAATATTGGCGATAATATCATTTATTTGGATGAGGAAAAAGAAGTATCATCCATTGCCAATAATACAAGCCTAATACTAAAAAATCCATTTTCATATACTGTTGTTGCAGAAACATTTGATATTAGAAAAAGATTCTTCAACGCCTTTTTCAATCAAACAGTAGCTATCACTGCTTCTAATACTACCCCTGCTTTACTACAACCAGGTGAATTCATTCTTGGTTCTGATGGTGCAGGTGGTGGATCACAAGTACAGGCTAAGGTTGCATTTGCCAATACATCTAAGGTCGTATTAACTGGACTTGATAGATCACAGGCGCGCGGCAATAATAGCGTAATCACATTCGTAAATGATATCGTGATGGATGGTGTTGGCTATATTGTAAATGGCGCCGATAGCCCAGAAATAGTTGCATCGGGAGCTAAATACTCTAAGGCAGCTGGTAATACAGCTATTACAACAGTTCCTGATTTGAAATTGTATTCAGGCGAGGTTTTGTACTTACAGAACCTATTGCCAATACAAAGATCAAACACAACAAACGAACAAATTAGACTAGTAGTTAAGTTCTAGAGGTTCTAAGAATGGCTCTTGATATCGCAAACACAGTATTGAATGCATCACCATATTTTGATGACTATAATGAGGATAAGAACTTCCATAGAGTTCTCTTCAGACCATCCGTTGCCGTCCAGGCTCGCGAACTAAACCAAGTTCAGTCCATTCTTCAGAACCAAATTGAGAGATTTGGCCAGCATATTTTCAAAGATGGTACAATTATCAAGGGTTGCGGTCTTTCATATCTTAATAGAATTGATTATGTTTCTATTAATGATCAGTTTGATACAAACACCTCTCTGTCATCAACTAATACACAGTTTGTTAATGCCATTGCTGTAGGTTCAAATTCAGGCGTTGTGGCCCAGATTATTTCTGCAAGAGAGGGTTTCAAGGCATCCTCAAATCCAGCTAGATTCTTTATTCAATACACCCAGCCTGGTTTCAATAACCAAAGAACATTTGACCAAAATGAAACAATCAGCATTTATCAGCCTGGTAAATCCTACATTGATAAAGTTATTCTTCAAGTTAATACTGTAATTACTGTCAACACAACAAACTTCCCTGTTGGCTCAAAGTTAATTAATAACGTAAACCAGGCCCGTGGCTTTGTTGTTAATGCCTATGCTAACACATTTGGTAACTACGTTGAATTAAGAAACGTAAGAAAGACATTTGCAACTGGTGATGCCTTGGTCCTTTCAACAGATGCAGCAGTAACTGCAAATGTCGTTAGTGTAGATTACGAGAGCTATGCAAACTCTCTGATTGACACAGTACTAACTCTTACAAACAATACAGAGCTTGGTTACACATCGCTTGGCTTTGCCCATGGCGTTGTTGTATCACCTGGTATTATTTTCCACAAAGGTCACTTTGTTAAGGTTGATGCTCATACAACAATTACCAATGAGGATACACCAGACCCAAGTGGTAAGATTCTATATTTCAAGACAGAAGAAGAAGTTATTAAGGAGACAGATGATTCATCTCTATATGACAATGCTTCTGGTACAACAAACATTAATGCACCTGGTGCCCACAGATTAAAGCTTACATCAACATTGATTGCAAGAAATAAGAATGGTGCCAATACCATTTCTAATACAGATATTGCATTCCCTATTGTTGAGTTTGGTAACAATGGTCCTATCTTCCAAAAGACAAACACAGAATATAATATTATTGGTGATGAGCTAGCAAAGAGAACATTTGAAGAGTCAGGGCATTATGTTGTTAAGCCATTTACAATCTTAACAAAGCCACATGGTAGTGATTCAGACAAATTTGTTTATGAAGTTGGCCAGGGCTTATCATACGTTAAGGGTAAGAGAATTGAATTCCTAAACAATCAAAATGTTGAGGGAAGAAAGGGCGTTGATACTATATCAGAATCAGAACAGCCAATCACAATGGCGTATGGTAATTACGTTATTGTTGATGATTTAAGAGGTTATTTCCCAGTCAACCAGTCTGTAGAAGTAAGATTCTACAATGCAGCCCAGGATGCTGTATCTGGTGAAAGATTGCCTGTTGCTAATACAGCAACTGGTACAATCGTTGGATACGCTAACATTCGAGCAGTTACCTATATCGATTCAAGCACTGCCTTGAAGGGTTCACACCTAGCACAATATAGACTATACATCTTCAACTATAGACCAGTTGGTACGTTTACATTCCAAGATGCGAGATCAGTTGTTTACGATGATGGGTCAAACGCTCAAGCATTCGCTGATCTAGTATTAACTGGGGGTGTTCCTGTACTACAGGAGAGTACACAAACTCCTCTGTTCTTTAGTCTGAATGCAAAGGCTGTAAAGAATTTAAGAAACAGCAATAATGTTTCTGATACAGACTATTTCTACACAGCTGCTAATACAGCTGGCGCTCAGCTTCAATCAACTGGTCTATTAACATTTGGTATTGGATCTCTCCAGGGTATCCTTGGATTTACTGGTAGTTCTAATGCTGATGAACTAAAGGTTGATGTTATAGTAGCAGACGCCAATGCTCAATGCGCAAGCGCCCTAGTTGGTACAGTTGCGGCATCGGCCACAAATATCATTACTGGCACAAGTACACTATTTACTGAGGACTTTGTTCCTGGTGAGTGTATCAGATTCACAGGTCTGCCTTCAGCAAACACACATAGAATCGTATCAATTACCAACTCCACGTCAATGACTATTAACACAGCAGTAAGTGTTGTTGCTAATACCTATACGAGAGTGCACTTGAGAGGTTCAACAATTGCGTTGAACCCAGCTGCTGGCAACAAGAGAACAATGGTTGTCAATCCAGGCACCGAGACTGCAACAATTAATCTTGGTAATACCTATGTTGGCACAACAAACGTTGTTGTTAGATTCCAGGCTCTCAACAATGAAGCTAACCCAATATCCAAGAGAATTAATAGAAATTCAGTAGTCATTATTAATACTGCCAATAATGTTGGCGGAAATACAGGCCCATGGTCACTTGGTGTACCTGATGCATTAAGACTGACGGGTGTTTATATTGGTTCAAATTCATCAAACTTTGTTACCCAGACAAACAGGGTTAACGACTTTATTCTTGACAATGGTCAGAGAGACACCCACTACGACCACGCTAGGATTTCTCTATCACCAGCATCACCTCTTACAACATTAGCTAACACATTTTTGTTGGTTCAATTTGATTGCTTTACTGCAAATGTTACAGCTGGTGAAGGATTCTTCTCGGTAGAATCATATCAGGCAAATGATGCAGCTACTGCAAATACAGAGTTAACACTAAGAACATACGAAATTCCATCGTACACCACAACTTTTGCCAACACAGTAGTTACATACGATCTCAGAGATGTAATTGATTTTAGACCATATAAAGCTAACACAGCCAACATCACATCATCATTTACATCAGCTACAATCAATCCGCCTGCAACAAATACATTCAATTCAAATACAACCACATATACTCCATATCCTGGTTCAACGCTAACAACAAATTTCACATACTATCTTGGTAGAAAGGATAGATTAGTGCTTACACCAGAGGGTGTGTTTAAGGTTGAGGAAGGCTTACCTGGTATCAATCCAAGATTGTCACCAATGCTACCAGATGTACTAAACGTAGCTGAGGTATCAGTTCCTGCCTATCCATCTCTTTCTGATACAGAGAAGTTAGTAGTCAGACCAGAAAGTAACATTCTAATTGATATTCTAACAAACAAGCGCTTCACAATGAGAGATATTTCAGTTCTTGAAAAGAGAATTGAAAGACTAGAATACTACACCACTCTCAATATGCTAGAAAGCATTGCTCTATCAACAATGATTGCTGACCAGAATGGTGATCAAAGATTCCAAAATGGATTCTTTGTTGATCCATTCAACAGCCATGCATTTGGTAGAACAGAAGACCCAGATTACAAGGTTGCTATTGACGAACAAAATGGCTTACTACGACCATTGTTTGAGCCACAAGTTATTGAAATGGAATTTGATACAAACCAGGACTCATATGGTGATGTTCAGATAACAGGCAACATGATTACGTTGCCATATGTGCATGAGGTGTACATTGATCAACCACATGCCTCTGACCCTGTTAACGTATCAGGTACCCCAATTGCCTTTAGAGGCACAATTGATGTAAGACCAACAGTAAGAAACGATGTCGAGTTCTTAGCAAGACCAGCTTCAGTTGGTAGTACATCTAAGATTGCCCAAGCCTATAGTTCAATGGCTTCTGTCACTCCTGGCACAACACAGTACGGTTGGTGGAGAGAGGGTATTCAGAATAATGACGATTACAACATTAAGTCTGGACCAAATGATGCAAGAAATGCTACCTCAATACCAATTGAAACAAATAAATCTGTAACGACCCAGAGTGGCGAGAAAGTACAGACTGGTATTGTGTATCTTTCAAAGGAAAGAGTGTATGCCTTTAAGGCTGTTGGTCTGAAGCCAAATACAATACACTACCTGTTTATCAACGATAACAACAATTCAGAGTATGCAGCTCTTGGTGAGCTAAGTGGAACACCAAATGCAGGCGATGAAACATTTGTTACAAGATCAACACCATGGGGTACTATTTTAGAAACCGACTCACGTGGTGAAATGATTGGTAAGTTTATTGTACCAGCTCTCGCATTAAGATCAGGTACCCATAAGCTAACAATTAGAAACAGAAACACATTGAATCGTGGTATTGATGAATCTTATGCTGATGCATACTTTACAGTAGACATCGCACTACAGCAGCCACCTATTATTGTTGATCCTCCTGTACCTCCACCACCAGATGCAAACACACCTGCTAATACAGGTCTGCCACCACCAAGTAATAACTCAACAAACACAGTTATTACACTACCTGAAGCATTTGCAAGATTTACATATACAGGTAACACAACCGTTGTGGCTACTCGTGATGCAAATGGCTATATCAGCAATGGTGTGTTCACGCTAACATTTACAGATGACAGCTTCGTTAAGAACGGAAGCATTACTGCATATGAGTGGAACTTCAATACTGGTGATTTCCCAGAAATTGGAATCCTAAATGTTAATACAACTCTAACAGGGGTTGGTCCTCATACAATTCCATTTACTACTGATAGATCAGTATTAGATGTTCTTGTAACATTAACGATTACAGACTCCGCTAATGAGAAGAAGAGCAATAGTCAGCAGATTAGATTGACTAAGTTAATTCCACCACCAATAATTGTTGCTCCACCAGCAACACCACCTGCTGTACCAAATGTGGCACTAACATTTGTTGCTTCTGAAATCAATCAAATATCTGATCCATTTATCTATGCAAACTGGAGCACAGATGCATATCTACCAAGCTTCACAGGGTTAAATTTACCTTACTTGAGCTTGACATATGATGCAGGTGTGTCCCTAGGTACAAATACTGTTGTTAGAGTTATTGCTAAGCCATCAGTAGATTATCAAGGCTATATTGGTTGGACCGTAACACCAGTATCAGCCACATCATTGAGAACATTTACTCAAGCCAACCTAACTCAAGTTTATGTTGAGACGGGTGGTAGTGGATACTCAAACAACGACACAATTAGATTCTCTAATGGTCAGGTTGATGCCTTTGCCACAATCTTCACAGATGATGCTGGTAGCATTAGCTATGTTGAGTTGGCATCGCGCGGTAACTTCTCAGATGGTACACCTGTAACACAGCAGACATTTACTGCTAATAGTACTATCTTCAATAACTTTACATTATCCACCTCAAGTACAAACACAAGCATCCAAGTTACAGTTAATGGCCTTGTACAATCCCCAGGTGTTGATTACCAAGTAACAGGTGGTGGTACAACTCTAAACTTTACAACAAATCTTGACTTTTCTGTAAGTCCTGATGTGGCTGTCGTTTCATATAATGTAACAGGCGTTACCCCTGGTACAGGATTCAAGCCAGCGGAACAAATTAGAGTACAGATTGCAAACACAACCAACCCAGCTAATAGCACCAATGGCAATACCTCTGGTGGTACTGGAGCAGTGTTGACGCTAGTACCAGGTGTTGTATTTAATTCAACGCCAACAAATTCACCAAGATGCGCAAATGACTCTATTACACTATACTCAAATACAGGCCCTGATTCAGAGACAGTTGTACTTGTCAAGGCTGATTTCTATCTATCAAATGGCTATGCAAACTCAATTGGTAACACATCCCAGCACTTTACATTAAAGACAACATCTGCTGTTCCAGTACGAGAACCACAACCTACAGGTCCCGGCGGTGGCGGCGGTGGAAATGCAGGATCTGGTGGTGGCGGAGTCTTGAAAAATGAGTATGTCAGAAATAGATATATGAAAGTATAATAATTGAGGAATAACGATGTCAGATGCAATAAAATATACAAGTCTTTCACAAACATTTAGAGTAACAGCTCCACCAGGAGTCCCTGGTGTTTATGTTTCGAAGCTTGGTTTATTCTTTAAAAAGAAATCCGATTCATTAGGCGTACAAGCATTTTTGATGCAGGTTACCAACAATCTACCTGATCAAGATAAGATTATTCCAAACTCTCTTGTGACAGTTGACACAGAGAATGTTGCCATATCCACTGATGGATCATCCGAAACACAATTTGTTTTCCCTCAACTAGTTTATCTAAATGCTGGGGAAACTTATGCATTTGGTATCAAGGCTATTGGCAACTCTCCTGACTATGAAGTTTGGGTTGGTGAACTAGGAAGAAGAGACCTAGCTACAGATAAGCCAATTGGTTCAAACCCAGTTGTTGAAACAGCTTACTTTGCAGGTAACAAGCAAAAGTATGCTGACTTAATTAACCAGGATATTAAGTTTAATCTTTATAGAGCCAGATTTACAGCCACAAGTGGTACTGCAGCATTAAGAAATAATAATACAGAAGTTATTTCATTCTATAATCTATCTAATATCACAGGTACAATTGACATTAGAGCAGGAGACCATGTTTATGCCTGGTCCAATGCTTATGTTAATACATCTGCAAATGCTGTAGTAACTAAACTAGATACAGTTAATAACTTACTATATGTAAAGAACTCTTCAGGCAATTTTACAGCAAACACGGATATTGTATTCGTAAGAACTGGTGAAGAAGGAAACCCATCATCTAATAACTCTGGTATGCTAGGCGTAGCAAGAATTGACAGTACAGCAAATAATGGTCTAACCAAGTTTGCCTACCATGCAATTGTACCAAAACTAGCTATAAACAAGATTCCATTTACTGGCGTTACACTTACATATAAGGGCGCAAAGTATAATGGAACAAAGTATGTTCAGGATGATAATAAGCTAATTGATAATAATACAGAATTAGAATTTAGAGATAGAACAAGATATTGGCTTGGCGAGACAGATGAGAGAGACGCAACCAATGAATTTAGAACAGGTGTAACTCCATCTGGCAAGCAGTGTTCAAATTCCTCTATTATTATTGAAGCAGCCATTAGTTCCGATAATGATTATATTTCTCCAGCAATTGACTTAACTCGTAATAATGTTATTCTATTGCGCAATGTTGTTAATGCAAATACAACAAATGAGCATAAAGATGGTGGTGGTGCTAAATCAAGATACATCTCTAAGGTTATTACACTAGAGGATGAGCAGGAAGCAGAAGATCTAAGAATCTTTATTACTGCTAATAAGCCAGCCAATACAGAAATTCATGTCTATACAAAGGTATGGAGTGACACAGATCCAGAACCATTTGATACAAAGGTCTGGTCTAAGATGACATACGAAAATCCAGCCACAGTTAGAAACACTAATGCACCAGAAGAGTATCTAGAATATGTTTACTCATTTGCAACAAGTGCAACTCTTGCTGGTAATGCATTAGCTGCATTCCAGGCAAACAACACTGTACCTGTTTCATATCTTGGAGCTAACTCAACAGGTGGCGTAACTGGTGGTCCAGTATATGGTGGCAGTGGCTATAATAAAGTTATTAAAAAGTTTGCTGTTAAATTGGTATTGACTTCTGATACTGGTTTAGAGCATCTTTATCCTAAGGTTAATGATTTAAGAGTTATTGCTCTACAGATGTAATATGGAAAGAGATGTAATTTACAGAGTCCAGGAAAATCCTGACTATATAAGAGATATAGAAACAAATGCTGTGTTAAATACTAATACAGCTAAGTTGAGAGATTATAAACTTAGAAAGAAGCAAAACAAAAAGATACAGGACTTACAAAGTGAAGTTGCAGAATTAAAGGCACTTCTTAAAGCTGTACTTGAGGAAAGAAAATGTCAGTAACAATTAATTCAATTGATGCAAATTCAGATACATTTGCAAGTTGGGTTGCCATCACTAACCAAATGGCACAAACAATTAGTAATGCTGTAATTACTGCTAATACCTCTGAGGGTGTTACTGGCAACGCCACTGCTAATTTTAATTCTAAGCTCTGGGGTAAGTTTGCCGCAAACACAATTTTAATTGGCAACACCCTCACTTCCAATGTCACTGGTGCCAATGTTGGTATTGAAGCCAATCTAGAACTTAAATCAGCTTTCAAGTTCTATACAGTTGGTGACCTAAGTGTCAAGGGTAACATTATTATCGATACAACTTCTAAGCTAAGATTTGTAGATAGATCAACAACATACTCCTCTAATACTGGTTGGCTAAAGGCCAATTCAACAGGTTATGTGTTGATTGCCAACCTAGAAGTAAAAGGCACAGATCTAGATCCAGATGAGTTTGTACTAACATCAAATCTTGGTCCTTATACAACAGCAACTAACACCACATATGATGTTATTGCCTACGATTCATCTGCCAGCAAGTTTGTGAGAACAAGATTGACGCATCTTCTTACGCAAGAAATTGATGCTTTAACCCTTGGCTTGGTCACAGCCAATGCTGCAAGTGGCCAGGTAAGAGTTAACGCTAATACAAACTTTGGTGGCGCAACATCTTCACTATTTGTTTCAAATACAGTAGCAAGAATTGGTGTAGGTGGTGTTACAAACCCACAGGCTCCATTACATGTCCAAGGTGCAGTTTACGCCACCGGTGATATTACAGCATTCTATACATCTGATCAAAGACTGAAGAAAGATGTTATTAGAATTGATGATGCACTAGAAAGAGTCAGATGGTTAAATGGTGTAGAGTTTACTTGGGACAAAGAAGCCATTGAAAAGCTAGAAAATGTTGGTCCAAAGCCAGACAAGGATATTGGCTTGATTGCCCAGGATGTGGAAAAAGTATTTCCTCAGGCCGTTATGCTTAGAGAAGATGGCTATAAAGCAGTAGATTATAGTAAACTCGTTCCAGTGCTAATTGAAGCTATCAAGGAACTTAGCTATAGACTAAATATTGTCGAGGCTGAGCTAGAAGACAAATATCGCAGTAGTAGCAGATAAATGGCAACAAAAGTTAATTTAGTAGTTGACCAAGGTACAACATTTGTATCACAAATTACCTTTAATGATGAGGGTGGCAATACTATTAATTTCTCAACCTACACTGGTGCAGCACAACTAAGAAAACACTTTTCATCTTCAAACTCCACTAGCTTTAGTGTGACGCTTGCGGCTAATGGCGTAATTACACTCCAATTGACAGCTAATCAGACAGGCAATTTGGTTGCAGGTAGATATGTCTACGATCTTGAAGTTACGGACTCTTCTAATCTAATATCTAGATTGATAGAGGGGATAGTGACTGTAACGCCTAACGTAACTAGGTAATTTAATAAATAAAATGGCAATACTATCAAAAGTAACTGTTGCTGGAATAGGGCTTGCGGCTAATGTAGTAGTAAGAAACGTGGCCGGTGGTTTACAACAACCAAATAAAGTAAATCCTGTTAGTTTAGTTTCTTCTGTGGGCGGTGCCGGCGCTACTAGGTTTGACCAGCTTCTTGATGTGACTGAAGGAACTCCTGCAAATGGGGATGTTGTCGTATATAATGCCTCGAATGATAAGTACGAAGTAAAAAGTTTAGGCAATACGTCAATAACTCTTGACGGGGGTTCATTTTAATGGCAAATTTAATTAAAATTAAAAGAAGTACCGGCACAGCCACACCACCATCTCTGGCGGAAGGCGAATTAGCCGTATCGTTCTTATCAGGCAAACTGTTTGTTGGTAACAGTACAGCTGTAATTCCAATTGGTGGTGTCCATTCACCTGGTACCCTAACAGCCAACCAAGCCCTAGTTGCAAATGCCACAAGTGGAATTGATAAAGTAATTGTTGCCAACCTGGTACCAGCATTCGTATATGCAAATGGCGCGTTTGGTACAGATGGACAAGTTCTTCTATCAAATTCAACTGGTGGTGTCTATTGGGGTCAAGCAGCTTCCTCCCTAAATGATCTAACAGACGTCACAATTTCGTCTGTAGCCAACAATGAACTTCTTATCTATGATGCCGCATCCAATCAATGGGAAAACCATTCAGTATCTGGTAACACGGGTCAAGTTAATGTCGCGTTTGCCTCACAAAACATTACAGTATCATTAGTACCAAACGTAGTAGTCGATACAACATTGACAGTTGGCAACTCTACAGTTAACTCAGTCGTCAACTCAACAGCTGTATCAACAAACACATTTAATGCTTCTCAAATTACAGTTGGTTCCAATGTGTCGATCAATACATCGACAATCTTTATCGGCAACAGTACTGTTAATACGACAATCCAGGCTGGTAATATTGCTCTACGTGGTACACAGATTTCAATTGGTCCAGATCTAGTCATCGACGGTAATACAATTATCGTTGGTAACTCAACTGTTAATACAGTAATCAATTCATCATCGATCAGCGTTGATGGTGAAGTTACATCTGGCAATACAAACATTACTGGTGTCCTAACAGTTGGCAACTCGTCCGTCAATGCAGTAGTCAACTCCACATCTGTAACAACTAGTAATTTAGCTGCAACAAATGCAATTACAGTTGGCTCAAATGTAACGGTTAATACATCATCATTCTTTGTTGGTAACTCTACTGTCAATACATTTGTAACTTCGACATCTGTTGTAACAGATACGGCAAACGCTACCACTGCAATCAATGTTGGTGCTAATGTTAACTTAACAACAACAAGTGTTGGTGTGGGCAATACTACAGTCAATACAGTTGTAACTTCCACAGCAGTTACAATTGCATCTGGTGTTAAAGCAAATACAACTGGTTTCTTCCCAACATCTAATACAGTTGCAAGTGCTCTAGGTTCAACAACACGACGTTGGGTCCTAGTTGCAAACACTGGTACATTTGCTGGAGCTGTATCTGGTATAACTACTCTTGCAGCCGGCAATACTACTATAACTGGCTTTGCTAATGTTACATCTTCTATTCAAGGTGGTGGTGCTCTAACAATAGCTGGTGCTGCATCTGGCATCACAACATTGGCGGCTGGCAACACAACGATTACAGGGTTTATTACAGTTGGTAACTCAACTGTTAATACTGTTATTAACTCAACAGCTGTATCTACTGGCTCACTATCAGTAGCAAACTTAACGGTAAGTGGTGACCTATTAGTACAAGGTAATACTGCTCTAGGTAATGCAACATCTGATGTTGTATCAATTATTGGTACAGTCAACACAAGTATCATTCCAACTGCTAACCTAACCTATAGTTTAGGTAACAATACATTATATTGGGCTGAAGTACACGCTGGCAATGTCCATGCTGATTTTGGTTACTTCAACCAAGATGTTGCAATCTATGGTGACTTGACAGTAGCAGGCAATCTTGTTACGACAAATGTTCAGTCAGTAGTAATTTCTGATCCAATGATCTACCTGGCTGGTAATAACACATCCAGCGACTTGGTAGATATTGGTTTTGTTGGTAATTATTTCCAGAGTGCCACGAGCAAGCATGCCGGTTTGATTAGAGATGCATCTGTTGATCAGTTCTACTTGTTCAAAGGTCTAACACAAGACCTAGAAGCACAACTAACTGTTAACACAGCTGATCCAACGTTTGCTCTAGCAGACTTGAATGCCTTCCTGCTATCTGGTGCCTTAGTTTCAAACAGTCTTGCAGTAACAATTACAGCTAACTCAACAGTTAATGTTAATATTACAGCAAATAGCTTATTGCTATCAACAGCCCTTACAGTTAACTCTGGTGGTACAGGACTATCATCTGTAACAGCAAAAGGTATTTTGTATGGTAATACAACTGGGCCATTGGGTATAACATCTGCTGGTACAGACGGTCAAGTCCTTCAAGCAAATTCAACTGGCTTCCCAGTGTTTGCTGATCTTGATGGAGGCACATTCTAATAGGTGATATAATGGAAAATAATGATTTGGTTGAAAAAGTATTTAATAATTATAGAAACGCTTGGATAGAAGCTTCAAGTTTAAATATAGTTCAAAAATCGCAGTTAGAAATAGCAAACGATAATATTAAAAAACTAGAAGAAAAAATACAAGAACAAGATAATACGATACAGAACTTGAAGAAGCAGATAGAAGCCATTAGAAGTCAAAGGCCGGTTCAACAGGCACAAAAACAAGAACAGAAGTAGGCTTCAAATCTCAACTGGGGCTACGTATAAATAGATACGTAGCCTTTTTTTATAGGGTTTGAAATGACCACCCCACAAGTACCAGCAAATGCACTAGATGTCTCCGATGTATCGGATGAAATTAATCCTGCTAGTTATACACAGGGGCAGCAGGATATTGGTGCTAATAACTCTGTAAGGCAACTAGCTGGTACTGCCGCTAAAACAGTGGCTGGTAGCGAAATCCTCTTTAGTGACCTAAGTAATAAGATTGGCTTCTCAGAAATTTATACTACCTCAACAACAAATACCCAGGGTGGTATTGCAATTGTTGGGGCTCCAGTTACGGCCGGGCTCACATTACAAGCCAATAGCGACATGTATGATCCATTACTAACATGGACATATACTATTAATGGTGGCTCAGATAGTGTAACAGCTAGCGACATTACTGTAACAAAAACAAACAGCAAAACTGCAGTAATTCAACTTTCATCCACAAGTGGTACAAAGGTTGCCAACCTAACTGTTACTGGCGTAATGACTGTTGATGGTCATACAATCAACACATGTACAAAGAATATTCAATTAACTGTTAATGCAGTCAATACAGCATTCCAAGTTACGGCAACACCAAGCTTCACGGTAAATGCAACAGGCATATCAGCTCAGACAGCAACGATTACCGTTAAAGCATCAGCAAATGGTTCTCTCAATCAATCGTTTGTATTCACACCAACATTTGTTTCTGGTACAGGTGCATTAACACCAATTGTTGGTTCAGATACTGTAACATTTACAGCAACAGCTCCTCGTCCTCTTACAAATTCAGCCATCTATAGTCTACTAACAGAATTTTATTCAGATGGTAAACTAGTTGCAGCTAATACATCAACAATTGATATTAAAGCTCAGTTTGTTGATAGAGAGATTACTTCTTTAACACCAGCTGCATTATCTAATAACCAATTCTCAAATTCTACAAGTCAGTATTCTACAATTAATGTAACTGCAGTGCACAATTCAGTGGCACCTGATTTTCCTCAAGGTACAGTCACATTTACTCTTGAAACAACTGGCGATGTTGTTACCCAGCAAACAATTTCTTCTAATACATCCACAAAGGTAGAAAGAGTAAGTTTATATCACAACAAGGATGCAGATGGATTTGGATTTAAGAAAGCATCTGTTGTTGTAGTTGCTACACTAAGGGCACCAGACAACTCTATTCTTGATCAGAAAAGATCAGCTCCAATCGTGCTAAGAGCTGGTACATATGGTTTAACAATAGTGCCACCTCCATCTAATACACAGAGTGGCTACTCAGCTCAGACTGCAACGTCAAGTGGTGCAGCTTCATGGGGAGCTGGCACATTTAAGTGGACATCCATATCTCGAAGTAACCCGGGTCCAAAATCTGAAACAGATGATATTTTTGGATCATCAACAGTGAACCTTAGAGCAACTACACCTAGTGGCAAGAACCGAGCCCAAGCTATTGCTAATACTGCTACCTTCGAGATTGTAGGCCAACTAACATATGATGGTGTTGAGGTAAAGACTGAAACATTACGTGATATATTACTCAAAGCAGAATCGCTACCATACACATATACAATTACTACTCCTGCCACTTCAAATTTACAGATGGAAGTAAGTGCTGTTGCAGCTGCAAGAATGGTTATTAATGCCGCAAAATCAATTGGCACAATTACGTGGTCAAGAGATAATAGTAATGTTGGCATGACACCAAACCCAACATCTGTTCTTATTGAGGTCGAGTCCCCAGCAGTTGGCGGCTCCAATACACAGAGTGTCATAGTAGCTGGTACATTACTTGATCCAAGTTCAAGAGTAATTGAAACTTTATTTACACCTATAATTTCATTAGATGCTGCAACCACAAAGTTAGCTATTAGTGGTGAAAATGCAATCAAGACATCAGACAAGAGAACTGATTCATCCACAGGAGTATTTGAAACTACAGCTGCTGTAGGTAATCATAAATTTAGATTTCCTCCAACAAAGAATGGTGGTAATGATTTACAGCTTACTCTTGAGAGTCCTCAAAGAATTTTAATTATTGCCACAGCCACTCAAGCATCTAATAGTGGTAGTTATGAGCTGACAGCAGAAGTTGATTATAAGGGTATCATAAGAACTGTAATTAGAGAAGCTACGGTAACTATCAACGCCCTTGCTCCAACACTAACAGCCACAAAGTTTCCAGCCACATGGAATACAGTTAGTAGTGTGGGCTCGTTCACCGGCATTGGTTTGCCAGGCTCAGGCGGTGGTAATATCTTTGTACAAAATAGACTTGAGGATATTGTTGTAGAGTCAGACTATCCTGGGACAATTAATGTTGATTATGAAATCAGAAGAGTCACTAATAGAATTGGTAAATTTGGTGAAGTTGTAACAAATGTTATTACAGGTCCATTTTATAACCAGACGGCTAACACAAACGCTGCGCCAGAAGGTCATCCAGCATCATCAAATAAGAGAAGAGACAGAGTAACTCTAGATCCGTTTCTTGGTTTTATTCTAGATTATGATTTTACATATGAGTTATATGACAAGCCAGGTGGAAAGTTTTTAAGAGATCTGAGAGTATCGAGTTTAATTACAGGACCAAAAATAGGTGCTATCGTAACTCTTAACCAGGACAACATTACATCTAAAACATTTACATTTACTAATAAATCAAATAATGGCTTTGGTTACCCTGAACCTCATCCACTTGAAGTCAACTATGAACAGAGAGTTGACTTTACAGCATCATACGTATCAGAAACTTCAATAACAACTCCAACATTTTCATTTACTGCTACAAGTGAAACTCCTGGCGCTGTTGTTGCATTGGTAACCAATCCTGTTAATGGCCAAGCCAAGGCTAATGTTACAGTCAAATCTGTTTATTATGATAGTAGCATTAACTTCAGTGGCACTCTACCAACAATAACTCAATCATCTGGTAAGGTGAATGTTAGTGCCCAGCTAACAAGTACCGTTGATGGCACAACATATAACATTGGTGATCTAGCAACAAAATCAGTTAATTTAGATTTACCAATACCTTCTGGTAGATGCTATAGATTATCCACATTCTCTTATGGTCCAAGAACGCGCCATTCATATGACGTCTTTGGTAATGATAATGAAGTTATTGATTATAGTAGAATACCTGGTAGCAGTAGCTTCAATGGACCAGAAACAAAGTTTGTTGGGTTCCATGATGGTAGTACTGTGTATGCCTTGAAGGGTAGACCTCTCTATGGCAGCAACACGAGAGGTACGACAAGATATTATAGCAGTACTGGCCATAGATCAGCACACGGTAATGAAACACCTAACGTAATCATACCAACTGGATACTTTATGATTATGAGCTTTGCTGAGACAGGAATTCCAGCTATTGGCGCTATAACATTCATTGGCTCTGATGGTAAAGCATATCCTTGTGGTGGGTTGTGGGCAAGATCAATAACAACACAGAATGATACTTCTGAAAACGAAGACGCCTTTGATTGGTTTATTTTTGAACCACCTGTACTGCCAGTTGGTGTCACAGCTGATTATGTTTTTATTTCAAATGGTGGAGAAATTGAGCGTCCACCTCCATCCGCTGCCCTAGTTTTCACAGCCGTCCAGCCAGGCAATGCTCTAATAGGTCAAGATGTAAATCTAAATATTGGATCAGTGACTGGTGGTATTATTTTAGAAGACCAATTTGTTGACCCAGGCAATATTGCCGGAGGTGGTGGCGGTGGTGTTGGTATCGCTGGAGACAGCCAAGCAATGTTAGCAAGTGACTCTTAGTAAGGAAGGATTAAGCAATGCCATATAAATGGACATTAACAAGTGGTAGTCTACCTCCTGGTTTATCATTAACCACTCTCAACAGTGGCCGAACAGGACTATTAAAGGGCCAGCCAACAAAGATTGGCACATATAGCTGGCGCTATACAGTTACCGACGACACAGTACCTGACCCTCAGAGTGCCTTCAATGATTATACAATGACAATATCTTCATCATTATATCTTGTTGGAAGTCTAATTGATGATTTTGGAAGACTTCCAAACGCAACTAAAGGTGTTGCATTAAATAATGCATATAATGAATATAGATTAGCAGTTCAAGAATTAGGTTCATTTGATAGTGTATTTTCTGTGTCGCTTGTCTCTGGTAATAAACCAGCTTGGCTCACAATAGCAGCCGGTGCAACAACAAATGTTCCGGGTGGCACAAGACCAATTGATTCGTATTGTACGGCTCCAATTAATTTTTCAGGTACTCCTACTGATGTGGGTGCCTTTACATTTACTATTAGAATATCTTCAACATCTGGTGCCTTCCAAGATCTTCCTATTCAATTGGCTGTTGTTAATGAGGCTATAACTCCGCAAGTCCTTGGTGAGTACTGGGTATTGTCGGCCGATAAGACGGGTATAGAAGAAGGCGAGACAGTTAGAGTCTACTTATATACAACCAATCAAACAGATGGTGCAACAATACCTTATGTTATTGGTGGCGTGAGTGCGGCTGATATCAACGTTCCACTGAGTGGTAACTTTACAGTCAATTCTACAGTTATTAGAGAACCAATATTCACTTCAATTGGTGGCATATTATCAGAGCCAATTATTGGCTATCGAGAATACACATACTATGTTGGCCATATTGATATTACTGCTATATCTGACTTTACTACAGAAGGCCCAGAGACAATGATAATTGCCTTGCCTGATGTTAAAGTTAATCAGGTAGGCTGGGTAACATCGTTACCTATTAGTATTTTTGACACATCATTATCACCAGCTATTATTAAAATTGAATCAACAGAAGCCTCTGTACAGGAAGGTGGTTCATTTGAGATTAAATTAACCCACACGCGTTCTTCTTTAGGCACAATATTTAATTATAATATTGAGGGTGTGACATCAGACGATTTGTTTGGTGAACCATTAGGTGGTTCATTCAAAATTGGCTATAATGGTGATAATCAAATGTCGCCAGCCGATCTTCCATATTCTTTAAAAACATTTCAGATTAAACCTAACGGTATTGTCGACACAAATAAAAAGTTTAAAATTAACGTACCAAGTTTAAATTTAAGCATAACTGTTGACATTACTGATGCCAACCCAACATTTAGCCTATCAGCTACATCTGGTGAAATTAAAGAAGGTCAGACTGTAACATTTACACTCTTTACAACAACAGTTGCTGATGGTACAGCAATACCTTACAGCATTACTGGCGTGTCCACATCTGACATTGGAGATGCTCTAGGCAATCCAATATCATTAAATGGTAACTTTACAATTAACAATAACCTTGGATCTGTAACAATTAGGGCAATTGAGGATTTGACAACAGAGAGTGGGACTGAAACAATGACATTCAGTGTTCCATCTCTTGGCTTAGTTAAGCAAGTCAATATTATTGATAGCTCAACAACCCCTGATCCAATCAACTTTACAATGACTCTCCTCAATGCACTAGATAATTCAGCAATTAATGCTGATACAACTTTAACAGAAGGCGATTCGTTCTCTGTGCAAATTGATTCATCAGCCCAAGCAGCTGGTTCTGGTGTGAGATACTTAATTAGCGGATTGACAGATGCTCTGCTAGATACCACTAACGCAGTGCAAGGCCAGGTAACAAGTTTGAGTGGAACATGGACAATGTTCTCTAGAGAATTATTTGGGTTCCCATCTTCATTTTATGTTGCACTTGTTAAGACTAAGTCAGATGGTGGTACAAATAACCTAAGAACTGTTACAGTTTCGTTACCAGATCTTAATAGGCAAGCATCATTTAAACTGAAGAGTAAACCAGTAACAATAATAACACCACCACCACCGCCGCCACCACCGCCTCCTCCACCTCCTCCACCATCTGTGGATCCAGTTGAGCTAGTGATTGCGGCAACCCCAATAGGGTTTGTTGGAGTTAATTATAGTATTGCAGGTCTATCAGTATTTGTGTCATATACCGGTGGTACTGGTCCACTAACCTGG
>Ga0214168_1000142_pt1 | contig 28355 bp, 23 predicted proteins | sample LakMenepilimnion_FD_153002 | JGI IMG/M metagenome (GOLD analysis project Ga0214168, IMG submission 153002) | Freshwater microbial communities from Lake Mendota, WI - Practice 29OCT2010 epilimnion v4 | ecosystem: Environmental > Aquatic > Freshwater > Lake > Epilimnion/Euphotic zone | place: Lake...
ACAATTTTTTCGCCGGCGGCGTTTTGGCGCACTTGTCCAGGCTCAAAGGGCTCGATCATGCCGTGTTCTTGAGCCATACGGCGGATCCATTTGTCGCTTTTAATCGTCATCTCTTTGTCTTTCCAACATTCTTTAATGCAAGCCAACATTGTAAAGTGCCAACTGGTCATGTGAGGATAATTCAAGGTTTCTGCGTACGTACTCAGTGCAATTATGGGTAGTCTGGGCTAAACTTTGCATGACTTGCCCTTCAGAAGAAAAGCCATGAAAAGACGCACCCTGCTTCAAGCCAGCCCATTGTTGTTTGGCCTTCCTGAATTAGCCCAGGCCCAAGCGGCCTATCCCAGCAAACCAATTCGTTATATCGTGCCGGTCTCTGCGGGTGGTGGATCCGACATGGTGGGACGAGCTCTGTGCGAGCGATGGGCCAAGGTTCTGGGCCAATCTGTGGTTGTCGACAACATTGGCGGCGGCGGAGGCGTGATCGCTTCGCAAAGCACCGCCCGAGCACCCGCTGATGGCTATACCCTCATGCAGGGCTATGTGGCCACCCATGGCACAGCGCCCGCCACTCGCAAACTGCCCTACGACGCAGAAAAAGATTTCACCCCCATTGGCATGATTGGCTCTACCCCCAATGTGCTGTGCATCAACACCAGTTTGCCACCGCAAAACTTCAAGGCCTTTTTGGACTACGTGAAGCAAAACCCCGGCCGCCTGTCTTATGGCTCTGCAGGCGCAGGGTCCTTAACCCATCTGGCGGCAGAGTTGTTCAAATTGCAAACCAACAGCTTTATGGTGCACATTCCCTATCGAGGCATTGCACCTGCTATCACTGACCTCATTGGTGGTCAAACACAATTGATGTTCCCTGGCTTGGCAGCTGCATTGCCACACATCCGAAGCGGCAGAATTCGCGCACTGGCAGTGACAGGCACCAAGCGTCACCCGCAAGTGAAAGATATTCCCACTTTAGAAGAGATGGGCCTCAAGGGATTTGATGCACAACAATGGTATGGCGTTGTAGGCCCTGCCAACATGCCGGCAGCCATTGTCAAAACACTGAACGACGCCATGCTGACTGTTTTGTCTCAGCCCGATTTCAAAGAAAAATTAAGCTCTGAAGCCGTTGAACTGATGCCCATGAAGCCAGCAGAATTCGCAGCCTACATGAAGGCCGACTTGGCCCGCTGGACCCAATTGGCCAAGACTCGAAATATTCAGCTTGATAGCTAACACGGTATCGGCCTGAACTCAAAGCCTGCCTTAAAACGCAGGCTTTTTTTTCAATCATTGATCTTCAAGGGCTTATTTTTCCGACCACGCCAGTGACACCGTAGTTCATGTTCAAAATTTGAACATCGCTTAGTTTCTGCCCAGCTGCCACAATGGCTTTGCCTTCGTTGTCGACAATGGGCCCTTGAAATGGGTGGCGTTTGCCCTGCACGATGTCTTGTTGTAACTTCACAATTTCGTCGCGTACTTTGGCAGGTAACTTAGGGCCATAGTCGCCAACGCGAATCATGCCCTCCTTTAAACCGCCCCAAACATTGCCAGTGCGCCACTGCCCTTCTTGCACATCAATGACACGCTGTGTGTAATAGGCGCCCCACTCATGTGTGACAGCCATCAACTGAGCATCAGGCGCAACTTTGCGCATGTCTGAGTGATAGGCAATGGCCAACTTGCCGCGCTCTTGGGCCGCTACCATCACCGCATTGGAGGCGGTGTGAAATGTGATCACATCAACCGACTGGTTGAACAAGGTGAAGGCCGCGTCGCGCTCTTTGGCTGGATCGAACCATGAGTTCAACCAAATCACTTTCACTTGGGCTTTGGGATTCACAGAGCGCATGCCCAAGGTAAAGGCATTCAGGCCTTGCAACACTTCAGGAATGGGAAAGCCCGCCACATAACCCGCCACATTGGATTGCGTCATGCGCCCTGCGGCCACGCCTGCCAAATAACGGCCCTCGTAATAGCGAGCATTGGCCACAGACACGTTCACATCGGTTTTGTAGCCCGTGATCGATTCGAACTTCACATTGGGAAACTCTTTGGCCACCTTGAGCGTGGGCTCCATATAGCCAAAGCTGGTGGTAAAAATCACATCGTGACCTTGCTTCGCTAAGTCGCGCACCACACGCTCTGAGTCAGCACCTTCGGCCACGTTGTCTACAACGGTGGTTTTAAGGGCAGAGCCCAAAGCCTTTTCTACAGCTTTGCGGCCCTCGTCGTGCTGCCGGGTCCAGCCCGTATCGAACACAGGCGTGACATACACAAAAGCAGCTTTGACTGGACTTTTAGTGGCTGGCTTCGAAGGCTCAGCGGAAAGTGATGGAATGGGCGATAAAAAGCAGGCGGCCGCGATGGCGGCTGCGAGGTTTTTGTACATGGTAGTCCTCTACATGGCGCCGGTTGAACAAAATAAATACCCGCTGGCGCGCAGGTATTCGAGGTGTATTCTAAAGCAGGTGTATAAAGTTTCTTTTACGTTCTTGCAAAGTTGTGGCTCCTCATGCGATCAAGCTCTATTTCTCGTTGGATTCAAATTTCAATCCTCTCAGCCAGCTGCTTGGCCCCATTTGCAGGCTGGTCGCAAAGCCAAGCTGCAGCTTTAAAAGCAGTCGCTCAAGTTGAGGGCATCACTGAATACCGACTGAGCAATGGCTTGCGCGTGCTGTTGGCGCCCGATGCTTCCAAGCCCACCACCACCGTCAACATCACTTATTTGGTGGGCAGTCGCCATGAAAATTATGGCGAAACCGGCATGGCGCATTTGTTAGAGCACCTGGTGTTTAAAGGTACAAAAACACTAGGCAATGTCTTTGAAGAGTTGGGCAAGCGTGGCATGCAATTCAACGGCACCACCTTCTACGATCGCACCAATTACTACGAAACCTTTCCTGCCAACCCTGACAACCTGAAATGGGCTCTGGAGATGGAGGCCGATCGAATGGTCAACAGCCTCATTGCGCGCAAAGATTTAGAAACCGAGTTTTCAGTGGTGCGCAACGAAATGGAAAGCGGCGAGAACAACCCTCACATGATGCTCTGGCAGCGCATGGCTTCCACTGCTTTTGATTGGCACAACTATGGCAAGAGCACCATTGGCGCGCGCACCGATGTTGAGAACGTCAAGATTGAAAACTTGCAAAACTTTTATCGCAAGTACTACCAACCCGACAATGCCGTGTTGTTGGTGGCTGGTAAATTTGAGGCTACCAGCACACTTGCGCTGATACAGCAAGTGTTTGGTGTCATCCCCAAACCCAATCGCGTTATTAAACCCACCTACACACAAGACCCAGCGCAAGATGGCAATCGTGAAGTGACTGTTCGCAGAACAGGTGACGTTCAATTGTCAGCAGTGCTGTATCACACAGCAGCCGGCAGCCATGTCGACTCTGCAGCCATGGCTGCTTTGAGTGAAGTCTTGGGCGGCACCCCGAACGGCAGGTTGCACAAGAACATGGTTGAGAAAAAATTGGCGGTCAATGTCAGCCCTTGGAATTTTGAGTTGGCAGAGCGAGGCTACGTGTTGTTCATGGCCGAGCTGAGTAAAACCCAAAACCTGACAGAAGCTCGCAAAGTTTTATTGGAAGAACTAGAGGGCTTGCAAAAGAAGCCCGTCACTGAAGAAGAACTCAAACGTGCCAAGTCCAGTCTTTTAAGCGACATCGACAAGACCATCAACGACCCCCAAAAATTAGCCGTACAACTTTCAGAGTCCATTGCCAACGGCGATTGGCGATTGTTCTTTTTGCAACGTGATCGCATTGAAAATCTGAAATTAGCCGACCTGCAATCTGTGGCTGCCAATTACTTCAAAGAAAGCAATCGTACTTTAGGACAATTCGTTCCCACCGCCATACCAGACCGCAGCAAACTGCCTGACGTCGTAGACGTGGCCAAACTGGTGGCCGACTACAAAGGCAAGGCTGCTGCCAGTGAAGGTGAAGTGTTTGACATCAGCCCTGCCAACATCGAAAAGCGCACGGAACGTTTGGCTTTAGCCAGCGGCATGAAGCTCATCTTGACACCCAAGAAAACGCGTGGCGAAACTGTCAGCGGCGTCTTTACCTTGCGCTTCGGCGATGAAGCAAGCCTGTTTAACCAAGCCACCACCTCTAACCTCACAGCCAGCTTGCTCATGCGAGGCGCAGGAAATTTACAGCGCGCTGAAATTTCAGCCAAATTGGACGAACTTAAAACTCAAATTGAAGTCAGTGGTGGCGGACAAACCGTCACGGTTCGGTTTGATTCACTGCGAAAAAACTTGCCTGAAGTTCTCAATTTAGTTCGAGATATTTTGCGTAAGCCCACCTTCGCTGACAAGGAATTTGAATTGCTGGTTCAAGAGAGCACAGCTGGCCTTGAAAGCCAACGCAGCGAACCCAATGCGATGGGCTCGCAAGCCATGGCGCTGGCACTGGACGTTTACAAGAAAGGTGACATTCGCGCCGCACGCAGTTTGGATGAATCCATTGCGGCACTCAAAATGGCCAAGCTTGAACAAGTCAAACAGTTTCACAGCAGCTATTACGGCGTCAGCTTCAGCGAGTTCGCCTTGGTAGGCGACTTTGACAGCGACGCAGTCAAGTCGCAAATCACGCAACTCTTTGGTGACTGGAAAAGTCCTAAAGCCTACACGCGCTTGAAGGCTGAAAGAAAAGTGGCCAAGCCAGGCGCCACACAATTAGAAGCGCCCGACAAAGCCAATGCTTTCTTTTTGGCAGGATTGCCTGTGTCACTGCAAGACACACAAGCAGACTTTGTTCCCTTGCAGTTGGCCAACCGCGTGTTGGGCGGCGGTGTCAAATCGCGCCTGCTTGACCGCTTGCGCCAAAAAGATGGCTTGAGCTACGGCGCTGGCAGCCAACTCAGTGCCAGCTCGTTTGAGCCCTCAGGCATGTGGGTGCTATATGCCATTTATGCACCGCAAAATCTGGCTAAATTAAAAGCGGGCGTGCAAGAAGAATTGGCCAAGTTTGTCAAAGACGGAATCACCGCTGAGGAGCTGACAGATGCTAAAAAAGGCTGGCAAGAAGAACGCAAAATAAGCCGTGCGCAAGATCGAGCATTGGCGGCTGGGCATGTGGCGCAAACGGCAGCCAACCGAACGATGGCCTTTGTTGAAAAAGTGGACGCTCAAATTGAAGCTACCACTTTAGAAGAAGTTAATACGGCCATTCGCAAGACTTTAGACCCCGCCAAATTTCTGAACATTTACGCAGGGGATTTTGCGGCAGCTGCTAAAAAGTAAACCATAACAAGACCCTGTTAAAAAAAGCCGCTCTTCATACGAAGGAGCGGCTTTTAAACTTTGGGCAACCGTTAAGTTGCGATTGATCAGTTAGGCACTTTGCCTTCAACGCCTTTAACGTAGAACTTGATACCACTCAAGAACTTGTCATCGGCGACAACATCTTTGGCCAGAACTTCTTTGCCGTCTTGGCCCACGATAGGACCTTTCCAGATATTGAAGCTACCGTCTTTCAGGCCAGCCTTGATTTCATCAACGCGTTTTTTGATGTCGTCAGGCACATCGGTTGCGACATTGACCATGTCGATGGCGCCTTCTTTCACGCCCCACCAGCTTTGGCTTGTCGCCCATTTGCCATCAAGGGCTTCACCCACGGACTTGATGTAGTAAGGCGCCCAGTTGATCACAGCCGAACCCAAGTGAGCCTTAGGACCATAGGCTGTCATGTCAGAGTCCCAACCGAAAGCGCGCTTGCCCATTTTTTCGGCAGTTTGCAACACAGCAGAAGAGTCGGTGTTTTGCATCAACACGTCAGCACCACCATTGATGAGGGCTGTAGCCGCTTCTGTTTCCTTTGGGGGATTGAACCACTCGTTGATCCAAACCACTTTGGTCTTCACTTTAGGGTTGACAGATTGCGCACCCATTGTGAAGGTGTTGATGTTGCGAATAACTTCAGGAATTGGAATGGAAGCCACAACACCCAAGGTGTTTGTTTTGGTCATCTTGCCCGCAATCACGCCAGCCATGTAAGCACCTTCATAGGTACGGCTGTCGTAGGTGCGCATGTTGTCGGCTGTTTTGTAACCAGTGGCATGTTCAAACTTGATTTCTTTGTTGTCTGCGGCCACTTTGAGCATGGGGTCCATGTAGCCAAATGTGGTGCCGAAGATCACTTTGTTGCCTTGGCTGGCCAAGTCACGGAAGTTGCGCTCGGCATCGGCGCTTTCTGGCACTTTTTCAACAAAGGTGGTGACGATCTTGTCGCCAAATTGTTTTTCTAGTTCTTTGCGCGCGTTGTCGTGTGCAAATGTCCAGCCACCGTCGCCAACTGGGCCAACATAGACAAAGGCCACTTTGAGGGGTTCAGCTTTGGGTGCTGCTACAGGTTTTGCTTCTTCTTTTTTGCCGCAAGCCACGAGAGCGGCAGCAGTGACCAAAGAAATGGCGGCGATTTTGAGAATCGATCGCTTGTTCAGAACTGTCATGAAATTTCCTTTGTTGGATGGACTGGGTTGGACGAAAAAAGCATTATGAACTGGGATGAAAGGGTTTGCCTAGCGATGCTGGCATATTGACCCGAATCCAAGCAGGATTTCGTGAGATCAAGGCCAACACCACAATGGTTGCCAAATAGGGCAAGGCTGAAAGCAACTGGCTGGGCACTTGCACGCCCAAACCCTGTAAATGGAACTGCAACATGGTCACCCCGCCAAACAGGTAAGCACCAAGCAATATTCGCGCCGGTCGCCAAGTTGCAAATGTGGTCAAAGCCAAGGCAATCCAGCCCTTACCGGCCACCATGCCTTCTACCCACAAGGGCGTGTAGACAACCGAGATGTAGGCACCCGACAGACCACACAAAGCACCGCCAACCATGACGGCCAAAAACCGAATTCGGCGGACAGAATAACCAAGCGCATGCGCCGATTCAGGAGATTCACCGACCGAACGCAGCACCAAACCTGTGCGCGTTTTGTACAAAAACCAAATGAGTGCGAAAACAAAAGCAATCACTCCGTAAACCAGCGGGTGTTGTTTGAAGAAAGCTGAACCTACAAGCGGAATATCAGCCAAGAAAGGTATTTCAAACTGAGGCCGCGGGGGCAGTTTTTCTTGCACGTACGTAATGCCCACAAAGGCTGAAAAGCCCACCCCAAACAAACTCAATGCCAAGCCTGTGGCGTACTGATTGGTGCCAAGGTAAATCACCATGACCCCAAAAATAGCACCCAGCAAGGCGCCAGCTCCCATGCCTGCCAAGAAGCCAACCATGTCGCTACCGGTGTGCACCACTGCGGCAAAACCAGCAATGGCAGCGCACAACATCATGCCCTCAGCGCCTAAGTTAACGACACCCACTTTTTCATTGATGAGCAAACCCAAGGCGGCGATGGCCAGCACAGTGCCTGCATTCAAAGTAGCTGCTACGAGCAATGCATACGACTCCATCAGGCCCTCCCGCTCTGCCAACGCAATCGGTATGCCACCAGGGTGTCGCATGCCAACAAGCTAAATAACAACAATCCCTGAAACACGCCCGTGATGGACTTAGGCAGACCCATGCGCGATTGCGCCAACTCACCGCCAATGTAGAACATGCTCATGAGGACAGCTGAAAACACAATGCCAACCGGATGCAAGCGCCCCACGTAGGCCACGATGATGGCGGCAAAACCATAGCCAGAAGGGATATAAGGCGTCAGTTGCCCGATGGGCCCCGCCACTTCCAAAGCACCCGCCAGGCCGGCAGCCCCACCCGATGTAAGCAGCGCCAACCACAAAGCTTTGCGCGAAGAAAACCCCGCATAGCGCGCTGCAGAGGGTGCCAAGCCTCCCACCTGCTGCGCAAAGCCTGAGCGAGTTCGGAATAAAAAGATCCAAACCGCGGCAACACCGACCAAAGCCAATATCAGTCCTACAGAAACACGTGAGCCGCTCATCAGGCGTGGAATTTGGGTGACAGCTTCAAAGGATTTGGTTTGCGGAAAGTTATAGCCCGCAGGGTCTTTCCAAGGGCCATACACCAAATACCCCAACACCATTTCGGCCACATACACCAACATCAAGCTGACCAAAATTTCGTTGGCGTGAAATTTGTCCTTAAGCCAAGCCGTGATGGCCGCCCAAAACATGCCCCCTGCAACACCCGCCAAAACCACAGCTACCAAAATCCAGCGGCCCGTTTCTTTATCGGCCAACAATGCCACACCGCCGGCCGCCACAGCGCCAATGACAAACTGCCCTTCAGCACCAATGTTCCAAACATTGGAGCGAAAACAAACAGCCAAGCCCAAGGCAATGATCAACAAAGGCGTTGCCTTCACCATCAGTTCGCCCAAAGCATAGGAAGACTTCAGGGGCTCCCAAAAAAACATTTGCAGACCACGTACAGGGTCTTTGCCAAGCAACACAAACAAGCCGATACCCAAAGCAACCGTGATGAGCAAGGCCAACAGCGGCGAGCCATAACGCCAAAGCTCAGAAGCTTCAGGGCGCACTTCTAGCTTAAGCATGCGCGCTCCATAAACCGCTCATCCATTCGCCAATTTGAGCCACCGTAGCATCTTTGCGTTGAATAGAGGGGGAAATTTGGCCGTTGGCCATGACATACAGACGATCAGAAATTTCAAACAATTCGTCTAACTCTTCGCTCACCACAAGGACGGCACAGCCCGCATCTCGCAAAGCCAAGAGCTCGCTGCGAATTTGCGCCGCAGCACCCACATCGACACCCCACGTGGGTTGCGACACCAGCAGCACTTTGGGCTTCGCATCAATCTCGCGACCCACCAGGAATTTTTGCAAATTGCCACCCGACAAGGATTGGGCAGGTGCTTGAGCACCATTGGTTTTGACATTGAATTTTTGAATGATTTTTTGAGCTTGCGTTTGCAGTGCTTGGTTGTCAATCCAGCCACCCGACGAGATGGCCTCGCTTCGGGTGAGCAGCAGGTTGTGCGCCAAACTGAGCGAGGGCACAGCGCCTCGTCCCAACCTTTCTTCGGGTACAAAATGCAGCCCCGCTTGGCGCCGTTCTTGAGGACCCACTTGGCCGACAGCATGTCCGTCTATAAGCACAGAGTCGGCTAAAGCACGCGTGTCTTCACCAGACAGGGCATAGAGAAGTTCGCGTTGTCCATTGCCAGACACGCCTGCAATGCCCACCACCTCGCCAGCACAAACCTGTAAATTGATGTCGGCCAAGTTGACGCCAAATTGGTCTTCTTTGTTCAAGGACAAATGGCGCGCTTCAAACAAGACAGCACCCGGCGTGCGATCTTGGTGCTTCAAGGCTGGCGGCTCTGCGCCAATCATCATGCGACTGAGCGACGCGTTGGATTCTTCTCGGGGATCACAAACACCTGTGACTTCGCCGCCCCGAAGCACTGTACAAGCAGAGCAAAGTTCGCGAATTTCATGCAGCTTGTGACTGATGTAAAGCAAGCTACAACCTTGGCTCACTAATTTTTTCAAAACAACAAACAACTTGTCGACCGCTTGCGGTGTTAGAACAGATGTTGGCTCATCCAAAATAAGCAGTTTGGGTTCTGTGAGCAAGGCACGGATAATTTCAACCCGCTGCATCTCGCCCACACTCAAGGTGTGAACAGGCCGAGAAGGGTCAATGTCAAGACCATACTCAGCAGCTTTGGCTGTAATGCGCGCAGAAACTTGCGCCAGACTTAAAGAATGATCTAAGCCCAACCAAACGTTTTCAGCCACACTGAGTGTGTCAAACAAACTGAAGTGCTGAAACACCATGCTGATGCCCAAGGCGCGGGCTTGCTGTGGATTTCGGATTTGAACGGCTTGACCGTTGTATTGAATATCACCTTCATCTGGCTTCACAGCCCCATAGATGATTTTCATGAGGGTGGATTTGCCTGCGCCGTTTTCACCTAAAACTGCATGCGCCTCGCCGGGCTTAACAGACAAAGAAACCGCGCGATTGGCCACCACACCGGGATAGCGCTTGGTGATGTTTGAAAGTGACAGGCGCAATGGCTCGTTGGGCTGCATGAGTTTCTCAAAGTTCGACAAATTCTATCGAGCTTTGAGACGCCTTTGCGTCCTCATGCAGCGAATGTCGCTAAATACCCGCCAAAGTCTCCAGTCCGATTGGATCTAGTAGCTTTAAAACCCGACCACTGCCGCTAATTAGCTTGCGATCCCGCAAGTGTTTGAGGACCCTAGAGAAGGTTTCGGGAGCAATGCCCAATTGAGCCGCGATTAAACGCTTTCGATCTTGCAAAATGACCGCCAAAGTGCCCTGCGCGTCGGCAGGTTCAGCATGGCGCAAAAGCCACTCGGCAAATCGTGCATCTGCATCTTTGGCCAAACGACTCACGCCCACTTCAATTTGCTGCCTTTGAGCCTTGGCCAAATCTAGCATCAAGGTGTGCACTGCTTCAGGTAAGTTTTTCATCTGACTTCTAAACTGAGCGAGCGGCATGGCTTGAATGGTGACCGAGCTTTCTGCCATGACATCAACCGCATGTGGCAAGCCCAACATGGCCGCGGCGGCCTCCAACCAAAATGGCCCTTCTACTGCGCCCAGTTGATGGACCAACACACCTTCTTCAATGACCCCAAAGGCTACTCGGCCCGTTAGAAGGTGAATGGCCTTGTTGGCAGGTTGTCCTCGACGCAACAAAACCGTTCCACAAGCTACATTTTCTGCTTTGAGAGACGCTTGGTTCTGAACACGATTCAACATGGGCTCCAATTTGCCAGAGGCTAGGGCCGCCCGCGTTGACGTACATCAATACATTGTCACAACACCAAAATGGCGCGGAAATCATTCACATTGGTATGCGTTGGTCCAGTGAAAACCAAATCGTTCAAAGCTTGAAAGTAACCATAGGCGTCATTGCACGCCAGATGCTCGTCTAAGCTTAAGCCCGCGTGTGCGCCTCTGGCCAAGGTATCTGGCGTGACCAGCGCCCCAGCGTTGTCTTCGATGCCGTCGATACCGTCTGTGTCGGCTGCGAGGGCCCATACATTTTCTTGACCCTGCAATGCTTGCGCCAGACCCATGCAAAACTCTCCCGCTCTGCCGCCTCGACCTTCGCGCTTCTTAGGGTCTGTTTTGGAGGCACGAATGGTGACCGTGGTTTCGCCGCCGCTCAAAATGACACAGGGCTTGAGAAAGGGGCCATGGCCTTTTGCACTGGAACGCGCAAGCGCAGCATGGACCTTGCCTACCTCACGCGACTCGCCTTCCATTTCATCGCTCAAAACATAGGCTCGCAGACCTTTGGACTCTGCCAAACTGGCAGCGGCCATTAATGACTGATGCGGTGTCGCAATGAGATACACCGTGCTGCGCTGAAACGCTGCATGGCCAGGCTTGGGTGACTCCCATGCTGAATTCTGCAGTGCCGCAAGCACTTCACTCGAAATGTCAATTTGATAGCGCTTCAAAATTTGCAAAGCATCAGCGCACGTTGTGGCATCGGGCACCGTGGGGCCACTGGCAATGACTGAAGGGTCATCGCCAGGCACATCACTGATGGCCAGTGTCACCACTTGCGCAGGTGCACAAGCGGCTGCCAGGCGCCCGCCTTTGATGCGTGACAAATGCTTTCGAACGCAATTCATTTCACCAATGTTGGCGCCACTTTTCAGCAAGGCCTGATTGATGGCTTGTTTTTCTGCCAAGCTCAAACCATCTGCTGGCAAGGTCAGTAAGGCTGAGCCGCCACCTGAAATGAGGCACAACACCAAATCGTCCTGCGTCAGACCTTGGGTGAGGGACAGAATTTCTTCGGCAGCAGCCAAACCTGCTGAATCAGGTACAGGGTGAGACGCTTCCACAATTCTCAGGCGCTCAGGCACCCCTTCAGGCCTGGCCGGCGTATGCCCATAACGCGTCACCACCATGCCAGACAAAGGGGCATCTAATGGCCACAAAGCTTCCACCGCGTGGGCCATGGCTCCGGCGGCCTTACCCGCCCCCAATACCAGGGTTCGGCCCTTGGGCGGTTTGGGTAAAAAAGCTGGCGTGTTGTGAAGCGGCAGTGCCCGTTGAACTGCCTGATCAAACAACTGTCTGAGAAAGGCTCGGGGATTTTGCTGAATATCGCTGTGCAGGTGGGGCTTAGAACTCATGGTGTCAGAGTGTAGTGCTTGACCATGACACACGCAATTTCTTCGTGCAAAATCATGACCCATGACTACCTTGCTGATCCACAACGCTCATACCCTGGCAACGCTGAACGATGCCGGCGATGAACTTCGCAATGCCTCGGTCTTTGTCAGAGACAACTGCATCGAGGCCATTGGCCCTGCCGCCCAATTGCCCCAAACAGCCGATCGCGTGATCAATGCCGAACACCACGTGGTCATTCCTGGCATGGTCAACACGCACCATCACATGTCGCAAAGCTTGACGCGCGCCATACCCGCTGTTCAAAACGCCGAACTTTTCAGCTGGCTCCAAGGTCTTTATCCCATCTGGGCTGGCCTGCAACCCGACATGATTTACGCCAGCACTCAAACCGCCATGGCCGAATTGTTGTTGTCAGGTTGCACCACCAGCAGTGACCACTTGTACATCTATCCCAACGGCGTGAAACTAGACGATTGCATTGCGGCAGCAAAAGAAATCGGCATGCGATTTGTAGCCACACGCGGCAGCATGAGCGTGGGCCAATCCAAGGGCGGCCTGCCGCCCGATCGCGTTGTAGAACAAGAAGATGCCATCCTGAAAGACACACAGAGATTGATCGAGCGCTACCACGATGGGTCTCATGGTGCCATGACCCAAGTGGCCGTAGCCCCCTGCTCGCCTTTCAGCGTCAGCCAAGACCTCATGCGTTTGTCAGCCGAGATGGCCAGACACTATGGCGTACGACTGCACACCCACTTGGCAGAAAACGACCATGACATTGCCTACAGCTTAGAGAAATTCAATCGCACACCCACGCAATACGCAGAAGACCTAGGCTGGTTGGGACACGATGTGTGGCACGCCCACTGCGTCAAATTGGACGATGAAGGCATCTCGCTTTTTGCGGCCACTCGCACGGGCATTGCACATTGCCCCTGCAGCAACATGCGCTTGGCCAGTGGCATTGCACCGATTCGCAAAATGATTGAAGCAGGTGTGCCTGTGGGCTTGGGGGTTGACGGCAGCGCTAGCAACGATGCGGCACACATGGTGAACGAAGCGCGTCAGGCCATGTTGTTAGCGCGGCTTAGAAAATCACTTGAGGGTCCGCAAGTGAATGCTGAAGGCAAAACCATTTTTGGTTGCGATACGGCGCCGATGGAAATGACTGCGCGCGATGCCTTGCGTTTGGCTACGCTTGGCGGTGCTGAGGTATTGGGTCGCAAAGACATCGGTCAACTGAGTGTTGGATTTTGCGCAGACATGGCCTTGTTTGATTTGCGCAGTTTGAGTTTTGCGGGCGGTGCTGTGCACGATGCCGTTGGAAGTTTGATGCTGTGTGCCAGTGCGCCAGCCGCGTACACCGTGGTCAATGGCCGTGTGGTAGTCAGTGAGGGCCAGTTGGCCAGCGTAGACCTAGGCACTGTGATTGAACGCCACAACAAGTTTGCAGTTCAACTGGCCGCAGGTCATTGAACTCAATCACTGAGCTCAATCACTGAGTTAAATTAAGGCTCAACTTTGGCGCCAGCCAAATACCAACTGGCTACAAGTTGCCTTTCTTCGGGCGTAATGCCTGTGGCATTGTTCATGGGCATCTGCTGGGTCACACTCACTTGCTGATACACGTTTTGAGCATTGAGCTTGATATTTGCTGGCGTATCCAAACGAACATTTTTCATTTGCACTTGAGCACCGTGGCAACTGAGGCAGTGCTGGTCTATCACTGATTTGACTTGCACAAAAGTAGCAGCTTGTGACTGCTCATTCTTGGCAACACTCTTTGCGCCCCAAGGTGCCATGGCCACAATAACTGCAACGATCAAAACGACACCCACTGCCGCAAAAGGCCAAGGGTTGCTAGCACGACCTAAATGGTAGCCATGTCGTTGCACAAAGAACTGGCGAATCAAGGCACCCGCAAACATCATGACGAACAAAATAAGCCAGCGCTGTGGATGCGTGTACAAGAAACTGTAATGGTTGCTTAGCATGGCAAAAATCACAGGCAGCGTGAAATAGGTGTTGTGCACGCTGCGCTGCTTGCCGCGCTTGCCGTGAATGGCCAGAGCCATCGCATCGTACTTTTCACCAGAGGTCATGGCCGCCACCACTTTGCGCTGGCCAGGAATGATCCAAACAAACACATTGGCACTCATGGCCGTGGCAATCATGGCGCCCACCAACAAAAAGGCGGCCCTGCCGGCAAACAATTGGCAAGCCAACCAAGAGGCGAAAGCCACCACGCACAACATGAGTGTGGCCACAATCAATTCACCGTTTTTGCGAAATCCAAATACACGGCAAATGGCGTCGTAGACGAACCAAAAAACCACAAAGAAACTCAGCGCTGCCGTGATGGCTACGGCAGGCGACCAGTCCATCAGTGATTTGTCAATGAGGTAGGTGCTGGCATTCCACAGATACATCACCGTGAACAAGGCAAAGCCACTGATCCAAGTGGAATAGCTTTCCCAATAAAACCAGTGCAACTTGGTGTGAATTTTCTTGGGCGCCACCATGTACTTTTGGGGGTTGTAAAAACCACCGCCATGAATGGCCCACATTGCGCCGTCTACCCCTTTTTCAAGCAAATCGGGGGAGTTGGGCTTCAGAAGGTTGTTGTCTAGGAAAACAAAGTAAAAAGACGAGCCTATCCACGCAATCGCGGTAATCACATGGACCCACCGCAGTAGCAAATTAACCCAATCTAGCAAATACGCTTCCATCGATGCGGCTCCGAACTGTTTACCGAAGTGTATACAATTTTTAGGCTTGCAAAAGCTGTGCCGCTACGGCAACCGCAATCACCTCGGGTTCTTTGCCCTCAATGCCTGGAACACCGATGGGGCATGTCACTTGTTGCAATTCGGCCTCTGAGAAGCCACGCTCTGCAAGGCGTCGCTTGAAAGTGGCCCACTTGGTGGCACTTCCAATGAGGCCAATATAGGGCAGGTCTTTTTGATCTCGCTTGCGTTGCAAGCATGCCGCCACCACATCCAAGTCCTCTGCATGGCTGAAACTCATGATGAGAACGCGGCTATTGGGCACCAAATCGGACACAGCAGCATGCACCGGGTTGGAATGCTCACACACAACTTGGGGTGCTACATCGCTTGGAAAAATTTCGTCTCGACTGTCGATCCATCTCACATGAAATGGCAAGGGTGCCAAGACTTTGACCAAGGCCTTGCCCACATGACCGCCACCAAACAAGGCCAGAGGCAAAAATCGTTCGGCTGCTTGTGCACGCAAAATGGCCTGAAGTCGACCTTGGTCAGCTACCGTCACGTGCTCAAACTTCAAGACCAAGGCGCCACCACAACACTGCCCCAAACTAGGCCCAAGCGCAAATCTTTTTTCAAGCGGCAATGAACTAGACAATGCAGGCTGAAGCAAGCAGCGCCTGGCCTCGGCAATGGCTTCAAATTCAAGGTGCCCGCCACCAATCGTGCCCAAAAACTCATCGGCAAAAACAGCCATGACAGTGCCTGCCCCCCGCGGCACCGAGCCCTGGGCTTGTTGCACCGTGATCCAAATGGCTGGCATCTGCGCCAACTTCAATGTCAATTCTGAAAACCAATGCACCTGCTTCTACTTTCAATTCAATGCTTCTAAACCAGACTGTACAGTGACAGAATGGCACATGTTGTTTTGAAGGCCATAGACCCATGACTCATGCCATTGCCCATTTTCTAAAATCTTCACACTTGGCTTGTGCTGCTTGCCTTCTGGCTTTGTGGCTGTCTGGTTGCAGTACACCGCCACCAATGCCGCCACAAAAGATAGCAACGCCACCACCACCTGCGCCTGTCAAACCAGCGGCGCCCATTGTGCTGCCCACTGCGCCTGTCAAACCCCAATTGCCCACTTCAAATGCTCGGTCTGCCAAAGAATACAGGGTCGATGCCGCCAAACACCTTTACAAACTCAATGGCGCTAGAATTTTCAAAGGTCGCATGCCGCCCATGCTTTACGCTGTGGGTGTTTTGGATGTCGAAGTTGACAAGCAAGGCCAAGTGACACGCACCTACTGGGTCAGAGCGCCTGGCCATGCTCCCGAAGTGATGAGAGAAATTGAAAAAACTGTTCGCTTGGCAGCACCCTACCCTGTCCCTGCCCACTTGGGCAAGGTGGTGTACTCAGACGTTTGGCTTTGGCACAAGAGCGGTCATTTTCAGCTTGACACTCTGACAGAGGGTCAAGACTGAGGTTCTAAACCGCCGCCTTGGCTTTTTCGCAGCTCATCAAAATCTTTTCTGGCGTGGCCGGTGCGCTCATGTGAACCACAGTTTGGTGGTTTGCACTGGCACTGACTGCATCGCGCAATGCAAAGAAAGTAGACAAGGCAAGCATCAATGGCGGCTCGCCCACCGCTTTTGAATTAAAGGGTGTTGGCTTCAGGTTGCTGCCGTCAAACAAAGTGACGTTAAAGTGCTCAGGAATGTCGCCAGCTACTGGAATTTTGTAAGTGCTGGGGCCATGCGTCAGAAACTTGCCCTTCTTGTCCCAAATGCACTCTTCCATGGTGAGCCAGCCCATGCCCTGCACGTAGCCACCCTCAATTTGGCCTTTGTCGATGGCGGGGTTAATGCTCTTGCCTGCGTCGTGAACAATGTCCACAGCCTTCAGCCACCATTCACCTGTGCGTGTGTCAATTTCAACTTCGCTCACTGAAGCGCCGTAGCAGTAGTAATAAAACGCGTGACCCGTCAGTGTTGCGAAGTCGTACTTAATTTCGGGCGTCATGTAGAAGCCAGCCACCGACAAGCCCACACGGTCTAACCAAGCTTGCTTGGCCACAGCTGTCCACTCAACCGACTTGCCACCACCATGGGCCATGCTGTTGGCAAAGTTCACTTCGGTGTCTTTGCAACCCAACATGTTGGCGGCCACTGGAGCTAGGCGTGCGCGCATTTGGGCAGTTGCATTCATGATGGCCGCGCCATTGATGTCTGCGCCGCTTGATGCAGAAGTGGCCGATGCATTGGGTACCTTTTGCGTGTCGGTGCCCGTGACTCGAACGTAAGACAAATCGATGCCCAAACCATCGGCACACACTTGGGCCATTTTGGTGTTCAGGCCCTGGCCCATTTCTGTTCCGCCATGGTTGACGCTGACAGAGCCGTCCATGTAAATGTTAAGCAAGGCGCCGCCTTGGTTCAACATGGTGGCGGTGAAGCTAATGCCAAACTTCAGGGGCACCAAAGCCAAGCCGCGCTTGCGACGCTTGTTCACTTTGTTAAACGCATTGACACTGTCGCGGCGCTCGCGGTATTTGGCCTCTGTGGCCACTTGGGTAATGACCTTGTCGCCAACCCAATCAGCAATGGTCTGACCATATTGCGTAACCATGGTGGCAGGGTTGCCAGACACAGCGGGGTCTTGGTAGATGTTGAGCATGCGAACATCTAAAGGATCTTTGCCAATGTCATTGGCAATTTGCTCGATGATGGTCTCAATGCCAAACATGCCCTGTGGACCCCCAAAACCGCGGAAGGCCGTAGCGCTTTGGGTGTTGGTTTTGCAACGGTGGCTAATGAGTTTTAAATTGGGAATGAAGTAGCAGTTGTCGATGTGCAAACAAGCACGGTCATTCACAGGACCTGAATAATCGGTGCTGTAACCGCAACGCGACAAGAGGGTGATGTCGGCGCCCAAAATACGGCCTTCGTCGTCGTAGCCCACTTCGTAATCAATGCGAAAGTCGTGGCGCTTGCCCGTGATCATCATGTCGTCGTCGCGGTTCACACGCAACTTAACAGGCTTTTGCAATTTGAATGCAGCCAGCGCAGCGCTTTGGCTGAAAATGCTCGCATTGCCTTCTTTGCCGCCAAAGCCGCCGCCCATGCGCCTGCAAATCACTTCAACATCGTTGGTGCTCAAGTTCAAGGCAGCAGCAGCCTCACGCTGATTGCCATCAGGGTGCTGCGTTGAAGAATACAAAGTGAGTTGGCCATCTTCACGCGGCACCGCGTAAGTAATTTGGCCTTCCATGTAAAACTGTTCTTGTTGACCCGTTTCAGTACTGCCCTTCACTTTGCGCGGCGCGTTGGCTATGGCTTCTGATGCATTGCCGCGGGTGATTCCCTTGGCGGGCATGACAAAACTTTTCGCGGCCATGGCTTCGTCAATGGTCAAAATGGGTGGCAGTTCTTTGACCAGCACTTTGGCTTTGTGCGCAGCTTCGCGGGCATACAACATTTCGCGCGCCACCACAACAGCCACCGCTTGGCCCAAAAATTCAACCTTGCCGACAGCTAAGAAGGGGTCGTCGTGCACGATGGGGCCGCAATTGTTTTCGCCTGGAATGTCTTTGGCTGTGTAAACCGCCACCACACCGTGCGCTTTCAAAATAGCGTCGCGGTCAATGCCGTCGCCAATGAGTTCGCCATGCGCAACCGGCGACATGATGAGGGCGGCATACAAAGTGCCAGCCAACTCAGGCATGTCGTCGGTGAAAGTGGCGCTGCCTGTCACATGCAAATGTGCAGACTCATGAATGACATCGGTGCCTTGCTGAATGCCCGAGACGGGCAACAAATTGTGCAAAGAAATGGGCGCGTTCATTTATGCCACCTCCGTGGTTGTTTGAGTTTGTTCTTCAATGAAATCAATCACCAAATTGCGCGCTACCAAAGAGCGGTAGGCCCAAGTGGCGCGCAAGCCATCTCGCGCCACAAAACTGGCGGCAATGGCGGTATCTAAATCGGATTCCTTCACATCGGCAGGCGCTTTGCCTTCCAACACGGCTTCAAGTTTGGGCGCTCTGCAAGGTGAAGGGGCCAAGCCGTTGTATGCCAACTTCACGCCGCTCAACTTACCAGCCTTCAGGGTGTATGAGATGGCTGCGCACGTGGCAGAAATGTCTTGTTCAAAACGTTTGCTTACTTTGTGGGCACGAAACACTTGGCCCGCTTGTGGCTTGGGCAACACCACTGCTTCAATGAACTCACCCGCTTGCAACACAGTTTGTTTGAGGCCGGTATAAAACTTGTCCAAAGAAACACTGCGCGTTTTGTCGCCACGTCGCAGCGTGAGCGTAGCGCCCAATGCCATGAGGCAAGGCATGGTGTCGCCAATGGGCGAACCGTTGGCAATGTTGCCTGCCAAAGTGGCTGTAGAGCGAATGGGGGGAGAGCCAAAACGACGCAGCACCTCTGCAAAATCAGGGTAAGTCTTGGACACCAAGGTTTCAACTTCTGTGAGTGACACCACCGCGCCAATATGCCAAGCCTGGGGCGTGTCTTTCACTTGTTTAAGTTCGGTCACGTTGCCCAAATACACAATGTGGTCGGGGCGTGAGTATTGTTTGTTCACCTGCAAGCCAACTTCAGTGCTGCCAGCGAGCAATGTGGACGTGGGATGCTTGACCAAATAATCGGCTACTTCGGCAAGGGTGGCGGGTGATACAAACTCATTGCCTTTGCGTGTGCGAACCACGGGTTGAACAATGATGTCACCTTCCAAACTGAGTGTGGGCGTGGACGAGCGTTGAATTTCTTTCAGCAGTGGCACATCGGCAGCATCGTCTAGCTTTAGGGCAGACTTGTTGTTGCAGGCCTTGGAAGCAGCATCCAAAATGGGAGCATACCCAGTGCATCGGCAAAGGTTGCCACTGAGTGCGTCACTCACGTCTTGGCGTTTAGGTGATTGATTGACCTGAACCAAATTGACCAAGCTCATCACAATGCCAGGCGTACAAAAACCGCATTGAGAACCGTGGCAATTGACCATGGCTTGTTGCACAGGGTGCAAAGTGCCATCTGGCTTTTTCAAACTCTCGACTGTTTTAACCGACTTGCCATCCAGTGTAGGCAGCAACTGAATACAGCTGTTGACCGGCACATAGTCAACCCCTTGGCCCGATGCATTCAATGAGCCCACCATGACCACACAAGCCCCGCAATCTCCTTCAGCGCAACCCTCCTTGGTGCCCGTGCGATGCAATTGTTCACGCAGGTAATCTAAAACGGTGGTGGTGCGGCGTTCGCCCTGGGCTTCAACGACTTTGCCGTCAAGCACAAAACGAACTGTATTGGTCACTTGGCTCATGTGGAGGGGTTTGGGTTAGGTTCTAAACAAAAGCTGATTTTATTGATTTACCACCCCTCAGGGGGAATTTTTGCGACAAATAAATTCTGATTCAAGAGCCGCGGTAGGTTGAATAACTCCATGGGCTTGCCAAGAGCGGCACATGGTAGTGCTGGGAGACATCGGCCACCCCAAAATCCAAGCTAACCAGGTTGAGAAACGAAGGCTCGGGCAGCTTCACGCCCTTGGCCTTGAAATAACCTGCCACATCAAAGACCAGCCGGTAGGTACCCTTTTGCAAACTGGCGTTGTCATAGAGGGGGCCATCTGGATTGCGCCCATCTGCATTCAATGTGAAACTTTTCACCAGCGTAGCAAATTGCCCCTCCGTGGTGTACAGGCTGACCTGCATGCCCGCAGCGGGACAGCCATGCATAGTGTCCAAAACGTGTGTACTCAAACCCATGTTGCATCTTTCCTTGAATTGGTCGACTGAAAGTGTATACACTTTTGGCTTTTGAAGCTATCATCATTCCGCATGGAAACATCTTCAACCCACGCCATTGTGAGCGCTTTAACCAAAGCCATTGTCGAGCATCGACTGATGCCTGGGTCCAAATTGGCTGAGCAGAAGTTGGCCACCCATTTTGGTGTTTCCAGAACCTTGGTCAGGCAAGCCTTGTTTCAACTGTCTCAAAACAGATTGATTCGCATGGAACCTGCCCGAGGGGCGTTTGTAGCCGCACCTTCTGCTTCTGAAGCCAAGCAAGTCTTTGCGGTACGGCGCATGCTCGAAGTTCAAATGACACGCGAATTTGTGCGCGACATCAGCCCCGCCAAAATTCGCGCTTTAAAAGCTCACACCAAACAAGAAAAAGAAGCGGTTGCACAAGAAGATGTGCACGGCCGCACAGAGTTGCTAGGGGATTTTCATGTGCGCATAGCCGAACTCATGGGCAACCATGTCTTGGCCCAAAGCTTGGGCGAACTCATTTCGCGCTGCGCCCTGATCACACTCATGTACCAATCGCGCAATGCAGCACAGCACTCTGCCGATGAGCACGAAGCCATTGTCGATGCCATGGCCAAGAAAGACGCCGACTTGGCTGCAAGGCTCATGGAAGAACATTTGATTTTTGTTGAAAACAGTTTGAGCTTTGACAAAAAAATTCCCACTCACGATATTTCATTGGCCTTGTCATGAACGCATCCGTCTACGACTCCACTGCTGCCTACCCACGCGATCTCAAAGGCTACGGCCGAAACCCACCACACGCGCAATGGCCCGGCCAAGCCCGCGTGGCAGTTCAGTTTGTTTTGAACTACGAAGAAGGTGGCGAAAATTCTGTGCTGCACGGCGACGCAGGTTCTGAGCAATTCTTGTCAGAAATGTTCAACCCCGCGTCTTATCCAGACCGGCACATCAGCATGGAGGGCATTTATGAATATGGCTCGCGTGCAGGTGTGTGGCGATTGCTGCGTGAGTTTGAACAGCGCAAACTGCCACTCACCGTCTTTGGTGTGGCCACCGCGCTTCAAAAACACCCCGATGTGTTGGCTGCATTTCAAGAATTAGGCTACGACATCGCGTGCCATGGCTTGAAATGGATTCACTACCAAAACATCGATGAGGCCACAGAACGCGCACACATGGCCGAGGCCATGGACATCCTGCAAAAGCTCAGTGGCAAAAGGCCTTTGGGTTGGTACACTGGCCGCGACAGCCCCCGCACCCGCCGCTTGGTGGCAGACTTTGGCGGCTTCGAATACGACAGCGACTACTACGGCGACGATCTGCCTTTTTGGATGAAGGTCGAAAAAAGTGATGGCCAAGTGGCGCCTCAGCTGATCGTGCCCTACACCCTAGATTGCAACGACATGCGCTTTGCACTGCCTCAAGGTTATTCACATGCCGATCCGTTTTTTCAATACATGAAAGACACTTTTGATGTGCTCTACAAAGAAGGCAATCCGCAAGGCCTGAACCGTCCCAAAATGATGAGCATCGGCATGCACTGTAGGTTGCTAGGGCGGCCTGGGCGCATCACCGCCATTCAAAGATTTTTAGACCACATCCAAGCTCACGATCATGTCTGGGTCTGCCGCCGCTTAGACATTGCGCGCCATTGGAAAACCACCCACCCCTACACACCATGACACTTAGCCTAGAACAACTCAATACAGCCTCGCCCCAAGAGGCCATGCAACTCTTAGATGGCTTGTATGAACACTCGCCATGGATTGCAGAAGGCGCGCTCAAGCACCGACCTTTTGCGTCTTGGGCGCACTTGAAACACTGCATGGCGCTGGTGCTTAAAGATGCAGGCAGAGATGCTCAAGTCAGTCTTATTCGCGCTCACCCCGAGCTGGCAGGCAAAGCCATGGTGCGCAAAGAATTGACCGCAGAATCTACCAACGAGCAAAGCAAAGCGGGCCTCACTGAATGCACCCCTGCTGAGTTTGAAAAAATTCAAAGCCTCAACGCTGCCTACAATCAAAAATTTGGTTGGCCCTTTATTTTGGCCGTCAGGGGACCGCGCGGACTGGGCCTCAACAAACACCAAATCATGGCCACGTTCGAAAGACGCTTAAACGGTCACCCCGAATTTGAACTGCAAGAGTGCCTGCGCAACATTCATCGAATTGTTGAAATTCGCTTGAACGACAAAACCAATTGCCATCCGCTTCAAGGTCAGCAAGTTTGGGATTGGCAAGAAGACTTGTCGCAATACAGCGACCCTGGTTTCAAAGAAGCGGGTCAACTCACAGTGACCTACCTCACAGACGCCCACATGGCCTGCTCAAAAAGTATCCAAAGCACCATGAAATTGGCAGGCTTTGACGAAGTCTATGTCGATGCTGTTGGCAATGTCGTGGGTCGCTATCACCCCAGCGTGACGGGCGCCAAATACCTCATGACTGGGAGCCATTTCGACACCGTTCGCAATGGCGGTAAGCACGATGGGCGCTTGGGTATTTATGTGCCCATTGCCTGTGTTCAAAAATTGGCACAAGCAAAGCAACGCTTGCCCATTGGCCTTGAGGTCGTGGCATTTGCAGAAGAAGAAGGCCAGCGCTACAAAGCAACCTTCTTGGGCTCTGGCGCTTTGGTGGGTCAGTTCAATCCAAATTGGTTATCGCAGACTGATGCCAATGGCATTTCCATGCGCGAAGCCATGAAAAACGCGGGCTTGAATGAAAACGAGATTCCCAACATTCAACGCAAGCCTGCCGACTATGTGGGCTTCGTTGAAGTCCATATTGAGCAAGGCCCTGTGCTGAATGAAATGAACCTGCCCTTGGGCATAGTGAGCTCCATCAATGGCAGCGTGCGTTATGTGTGCGAAATGGTGGGCATGGCCAGCCACGCGGGCACCACACCCATGGACCGCCGGCGAGATGCCGCTTGCGCTGTGGCCGAACTGGCCCTGTACATGGAAAAACGCGCCGCTGCAGACGGCGATTCTGTGGCCACCATTGGCCAACTGCAAGTGCCCAATGGCTCGATCAATGTGGTGCCAGGCAAATGCACATTCTCGATGGACATGCGCGCCCCCCTCGACCCTCAGCGCGACGCTTTAGAAAAAGATGTGTTGAATGCGCTGGATGAAATATGCAACCGACGCGGCCTTGTTTGCCACCGTGAAGCAACCCTCAGGGCACCAGCAGCACCTAGCGCGCCTGATTGGCAAGCGCGCTGGGAAAAGGCCTTGAAAGACATGGGCGTGCCCCGCTTTGTGATGCCCAGTGGCGCGGGCCACGATGCCATGAAACTGCATGAAGTCATGCCCCAAGCCATGCTCTTTGTGCGCGGTGAAAACAGTGGCATCAGCCACAACCCCTTGGAATCTACGACCACAGACGACATGCAACTTTGCATTGATGCGTTTGAACATGTCTTGCACCAACTCGCTTGAATTTGAAAACCAATGACCACCCAACAATCTACATACCAAGAACTTGATCAATGGATCGATGATCACTTTGATGAGCAAGTTCAGTTTCTGCAAGCCTTGGTGCAAGTGCCGACCGACACACCCCCGGGCAACAACGCACCCCACGCAGAAAAAACCACTGAGCTGCTGAAGAAGATTGGCTACATAGCAGAACAATTTCCTGTGCCGGAAGCAGAGGTCAAAGCTTATGGGCTGACCTCACTCACCAATCTCATTGTGCGCAGACCTTTCGGAGCAGGCGGCAAAACCATTGCCTTGAATGCGCATGGCGATGTGGTGCCGCCCGGCGAAGGCTGGACGCATCCACCCTACGGCGCTGAAATTGAAAATGGCCAGATGTTTGGCCGCGCTACAGCAGTCAGTAAATGTGATTTTTCCACCTTCACATTTGCACTGCGCGCCGTCGAGGCATTGCAAGCCAAAAACAATTTGGCACTCAAAGGCAATGTTGAATTGCATTTCACCTATGACGAAGAATTTGGCGGCGAAAAAGGGCCTGGCTGGTTACTCGACAAAGGCCATACACGCCCCGACCTCATGATTGCAGCAGGCTTTAGCTACCAGGTCGTCACAGCACACAATGGTTGCCTGCAAATGGAAGTGACAGTTCACGGCAAGATGGCCCATGCCGCCATTCCAGATACAGGCGTCGATGCGCTACAAGCAGCGGTTCACATTTTGAACAGTTTGTATGCGCAAAATAAACTCTACAAACAAATCAGCTCGAAAGTTGAAGGCATCAATCATCCCTATTTGAATGTGGGCCGCATAGAAGGCGGCACCAATACCAATGTGGTGCCCGGCACAGTCAGCTTCAAACTAGACCGCCGCATGATTCCGGAAGAAATTCCAGAGCAAGTAGAAGCCAACATTCGCCAGGTCATTGCAGATGCAGTCAATGACTTCAACCAAGCCCGGTCTTCTGATGCCTTGGTCAGTGTTGACATCAAACGCATTCTCATGGCTCATGCCATGAAGCCCCTGACAGGCAATGCGCCTTTGGTGCAAGCCATTCAGAAACACGGCGGCGAAATTTTTGGTGAACCCATTCCTGCCATGGGAACGCCCCTTTACACAGACGTTCGCTTGTATGTAGAAAAAGGCATTCCGGGCGTGATTTATGGCGCGGGCCCTCGCACGGTTTTAGAATCACATGCCAAACGAGCGGATGAACGGCTGAATTTAGAAGATTTGCGAAAAGCGACCCAAGTTATTTCACGCACTCTTTTGGATCTTCTGAGCTGATTCCGAGCCATTTTGGGGCGTGCAAGGGTTTTACCGAGGCTCAAAGAGGCATAAATTGTATACAGTTTATGCAACAATGTGCCTTTTCATGCACCTCATAATGGCATCGATATTGCTAAGTCCTTTGACACACTTAACTTCATTTTTTTAATCGGAGCTCCTATGAAAAAACGTTTCCTACTGAAGACCACGGCCGCTTTTTTAGCCACTTGCGCATTTGGCTTGGCACAAGCTCAAAACACACCCATCAAATTTCAACTCGACTGGCGTTTTGAAGGCCCTTCTGCCTTGTTCCTCACGCCTGTTGCCAAGGGCTATTTCAAAGATGCCAAGCTCGACGTCACGGTTGACGCAGGCAACGGTTCTGGCGCCGCAGTCACCCGCGTTGCATCAGGCAGTTACGACATTGGTTTCGCTGACTTGGCAGCCCTGATGGAATTCCACGCCAACAACCCCGAAGTACCCAACAAACCTGTGGCCATCATGATGGTCTACAACAACACGCCTGCATCCGTCATGGCGCTCAAAAAATCTGGCATCAAAACGCCAGCCGATTTGGCAGGCAAGAAATTAGGCGCACCCGTTTTTGACGCAGGTCGCCGTGCTTTCCCCATCTTCCAAAAAGCCAACAACATTGGCAATGTGACTTGGACCGCCATGGACCCCCCACTGCGTGAAACCATGCTGGTTCGCGGCGACGTCGATGCCATCACTGGCTTCACCTTCACCTCTTTGCTGAACATCGAAGCCCGCGGCGTCAAAGCCGATGATGTGGTCGTCATGCAATACCCAGAATTTGGCGTCAAGCTCTATGGCAACGCCATCATTGCCTCACCCAAAATCATCAGAGAAAATCCAGCCGCAGTCAAAGCTTTCTTAGCCGCCTTCACCAAAGGTGCCAAGGATGTCATTAACAATCCTGCTACTGTAATTGCCGATGTCAAAGCGCGCGACGGCATCATCAACGTAGAACTCGAAACACGCCGCTTGCAGTTGGCCATCGACACCGTGATCAACAGCCCATCAGCACGTGAAGAAGGTTTTGGCCAAATCAGAGGCCCTCGCCTGTCCCTCATGGCCTCACAAGTGTCCGATGCATTCAACACCAAAACACGTGTCAAGGCCGATGACATTTGGAACGGTTCTTTCTTGCCAAGCGCCAAAGAACTCGACATCTTGCCTAAAGCTAAAAAGTAATTGATTGAGGCCTTGTTTTGACCACTGCAAATTTCGTTGATTTTCAAAATGTTTGGTTGGCCTACAACGACGAGTTGTTAGCTCAAAACCACTATGCAGTTGAAGACATCAACTTGCAAGTCAAGCAGGGCGAGTTCATTGCCATTGTGGGCCCATCGGGTTGCGGCAAGTCCACCTTCATGAAGCTGACCACGGGGCTTAAGCGCCCTAGCAAAGGTCAGATTTTTGTCGATGGTCAACCCGTCACAGGTCCCTTGAAAATCAGTGGCATGGCGTTCCAAGCGCCTTCCTTGTTGCCATGGCGCACCACACTAGACAACGTTTTACTGCCGCTTGAAATTGTCGAGCCCTTTCGCTCCCAGTTCAAACAGCGCAAAGCAGAGTTTGCAGAGCGCGCCCGCAAGCTGTTAAATACAGTGGGCTTGGGTGGCTACGAAGACAAATTTCCGTGGCAACTCTCAGGCGGCATGCAACAGCGCGCCAGTATTTGTCGCGCACTCATTCACGAACCCAAAATGCTCTTGCTTGACGAGCCCTTTGGCGCACTCGATGCCTTCACTCGAGAAGAGTTGTGGTGCATTTTGCGCGACCTCTGGACCGAGCAAAAGTTCAACGTCATTTTGGTCACTCACGATTTGCGTGAGTCTGTTTTCTTGGCCGACACGGTCTATGTCATGAGCAAAAGCCCGGGCAGGTTTGTGGTCAAAAAAGAAATTGACCTGCCACGTCCTCGCGATTTGGAAGTGACCTACACGCCCGAGTTCACCCACATCGTTCACGAGTTGCGTGGCCACATTGGTGCCATGCGCAAAACTGGCGCTGTGATTAACCAATAAGCAGGTGACTTTGTGAATAAAAAAACGATAGAAGCAAGCGCACCCTGGATTTTGTTGGTGCTCACGCTTGTCATTTGGCAAGCCATCTGCACCATTTTCAAAGTTTCAGAATTCATTTTTCCAAGCCCTTACCGCATTGCACAACAAACCGTTGAATTCAGCGGTGTCATTGCTGCCCATGCATGGCGCACTTACTGGGTCACCATGGCCGGCTTTGGCATTGCCATTGTGGTGGGTGTGCTACTTGGCTTTGTCATTGGCAGCTCCCGCTTGGCTTATGCCGCGGTCTACCCCCTCATGACGGCTTTCAATGCGCTGCCAAAGGCCGCCTTTGTGCCCATCTTGGTGGTTTGGTTTGGCATTGGCATTGGCCCCGCCATTCTCACGGCCTTCCTGATTAGCTTCTTCCCCATCATGGTCAACATTGCAACAGGCTTGGCCACGCTTGAACCCGAGCTTGAAGATGTATTGCGCGTTCTGGGTGCAAAGCGTTGGGATGTCTTGGTCAAAGTGGGCTTGCCTCGCTCTATGCCCTATTTCTTCGGCTCCCTCAAAGTGGCCATCACTTTGGCATTTGTAGGTACTACCGTGTCAGAAATGACGGCGGCCAATGAAGGCATTGGCTACCTGCTCATCTCTGCGGGTTCTGCCATGCAAATGGGCTTGGCTTTCTCTGGCTTGGTGGTGGTGGGCGCCATGGCCATGGTGATGTACGAACTCTTTAGCTACATCGAGAAGCACACCACAGCTTGGGCGCACCGCAGCACCAACAACGAGTAAACATCCTGGTTTGTGTCATTTGATGTTGGCAAATGACACAAATTTGCTGATTTTTTTGATAAGTATTCTAAAGGCTTGACCTTTGGAGCCGATTCCATACCATGCACCTTTGTATGGATTGATACTCGTCAATCCATGCGTGCAGTGAAATGGGGAGTTTCATCCATGACAGATCATGTCCACCACTCAGTAGGCGAAGCGTCCAT
>Ga0214168_1000143_pt1 | contig 28330 bp, 21 predicted proteins | sample LakMenepilimnion_FD_153002 | JGI IMG/M metagenome (GOLD analysis project Ga0214168, IMG submission 153002) | Freshwater microbial communities from Lake Mendota, WI - Practice 29OCT2010 epilimnion v4 | ecosystem: Environmental > Aquatic > Freshwater > Lake > Epilimnion/Euphotic zone | place: Lake...
GGGTGTGGGTAGTGTTATGATGGCACACCTCTCTATTCCTGCATTAGATACCACCACCAATTTGCCTACATCACTATCTGCAATAGCAGTTCAAAATTTACTACGAAAAGAACTTGGATATAATGGCATTACATTCACCGATGCACTTGAAATGAAAGGCGTTAGTAAATTTTTTCCTAAGGGAGAAGCTTCTGTTATGTCTTTAATCGCAGGTAACGATATGCTTTGCTTACCCGGAGATATTGAAGGGAGTATTGAAAAAGTAAAAGAAGCCATTGCGGCCGGAAAACTAAGCTGGGAAGACCTTAACGAAAGGGTAAAAAAAGTATTACGTGCTAAATACAATTTAGGCCTCGCAAATTTACAACCCATCGACACCACAAACATTGCAGCAGACTTAAATGCATCAACCAATGCACTTAAAGAAATACTTGCTAAAAAAGCGTTGACCGTTTTAAAACTTGAGAACAAAAAATTACTACCACTACAAGCAAAAAATACAAAAACACTCTACGTTGGAATTGGCATCAATAAAGAAAATAATTTTGCTACTAGGATCAAAGATGCTTACAATGCAGATATTGTTTTATTTGATTATGCAGATAGCACCAGCAGGGTTGATAGCATTGCCAAATTAACGAGTAACTATGACGCTGTTGTAGTTGGGATGCATAATTTTAATAGACGTCCAGCCAATAATTTTGGCATATCGGCTAATGCCATTGATTTATTATCAAAACTTCAAGGTTCAAACACCATCAATTTTTGTTTTGGAAATCCGTACGCGATAGCAAATCTGTGCGGCGCCAACAATGTTGTAGTTTGTTATGAAGATGATGAAATCACACAAAAAGCAGGCATGCAATTACTACAAGGCGCTACCCAACCAGAAGGTAAATTACCTGTTACTGTTTGTGAAAATTTTAGCTTTGGTAGCGGCATCGAAACCACCAGTTATTTTACTACAGCTGTTCCTGAAGAAGTGGGCATGAGTAGTGTAGGGCTACAAAAAATTGATAGCATAGCAAAGGCAGCTATTGATAGCGCTGCCATTCCGGGCTGCGTGGTTCTCGTTGCCAAAAATGGAAAGATTGTCTACAATAAAGCCTTTGGCACCAGCAATTACAATAACAGTGTTCCCATGCAAACGGATATGGTATTTGATTTGGCTTCTGTAACAAAAATTTCTGCTACTACCGTTGCTATTATGAAGCTTGTTGAAACCAAAAAAGTAAAACTGCATAAAACCATTGGTGATTATATTCCATGGGTGCGGGGTTCAGACAAAGCATCTATCAAAATTTCTGACTTATTATTACACCAAGCTGGACTTGTTCCGTTTATTACTTTTTATAAAGAAGTATTAGACCCTGCTACCAATAAGCCCTCGCCCCAATATTTTTCTACAACCGCTACACCGCAATTTCCAGTTCGTGTTGCGGAAAATGTTTACCTCCGAAAGGATTGGCAGGACAGTATGTACGCGCGTATTTTATCAAGTAGCACGCCTACACAGGGCAAATATGTATACAGTGATAACGATTTTATTTTTTTAGGAAAAGTGGTTGAATCCGTTACTGGCATGGGTTTAGATGCCTATGTGAACGAAACTTTTTATACCCCGCTTGAGATGCATAGTACCGGCTTTTTACCAACAGCAAAAATGCCACTGAGTAAACTTGTACCCACCGAAGTTGAAACGCATTTTAGAGCACAACAAATGCATGGTGACGTACATGACGAGGGTGCTGCCATGTTTGGCGGTGTGGCTGGACATGCAGGACTGTTTAGCAATGCCTATGATTTAGCCAAGCTTTACCAGATGCTATTAAATGGTGGGGTATTAAACGGTACACGTTATTTCAAAAAATCTACCATTCAAAAATTTACTGCGTACAGTTCTACTATTTCAAGAAGAGGATTGGGATTTGATAAACCTGAAAAAGACAATGCGACTAGAAAAGAAGCCTACCCTTCTAAAAGTGTATCTCCTGAAACCTATGGTCACACTGGATTTACGGGCACATGCGTTTGGGTAGATCCCACAAAGCAACTGGTTTATATCTTTTTGTCAAGCCGGGTATCTCCAACAAGAAACAATACCAAATTTGGTAGGCTAAATATTAGACCCAATATTCAAGAAGCTATCTACGGCGCAATTCAATAAAATAGGTTACCTTACTGCCAAGCACTATTATTAAAGTGCGCGGTGCTCATGATATCCATTGCCATTGTAGATGATCACCGCCTCATGCGGGCTGGACTTGCCAATATGATTGCTGGATTTAAGGGTTATAAAGTAACCATTGAAGCGGGCAACGGACTTTTATTTATTGAATCCCTCAAAAAAAACAAGGCCCCTAGCATTGTACTACTCGATATTAATATGCCAGAAATGGACGGCTATCAAACAGCACAGTGGATTCGACAAAATTTACCCGATACAAAAATCATTGCACTTAGCATGTATGAGAATGATTACGCCATCATACAAATGCTAAAAAATGGATGTCATGGTTATTTATTAAAGAATTCTGAACCAATGCTACTTTATACCGCCTTCAACGAAATAAAAAAATACGGTTATTTTAGCAACGATATGGTTTCTGATAAACTCATACACTACATTGGTGACGAATCGGCACTCAAAAAACAACAGGATCAAGTCAATCAACTAACAGACAAGGAAAAAGCCTTTATGAACTGGGTTTGCACCGATAAGACCTACAAAGAAATTGCCGATATCATGTTTATTAGTCCGCGCACAGTAGATACCTACCGGGATCATTTATTCAAAAAACTAGACGTTAAAACAAGGGTTGGCCTCGCATTATTTGCAATTAAAAATAACTTGGCAGAACTATAGTTTTTATGAATTAATTTTATTGCATGTTACTGCTTAAGCGAAGTCTATTTTTTATTGGCTGTTGGTTGCTAACATTACAAGTAATTGCACAAGCGCCGCCTATTGGAAGCTGGCGCGTGCACCATAGTTATGCTGGAACTTTACAAGTCGTAAATGGAGATAAAATATATACCGCTACCCCGCAAGCTATTTTTAGCACCAATAATTCCAATCAGTTCGAATACTATAACAAATTAACGGGCTTATCAGACGCTTCTATTGCTACTATTCAGTGGGATCATGAAACAGCGCAGCTAGTGGTTGCTTATACCAACAATAATATTGATGTCATTAAAGGAGGTCTTGTAAAAAATATCTATGACCTTGTAAGAACAAGCCGTATTCAAAAAATCAATTCCATCTATTGTGAAAAAGGGATGGCCTACGTAAACACCAATATAGGCGTTGTAGTAATTGACTTATTAAAATATGAAATAAAAGAAAGCTGGATATTAGGTACGAATGGAAGTGCCTTAGAGGTTTTTTCACTTACTAAGGGTACTAGCAATTGGTATGCTGCCACTCAAAATGGTGTATTTACTACAGCGGTATCCAATACAAATATTGCAGATGCGAAATCTTGGGCCCTTTTTTATAACGCAGCCAATAACTTGCCCGTAAAAAAAATATACAGTGCCCCTACTGGACTCATCATTGAAAAAAATGATAGTCTGTTACTCATTCAACCTTCTGCTACTACTACTTTATTTTATAAAGCATCGGAGCAAATAAAAGCATGGCAATTGAACGAACAAAAAATTACCATTGCTACTATACATACACAAACAAGTAAAGCGCGCGTACACCAATTCACCATAAACAGTTCCAATACGCTTGTTTATGAACAACCTGATGTATTTATTAACCCGAACGACTGTATTTTTTCAAACGGAATCATTTGGATCAGTGACCAGGTAACGGGTCTGATTAAATTAGATCCAAGTAGCAATAGTTTTGTAAAAATTATTCCAGGTGGGCCAGGTGGTCAAATCACAACAGCGCTACTCGCTTCAAGCAAAGGGGTACTAGCCGCATCGAATACAAAAAAAGGATGGGCTATTTTAGAAAATGGTAAATGGCAACCTCAAAATGGGTTAGACAGTGTTACAGGGTTTCAATCCATCGGAATCAATCATCTAGACAATAGCATCTGGCTTACAACTGCTGAACTAGGCGTGGCCAAATGGAAAAATGACAAAGCGCAACTATTTAACCCCCGCAATAGCAGTCTTATGGGTACCACAAACAATAGCTGTTTTACAAGCGGTGTAGTAGCGGACAGCAAAGGCAATAGTTGGGTAAGTAATTCAGGAACCACTAAGTCCATTCATGTTTACCAACCAGATGGAAAATGGACAGGCTTTACCAATCCATTTGGAATTACCGATGTAGGTACACTTGAAATAGATGATATTGGACAAATTTGGTGTACTACTAAAAATGCAAATGGACTACTTGTATACAATCCTGGCAATTCATTAACTGCTAGTGCAGATGATAAATGGAAACAATATAAAGCAGGAGCAGGTATTGGTAATTTGCCAAGCAACCAAGTGAACTGTGCGGTTAAAGATAAAAATGGATTTATTTGGGTAGGCACCGATAGAGGTATTGGTATTATTCAATGCGCAGAAAATATTTTTATGCCAGCAGGATGTGAAGCACTATTACCTGTTGTGCAGCAAGATAGATTTGCGGGACTTTTATTTAAAGATGAAAATGTACAAACCATTGCTGTGGATGGTGCCGACAGAAAATGGGTGGGAACAAAAAATGGAGTTTGGCTTATTAGTGCCAGCGGAGAAAAAGTTATTTATAGATTTTCAGCGAATAATAGTCCTTTGCCTGGTAATGATATTTCTAAAATATCTATTGACCCAATAACCGGTGAAGTTTTTATGGCTACTAGTAATGGACTTTGCAGTTTTAGAAGTACGGCAACAGAGCCCGTTAGTACACAAGAAAAAGTACTTGTATTTCCCAATCCTGTTCCGCCAGGATATAGTGGCAGTATAGCTATTAGAGGCCTAACAAACAATGCGCTTGTAAAAATAACCAATTTATATGGTGCGCTTGTATATCAAACAAGAGCACTTGGTGGACAAGCTATTTGGGATGGCAAAAATACAAATGGAACAAAAGTAGCCAGTGGTGTTTACTTAGTTATTTGCAGAGACGATAGTGGTACTGAAAAAATTGCTACAAAAATTACGATTGTTCAGGGCAGGTAACCATTACTTTTTTTGAAAGTCATAAAACCTAGCTACTACAAATTTTAACGAGCCTTGTTCGCCAGGAGCTATGCGGTACATCAATCGGCGCATTTTGCCTGTTGGTTGTTGCACCCCATTTGCATCTTTTTCATACAAAGGATAAGTGCGCATTAAAACCCCTTCTAAAAGCATATACTTATCCGCGCCTTTGTAACTATCACGTAGTCTTGGATCATCTAGTATATCTGGAAAAATAATGGGTGCTACTGATTTATTTTCTTGAGAACTAATAGCAATCACCGAGCTTTTATTTAAGGAATCGATGGTAGCAACGTATAATAGTAATTCAGGAAATCCATCTTTATTTAAATCATCTACTTCTGCTCCAATTAAAACACCTTTTAATTCAAAATTAAAATCACGCGCCTCACTTTCAAAACCAACTGGATAAATGCTAATTGGATTTTTTTCGGAAGATTTATTGAAACAATTGATGCGGTAGCCTGCTTTGCCAACTTTCATAGTTGTATCTATGCGGCGGCCCTGCGCCATTAATACGGTAGGAATAAGTGCGAGCGCAAAAAAAAGGGTACGAATAAGCATGAATCGCATACGAAAAGTAGTTTATAGCACTAAATTAAAGAAAATAACGGTAGTTACATATTTCTTCTATACTGACCGCCCACTTCATACAAAGCCTCGGTAATTTGTCCTAACGAACAATATTTAACAGCGTCCATCAGTGATTCAAACAAGTTCTCGCCTGCGATAGCTGCCTTTTTTAAGGCCGCTATTTTACCAGGGGCCACCTCTTCATTACGCTTCCAAAAAGCATGCAAATTTTCTATTTGCCTATTTTTTTCGATGGTTGTAGAACGAATTACTTCGGTAGGTAAAATGGTAGGGCTTCCCTTTTTATTTAAAAAACTATTTACGCCAACAATTGGAAGTTCCCCAGTATGTTTTAGCGTTTCGTAATACATACTTTCTTCCTGAATTTTATTGCGCTGGTACATTCTTTCCATAGCACCTAATACTCCACCTCGCTCACTAATTTTTTCAAACTCAACTAACACTGCTTCCTCTACCAAATCCGTTAAGGCTTCAATGGCAAAACTACCTTGTATGAAATTTTCTGTTTTTGCAGCACCTAATTCTTTATTAATAATGAGTTGAATGGCCATCGCCCTTCTAACACTTTCCTCTGTGGGGGTGGTAATAGCTTCATCGTATGCGTTGGTATGTAAACTATTGCAGTTGTCATAAATGGCATAGAGCGCTTGAAGCGTTGTTCTGATATCATTAAAATCAATTTCTTGCGCGTGCAAGCTTCTACCACTTGTTTGAATATGGTATTTTAATTTTTGAGAACGCTCGTTTCCTTTGTATTTTAATTTGATGGCTTTTGCCCAAATTCTGCGGGCCACTCTACCAATCACACTGTATTCGGGATCCATCCCATTGCTGAAGAAAAAAGATAAGTTAGGTGCAAAATCATCGATGTGCATACCTCTACTTAAATAATATTCGACATAGGTAAACCCATTGGCTAGTGTAAAAGCAAGTTGTGTAATGGGATTGGCGCCTGCTTCGGCAATATGATATCCACTAATACTTACGCTATAAAAGTTTTGTACTTTATGTGTGATAAAATAAGATTGTACATCACCCATTAATTTAAGCGCAAACTCGGTAGAAAAAATACAAGTATTTTGAGCCTGGTCTTCTTTTAAAATATCTGCTTGCACCGTACCACGCACACTAGACAATGCTTGTGCTTTTATGGTTGCATACACATTGGGAGGTAACACTTCCTCGCCACTTAATCCAAGTAGTTGAAGACCTAGTCCATTATTACCTTCCGGCAGTTTGCCGCCACTATCCGATACCGCATACGTTGGCGGTGTGGAAGATCCATATTTTGTTTGCAATACTTTTTGAACAAGGTGCTGTGCATTATTTGCAGCAATCCATTTTTCACAAAGTTGATCAATAGCGGCATGCATAAAAAAGGCCAAAATAATAGGAGCGGGACCATTAATAGTCATACTCACCGATGTTTTTGGATCACACAAATCAAAGCCACTATATAATTTTTTAGCATCATCGATAGTTGCAATGTTTACGCCACTATTTCCAATTTTTCCAAAAATATCCGGACGCGTTGCAGGATCTTCTCCATATAAAGTAACACTATCAAATGCCGTTGATAACCGTATTGCAGGTTGATCAACAGAAACATAATGAAATCTTCTATTGGTTCTTTCCGGACAACCTTCACCGGCAAACATTCGGGTAGGATCTTCCCCTTCTCTTTTAAGTTCAAATACACCGGCTGTGTATGGAAATTTCCCAGGAACATTTTCTTGTAACTGCCACTTTAAAATACTACCACTATCGGAATAGGTAGGTAGCATTACTTTTGCAATTTTACTACCACTGAGAGATGTGGTCGTAAGTGGAATAGAAATGTTTTTATCTCGAATGGTATAAGTTAAAAAATCAGCGCTGTATTTTTCTACCACAGATGGCCACTGATCAATCAATGTTTTACAACTTGCATCTAACGCAGCTATTACTTTTTCTTTTGCTTTTGCAACCTCACTAATAGCTGCATCATGTTTAGGTGCTTCGAGTATGTGTAGGGTTCCATTTAACTGATATAGTTGTGTTGCAAGTGCTGCCTGCTCCAATACCCAAGCATCATAAGATCTATTGTTAGTAGCTATTTCAGCCAAGTAGCGTACTTTATTGGCGGGTATAATTGGGGCTTGTTGTGCCACTTTTTTTAATGCTTCTGAAACCGGATTGATGCTAGCCGTTGGTGCAAAAACAATACCCGTTTTTGCTGCTACCGTTTCAAAAATTAAATCTACCAGTTTATGAATACCAGGGTCATTAAACTGCGCCGCAATGGTGCCTACCACAGGAAGTGTTTCATCTGCGGCCTCCCACAATTGATGGCTACGTTTGTACTGCTTTCGCACATCATGAAGCGCATCTTTTGCACCAGACTTATCAAATTTGTTCATGCAAATAATATCTGCATAATCAATCATGTTTATTTTTTCTAGTTGCGACGCTGCTCCATATTCTGGTGTCATCGCATACATACTCACCGAACAATAATCGATAATAGAAGCATCGCTTTGTCCAACACCCGCAGATTCTAAAATGATAAAATCATACCCTGCTGATTTACAAATAGCAATAGCACCTGACACATATTTACTCAACGCAACATTTTCTGATCTTGTAGCCATACTGCGCATATAAGCCCTAGGATGTGCTATGGCATTCATTCTTATGCGGTCGCCAAGTAATGCGCCGCCTGTTTTTTTCTTGGAAGGATCCACAGAAATAACAGCAATTGTTTTGCTCGGAAATAAATACAGATACCTTCTTACAATTTCATCTGTAATAGAACTCTTACCTGCACCACCTGTGCCCGTAATTCCTAAGACTGGAATTTGGGTATTAGATGCTGTTGTATTTATTTCATGATTGTCGTTATTTTCTAAACGCGTAATGGCTCTTGCAACATTTCTTACATCAATTGGACCCCCTAATGTAAAGGGCTTAGTAAAATCTCCTTTGTCTTCAACTTCAAAATCTGATGCAGCAATTAATTCTTTAATCATACCCTCAAGTCCCAAACGTCTTCCATCATCCGGCGAATAAATTTTTGTAATGCCGTAAGCATGCAATTGTTCAATCTCTTCTGGTAAAATAGTACCACCGCCGCCGCCAAATATTTTGATATGTCCGTATCCATTTTCTACGAGTAAGTCACGCATGTAACTAAAAAACTCGATATGCCCTCCCTGATAACTTGTTACTGCAATTGCCTGTGCATCTTCTTCAATGGCACAGGACACAATTTCTTGTGCTGTTCTGTTATGACCCAAATGAATAATTTCCGCACCCTGTGCTTGTAAAATTCGGCGCATAATATTGATAGAAGCATCGTGTCCATCAAATAAACTTGCTGCGGTTACAATTCTAATTTTGTGCTTGTTGGCATTGTTCATAGCTACATCCGATTCAGCCGCAAAAATAATACTTTACAGACATAATATTAACAATTGTTAGTTTTATAAATCGAGGGCTTTCTTGTAGCTTAGACACAAATTTGCATCTAAATCAATCCTATGCAGTTTACGGTAGTTACAAATCAGGAAAGCGGTTATGAGGTTGTGGAGCTTCAAGACCATACATCAGGCGCGCGCGTTCAACTTTATTCGTTTGGCGCAATTTTAAATGCCTTTACCATACCCACCAAAACCGGACCCTTTAATGGCATTGATGGATTTTCAAATATTGAAGATGCTTTGGCAAATGCTACCGCAGGATTTAAAAGTTCAAAGCTAAGCCCTTTTGTATGCCGGCTTGAGCAGGGGAAGTATCGTTTCGATCAAAAAGAATATACAATCAAAGGATTTTATTTAGGAGAACACGCCATTCATGGACTCCTATTTAATGCTCCGTTTACAATTACGCAAACAAAATCTACTGCAACAGAGGCGTCGGTAATATTTAGCCATCACTACACAGGATCCGACCCTGGTTATCCTTTTTCTTTTACACTACATATTAAGTGGAAACTCAGCAGTGGCAACAGGCTTCAAGTGTTTACTACGGCTACCAATAACCATAGTAGCGCCATTCCTTTTTCGGATGGATGGCACCCTTATTTTAGGGTAGGCGATACCATTGATACGGCAACACTTTCCTTTACTACCAACAAGCAACTTGAATTTAGCGAAGACTTATTGCCCACCGGAAATATCATTGAAGACAACAGGTTTATGGTAGGACAAAAAATGGAAGGTATTTTTTTAGACAACTGTTTTTTACTTGATCAGCGTTCAGAAACGCAGCACAAATGCACCTTAAAAAATGAAACGGTTACATTAACCATAGCACCTGATAAACACTATCCTTATTTACAAATTTATACGCCGCCGCACCGAAAAAGTATCGCGATAGAAAACTTAACGAGCGCACCTGATAGTTTTAACAATGGTATTGGACTATTAATTATTGAACCAAAACATACATTGGAGTTTTCTACTACCTACACACTCACAGCCAACGAATCTTTATAATTCAACTACCGCAGTGGTGCTAATTTCTACATTCACACCCCTTGGTAATCCTTTAACAGCAAAGGTTTCACGCGCAGGGGGCATATCCGTAAAATAGCTTCCATAGACTTCATTTACTTTTGCAAACAGCGACATATCACTTAGTAAAATGGTGGTTTTAACAATATGACTAAATGAAATTTTCGCTTCCGCTAAAATGGCGGCAATATTTTTCATCACCATATGTGTCTCTTCCTCAATACTAGTAGTGACTGTTTCACCTGTTGCAGGATCAATTGGAATTTGACCACTAATAAATATAAAACCATTGGCCTTAATAGCCTGGTTGTATGGACCAATTGGCGCAGGAGCCAAATTTGTTAGTATTATTTCTTTGGGCATCTTTTTATTTTAAAGTTTAAGCAAGTTGATGATTTTCTATGAGTTTGCCAACCTAAATTTGCAAGTAAGCAACAAACAAAATTTCACCCTTATTACCATGGCAACATTTTTACTCATCTACACAGCAACAGCACACGCGAGTGTTTGCATGAGTAAAAACGGAGCGGTAGTTGCCTCCCTTGAAACCACCGACCAAAAAAGTCATGCTAGTTTCATACAACCTGCCATTGAAAACCTATGTAAGCAAACTGGTATTGCATTAAGTAGCATCGACGCCATTGGTATTAGTATTGGCCCCGGCAGTTACACAGGCCTTCGGGTTGGTATGGCAACAGCAAAAGGGATTGCTTACGCGCTTAATAAGCCACTAATAGGCATTAATACCCTTCAAATCATTGCAGCTGCGGCTAAACTTAAACACCCTAACCACCATGCAGCCATTTGCGCCCTATTAGACGCCAGAAGAATGGAGGTTTTCACAGGTATTTATACGCATAATTTAACGCCTACAACACCCAGTACTGCCCTTATTTTAGATCCTTTATCCTTTGAAAATGAACTCTCCAAAGAAGCCATTTTGTTTGTAGGAGATGGAGCCGAAAAATTTAAGGCCATTTGCCAGCATCCCAATGCACATTTTGATACAAGTATCTACTATGGGGCATCAGACATGCTAGCATTAACCGAAAAAGCCTTTGCCTTAGCCGATTATTTAGACCTAGCGTATAGTGAACCGCTTTATATCAAAGCCTTTCATGATACCAGAAAAGCCTGATTTAATCTTATTTAAGAATTTAAATTAAAATAATTTATTATAAGTTATTTCTACATTATCATTTTCTTAGTGTATCTTTATATGGCAATTAAGTTTATTAACCCCCCAATAACTCTTTATTGTCATGAGTAATTCATTACAATCAGTGGTTTTAAATAACGGAAAAGCGCCTGTAAAGGTTGATTTTTTGCATACCAAAAAAGCAGCACTCATACTTCGCTCCATTAACCACAAGCTTCGTCAACAAATCATCAAATTACTGGACGAAAGTCAGAAAATGACGGTTACCGAAATCTATGTAAAACTTAGACTCGAACAATCTGTAGCATCTCAACATCTAGCTATTTTAAGAAGAGCTGGTATTGTTACAACTTCAAGAGAAGGCAAGTTTATTTTTTATTCTGTCAACTACACGCGTTTAGCGGAAGTTGTAGGATTTGTGGAAACACTCGTAGGGTAGTATTTTTATTTCACCATGTTTGTACAACAACTGTATACAGGCTGTATTTCAGAAGCGGCTTACTATATTGAAAGTAATGGTATTGCTGCCATCATAGATCCTTTACGGGACATTGATGCATACCTGCAACTTGCTAAGCAAAGAAATGCAACAATCAAATATATTTTTGAAACGCATTTTCATGCCGATTTTGTTTCTGGCCATTTAGACTTAGCTGCTGCAACTGGCGCTAGCATTGTGTATGGGCCCAATACAGTTACAAAATTTGAGATTACGGTTGCAAAAGACAATCAAGTTTTTGAGATAGGTGATGTAACCATACAAGTACTTCATACACCTGGCCATACACTTGAAAGTAGTTGTTATTTACTCAAAGATGAAACAGGAAAAGACCACGCGATTTTTACTGGCGATACGCTTTTTGTAGGGGATGTGGGAAGACCCGATCTTGCACAAAAAGACAACGAAATTACCATGGAAGAATTGGCGGGTATGTTGTACGATAGCCTACACGAAAAAATAATGCCACTCGCCAACGATGTTATTGTTTATCCAGCGCACGGGGCTGGCAGTAGCTGCGGTAAAAATTTAGGGTCCGAAACTCATAGTACCATTGGTACGCAAAAGCAAACCAACTACGCCTTACAACCGCAAACAAAAGAAGCGTTTATAAAAGCTGTTACAGAAGGTCTTGCTGCACCTCCACAATATTTCCCTATCAACGCAAAAATAAATAAGGAAGGCTACGAAAGTTTAGATACTGTTTTAGCAAATGGTATGAAAGCATTAAGCGTATCCGCTTTTAAAGAACTAATAACAACGTTCGAGCCCGTTATTTTAGATACCAGAAATGCAACACTTTTTACACAAGGTTTTGTACCTGGATCTATAAGCATTGGGCTAGAAGGTCGTTTTGCAGAATTTGCAGGGAGTATATTGCCCTTTGACCAGGCCATTCTACTCGTTTGCGAACCTGGCAGCGAAAAAGAATCGATAGTAAGACTCGCGCGCGTTGGATTTGAAAACATCATTGGACATTTAGCAGGCGGTTTTAATGCGTGGGCAACTGCCAACGAAACCGTCGATTTGATTATTGATGTAGAAGCCGACGAGCTTGCTATGGATATCCCGTTTGATCCCAACATGGTGATTGTAGATGTTAGAAAAACATCGGAGTTTGATAAAGGTCATATCAAGGAAGCGTTGACTATTCCATTAGATGAATTAACGGACCCTGCTAGCATGGCTAATTTTGACGACAATCAAAATATTTATATTCACTGCTTAGGAGGATACAGAAGTGTGATTGCTTCTTCCCTTATCAAAAGACAGGGCATCCATAATATCAGAAACGTATTGGGTGGATTTAAAGCTATTAGCGAACTGCCTGATAAATTTGACATTGAGCAAACCGTTATTGCAGAAGAAGTTTAAACCATCAGGTGAGCATATTTTTCTGCCTCTTCTGTCCATTTCCATCTGCGATGACTCCACAAATAATTAGAAGGCCTTTTCCGAATGGCGCCTTCGATTTTTTCTATTAATAATTTTGTAAGCGCCCCTTCTTTATAATAATTTGGAGCAGTGGTTACAAGTTCTAATTCTGCTTTATAATATCCTCTTCTAACAGGATAAAAATCAACAAATACAACGGCAGCATTACTAGCGCGCGCACCTTTTTCTGGACCTAATACAAAAGGAGCGGGTTTGGTAAAAAATTTGGCCCAAAACGCACGATCTAACCTGCCTGGATTTTGGTCTGCTACAAGCGCAAGGGCATACCGTCCACTTGCATACTTTGGAAAATTATTTCGAAACTCTGAGGTAGAAATTAAAATGGTTCCAAAACGACTTCTCATTTTGTACATAATTTTATCAATTACTTTATTGGAGAGTGGCATATACACGCCAATAAATGGATACACCGATTGTTTTGCAATACCAAGATTTGCAAATTCCCAACTAAAAAAATGGCCAGCTACCAATTGAACATTTTGTCCGGTAGCATACAAATTATTAAGTACTTCAATATCGATTGAAAACCTTTTACTAAACGCTTTCTCGCTCATGCTAATGAGCTTTATGGCTTCAATAAACGTATCTACAAACTGATGATAAAAAGCTTTCTCAATTTTTTTTCTGTCAAGATCAGATTTTTCTGGAAAAGCAATGAGTAAATTTTGTCGCACTACTTTTTTACGGTACCCTATGATGTAATATAATATACCATAAATGCCATCCGATAAAATATAGAGTACCCACAGTGGCAATAAAGAGATGAGATAAAACAAAGAATACACAATTGAATACATATGCTACTAGATTAAGCAGGATCTACCCATGCATCATGTTCTTTTAATAAATGAATGAGTTCATCTACTGCAATCTCACTATCTACATTTTTTTTGACAACCTCTTTACCCTTATAGAGAGTGATTTTGCCTGGACCACTTCCCACATAACCAAAATCGGCATCTGCCATTTCACCAGGACCATTTACAATACATCCCATGATGGCAATTTTAACGCCCTTTAAGTGATTGGTGACAGATCTAATTTTTGCAGTTGTTTCTTGTAAATTAAATAAGGTTCTACCACAACTAGGACAAGAAATATATTCTGTTTTAGATATGCGTGTACGGGTAGCTTGTAATATGGTAAATGCGGTAGCATTGATAAATGCTTCTACACTAGAATTTGAATTGTAATTTCTACCACTAGTGTCCTTGGAAGTATTGGCTATTTGCGCTGCATAACTTTTTGATGTTAAACCCAAACAAAGTCCATCTCCAAAGCCATCTAATAAAAGGGCGCCTGCTTCTGTTGCAAAATGAATGAGGTGTTCATCGGTTGTATTCCAATCACTATCAATGGTAATCACCACTGGGTTATTGATTTGTTTTTCTTGAAGTGCCATAAACATTCGGCGGATAGCAGGCATTGCATGTTTATGTTTGCTACTAAGACATAATATAGCAGTTGGATCATTTGCAACCGCATCAAGGTGTGTAAAATCATTGATGGGTGTTTCGTCACTAAAACAATCCATCATTACAAAATTTTGTTTTGGATGTTTTACAGTTTCAGCATCATAACCGGCTCTATCAAAAATTGGAATGTACTTATCCGTACTATTTTGAGTTGCCCAAGTAGCAGGATACACAATTACTTTTAACGTGCCTGGTAATTCAAACTCAATAAGCTGATGACCTGTAAAAATATAATCAGCTGCTTGATCTCCAATATTCCATTTATCGGTAACCGCATCGTAGGTATAACCAATAGCCGTTAAATGCGCTGGTTCAATTTTTTCAATCTTACTAAAATCGGCAATAACAATGGGCACTTGAGCGGCGCCAACATTAGATACTGCCATACTATGTCTACGTTTGTAAACAAAAGGATCATAGGTAAGTTTTTGAACGGGAGGTATCACTCCATTTGAATTGCTAGCTATTTGCGTATACCTTTTTACAAGATCTCTACACACCGGAATTTCAAATTCAGGATCTTCTGTTAAACTTACGCGAATCGTATCACCAATACCGTCTTCTAATAAGGTACCAATACCAGCAGCACTTTTTACACGTCCATCTTCACCATCACCCGCCTCCGTTACGCCAAGATGCAAAGGATAACATTCATTGAATTCAAGTTGCATTTGCTGAATGAGTAAACGGTAAGCCTGCACCATTACTTGTGGATTGCTGGCTTTCATACTTAGCACAATATTGTGGTAATCATTGGCCCTTGCAATACGTAAGAATTCCATAGCACTTTCCACCATACCCATTGGGGTATCGCCGTATCTACTCATGATACGGTCACTTAGTGAACCATGGTTGGTACCAATACGCATCGCCGTTCCGTGCTCCTTACAAATTAATACAAGTGGGGTAAACCGCTCCGTAATTCTTTCAATTTCTTCGGCATAATCTTGGTCAGAATATTCGATGAGTTCAAACTTTTTCTTATCCACGTAATTACCTGGATTGATGCGCACTTTTTCTACAATGCGGGCAGCGATTTCTGCTGCATTGGGCGTAAAATGAATATCAGCAACAATAGGTGTATCATAACCTCTTCGGCGCAATTCATTTTTGATATTCAGTAAATTTTCTGCTTCTTTTTTACTCGGTGCCGTGATTCTAACAAGTTCTGCCCCTGCCTCAATACACCGAATGGTTTGCTCCACAGTAGCTGCGGTATCAAGCGTATCGGTGGTGGTCATGGTTTGAACACGTATCGGATGGCCATTACCTAATTTGAGCTGACCAATGGTAACTTCTCTTGTTTTAAGACGACTTATTTGTGTTAAAGATGGACAGTAATTTTGCATCATAAAACTCATTGAAATAGGTTAACGTTTACCTTCAAAAAAACCTTGGGATTTTAATATTTTATTAAACACGGTCATACTCGCAGTTTTTATATCAGTATTAGCGGCGCCTTCTGTTTGTAATACAAAAAAGTAAGGGTGTTTGTTTTCTTCAATCCATCCAACAATCCATCCTACCGCCTTACCGTTTTGCTTATAGCCAAACCCAGTCTTATAACTTAATTTATAATTGGTGTTAGCTGTTTGAAGCATCAACATTTTAACCATTTCTTGGCTTCGCTTTTGAAAAGGCAATTGACCAAAATATAATTTTTTTACAAGTCCTAGTTGTTCATCAGGAGTAATAACCAACTTATTGTTATACCAGAATGAATCTACGGCGGACCCCATATTTTTAGTGCCATATTGCAAGCTATCTAAGAAGTGTTGCATGGTGTCTTTTCCAATCCTTCTGGCCACTTCCATAAAGTAAGGCGTTGAAGTTTGTTTAAAAGCACTATCCATTCGAAGCGGACCAGCACTATCCACAGAAAGTATCATTTTATCATCTACGATTCTCCCAGTTTCGATACCTACTAGTGCATTCACAATTTCAAAAGTAGAAAAAGGAACATAACTAGAGTCTTTAAACTGCGCTAAATTATAAATATAAAACTCACCAGATCCATTATCAAAAAGTCCAAAAGAACCTGTTGTTGCGGTCTCATCAAAATATTTTTTATACTCATTTTGAAGGGTGACATTGTTGGGAGAGCAGGCTTGCAATACCAACAACACGATACTTATGAAAGTAAGTGAAAACGAACTGCTAAATTTTAAAAAACGCATGTCTTAATTTTATAAAAGAAAATTATTCTTTTTCGATACTGATTAATTCTACATCAAATACAAGTAAGGAACCTGGACCAATTGATGGACTTGGAGAACTATCTCCGTATGCTAAATCTGAGGGTACATATAATTTCCATTTGCTACCAACAGTCATTAATTGTAAAGCCTCTTGCCATCCTTTAATAACGCCGTTAACTGGGAATACAACTGGTTCACCACGATCCATTGAACTATCAAAAATACTACCATCTAATAAGGTACCATGGTAATGACATTTTACTTTATCTGTTAATTTAGGCCTTGTCGTATCTGCACCCGCTTTTACCACTACATACTGCAGCCCAGAAGGAAGGGAAACAACACCAGGCTTTTTTGCATTAGCCGCTAAAAAATCAACACCCGCTTTTTTAGCACCCGCCGATTTTTGTTCGTTTGCCTTTTGAACAAATTCACCAATACATTTATCTAGCACTGCTTCTGGAAGTGCAGAAGCCTTACCACTAAACACATCACCTATTGCACGGTATAAATTAGGTAGGTTAATCGCATCAAAACCTTGGGCTTTCAAATTTTGTCCAATACGAACACCAAGCGCATAACCAGCACTATCGGCACTATTTTTAAAAACCCCCATTGGCTTTAATGCAACGGTAGGTTTTACAGCAGTTGAGGGTTTTGCTGCACTTGTTGGGGTAGCTTTTGGAGCAGTTACTGCTTTTTTAACTTGCGCACTGGCACCAAAAGAAGCAAGTAATAAACAAATAAAAAGACGTTTCATGTATTGTTTTTTAAGTATCAAATGTAAATAAATAGTTAGTCATTTAGTAAAGCGGCTACAGCATTACTTGCAATTGCAAAATTAAAGCCAGCAAGCACTTCTTGCATCATTTTTTCAATTTTATCATTACACAAATTACCCATACTACCCTCGTGGGTGTGATTTAAAGTGGTACTATACGTAAAATTACCATTTTCGATAGCCATACCCACTTGTTTATAGGCATCTCTAAAAGGAACGCCTTGTAAAACTAGCTTGTTTACAGCTTCGACGCTAAACGCATATTTATACTTTTCATCGAGCAAAATGGTTTCTTTTACCTGAATCGACTCAAACATCAATTGTGCCATGGCAAGGCAATCCTGTAAGGTTTTAAATGCCGGAAACAAATGCTCTTTGAGTAATTGTAAATCGCGGTGGTAGCCAGAGGGTAAATTAGTGGTCATTAACATTACTTCGTTAGGTAATGCTTTGATGCGGTTACAATGGGAACGGATTAGTTCAAAAACATCTGGATTTTTTTTATGCGGCATGATGCTTGACCCGGTAGTAAGCGCTGCTGGGAAAGCTATAAAATCGAAATTTTGATTTAAATAAAGACAGGCATCCATACTCATTTTTGCCAGTGTATCTGCAATATTTGCAAGTGCCATAGCAGTAATGCGCTCTGCTTTACCTCTTCCCATTTGAGCATAGACTACATTGTAGTTCAAGTTTTCAAAACCTAGCAAAACGGTAGTAACACTTCTACTAATAGGAAATGAAGAACCATAACCAGCAGCAGAACCAAGTGGATTTTTGTTGACTACTTTATAGGCACTTTGTAAGGTAATTAAATCATCCACTAAACTTTCGGCGTAAGCACCAAACCAGAGTCCAAAAGAGGATGGCATAGCAAGCTGCAAATGTGTATAGCCTGGTAGCAAGTGGTTTTTATATTTTTCACTTTGAGTTTGTAGTAATGTAAAAAAGGATTGAACAGTTCCTACAAGCTCCATAATTTCATGACGCAGGTATAGTTTTAAATCCACTAACACTTGATCATTTCTACTTCGAGCGCTATGAATTTTTTTTCCGGCATCGCCTAGTTGCTCTGTTAACAAGAGTTCGACATAAGAATGGATATCTTCTACCCCTGTTGGTAGCGCAAAACCTGGCATGGTTACCTGCTTGTAAATATTTTTTAATGCATTGTCAATTAACTGTGCTTCAGATGATTCCAACAACCCAACTTGTGCAAGCATCCGCACATGTGCCAGCGAGCCAAGTACATCAAAGGGTGCGAGCATGGCATCAAATGCTGGATCGTTTCCAACTGTAAAATTTTCTACCGCTGCTGCTACGTTTGTATTTTTTTGCCAAAGTTTCATCGTTCCTATTTTTTGAAGTTGCTATTTTGAAAGTAATACCTGATCTAACAATTCAATATATTGTTGTATGCCATTTTCTATTTCCTCTACAAATACAAATTCATCTGCGCTATGACTTCGTGCAGAATCACCAGGACCCATTTTTAAAGCAGGAAATGAAACAAGCGCTTTATCAGATGTAGTTGGTGAACCGTAGGGCTTACTACCAATAGCGATGCCCGCTTTAACCAGCGGATGATCTAGTGCAATCGCCGAAGATTTAAGACGCGTACTTCTTGGCGTTACAGTTACCGCTGCATTATTTATTTGTACTTGAAGTTCTTCTAAAATTTGTTCAAAAGTATAGTATTCATTCACCCGCACATCTACAACCATTTTACAATCGGGTGGAACTACATTATGTGCCTTATTGGTTGTTTCAATAACAGTTACGGTTTGCCCCACCGGACCTAATAATTCTGATACTTTTGAAAACCTATAATTTTTAAAAACATCGATGACAGGAAGTGCATCATATATTGCATTTTGTCCTTCGCCTCTTGCCGCATGTCCTGCAATACCTGGTACCACTACGTCTAATACCATTAATCCACGCTCTGCTACTGCTAATTGCATAAGAGTTGGCTCCCCAATAATCGCGCAATCAATCACTGGCAATTGCGGTACTAAGCTTTCAATCCCATTTTTTCCTGAAATTTCTTCTTCGGCAGTACCTGCAAAAATGAGGTTGTACGCTAAATTTTCCTGGTTGTAGTAATACAAAAAAACATGTAGTAATGATACAAGTGATGCACCCGCGTCATTACTTCCTAGGCCATACAGTTTACCGTCTTTAACAATCGGGGAATATGGATCTATGGTATACCCTGCATTGGGCTTTACGGTATCGTGGTGAGAATTTAAAAGAATCGTTGGCTTTGAAAGGTCAAAGTTTTTAGTAGCTGCCCAAACATTGTTGAGGTGTCTATGAGGTGTTACCCCATTTTGTTTTAGGTAATCATATAAAATGAAGGCAGTAGCATCCTCCTCCTTACTAAAAGAAGGCGTTGCAATGAGCTTTTGTAGTAAAGCAATTGCAGCAGGCGTATAGGTATGTTTATTCGCTTCCAAGTTTGATTAATTTTTTAGAATGGTTGTACCAGTTTTTCCAGCAATAAGCTTTTCAATATCTAATGCATCTCCAATGAGTACCCTACCTACCCCTTTTTGCAAAGCTTCAAAAGCGTTGTCTAGTTTTGGAATCATCCCTTCATTTATTTGACCACTGGCTTTAAAACTAGCATAATTTTGAGGATCAATTACCGAAATAACACTATCGTTATTCTGGATATCTGAGAGTACACCTTTTTTTTCAAATGAGTATACCAAAGACACATCATATACACTACTTAGTGCAGTAGCAATAGCCTGCGCCATGGTATCAGCATTGGTATTTAATAGCTGTCCTGCGCCATCATGTGTAATGGGGGCTACTACAAGAGATAAGCCCGCATCTAATAACTGTACAATTTTTTCAGTGTCAACTACATCAATGTCACCCACAAACCCATAATCGATAGTTGTGTTTATTCTTTTATGTGCTTTTACAATATTAGCATCTGCGCCACAAATACCAAGTGTATTTATATTTTTTGATTGAAGCGCTGCTACCATATTTTTATTAATGTACCCAGCATATACCATCGTTACAATTTGAAGGGTAGCGGCATCTGTAATTCTTCTACCATCTACCATTTGCTGTGGTATATTTAAATCGGCAGCCATTTTTGTTGCCAATTTGCCACCACCATGAATTAAGATCTTCTTTCCATCTACTGCTGCATAAGCAGACAAAAAAGAAGCAAGATGTACTTCATTGTCAATGATATTTCCGCTAATTTTTACAATGGTTATTTTTTCCACGCTTACTGGTTTGAAGTTAAAATGGTGGACAATACGGCTTGTGCGGCCCAAACCCTGTTACCTGCTTGTTTAGTAACTAAACTACATGGGCCGTCTAATATTTCATCAGAGAGTTCTACGTTTCTTCTTACAGGTAAACAGTGCATCACTTTTGCATTATTGGAATGGATTAGTGATTTTGCAGTTAGCATCCACGCAGGATCGGTACACAAAACATTGCCATAATCGTTGTAAGAACTCCAATTTTTCACATACACAAAATCGGCGCCTTCAAGAGCAGCAGCTCGGTCATGTGTAATAGTGGCGCCTTTGGTATATTTTTCTGAAAGCTCGTAACCTGCTGGGTGCGTTACAACAACATCCGCAAAATTGGCAGCCGTTGCCCACTGTGCAAAGCTATTGGCCACACATTGTGGTAACGCTTTTACATGTGGCGCCCAGGTTAATACCACTTTTGGTTTTTTAACAAGCCCTGTGGACTGTATAGATTCCTGTATGGTAATGATATCTGTTAATGATTGAAGTGGATGCAGTGTTGCGCTTTCGAGACTTACAACAGGAACGCCTGCGTATTTAATAAATTGATGGATAATTTTTTCGGCGTAATCTTCATCTCTATTTTGCAAACCTGGAAAAGTACGAATACATAAAATATCGAAGTACTGTCCTAAAATAGGCGCAGCATCTTTTACGTGCTCCACAGTAGTGCCATTCATGATGGCACCTTCTGCAAATTCTAAAGCCCAGCCTTCTTTGTCTACATTGAAAACAATTGCATCCATACCTAAGTTTTGTGCAGCCACTTGTGTACTAAGTCTAGTGCGTAAACTAGGATTTAAAAAAAGTAAACCCACGCGCTTGTTGGCGCCAAGGGATTTATCTAACAATGGATGTTGCTTATAGGCCAGCCCTTTATTGATGAGCGCTTGTATGTCTGTAACGTCACTTACTTCAATAAATTTTTTCATAACAAAGATTGAATGGCTTTTTGAAGTCTATCCAAGAATATATCAATTTCCTGTTTTGTAATGGCCAATGAAGGAAGTAACCTTATAACGTTTGGTTTGGCTTCTCCAGTAAAGACTTTAAATTCTTCGAGTAATACTTTTTTTAACGCTTTAATTTCATCCGGCACATCAAAACCAATCATAAGGCCCCTGCCTCTTATATTTTGTAGTTGTGGAATTTTTGAAAGCGCTTCCATCAAGTAATTGCCATGATTCGCAGCATTTGCTAATAGATTTTCTTGTTCCATAACTTCTACAACAGCTAATGCAGCTGCACATGCCAAATGATTCCCCCCAAACGTGGTGCCTAACATGCCGTATTTAGGCGCAATAGTTGGCGCAATTAAAATACCCCCAATTGGGAATCCGTTACCCATACCCTTTGCCATAGAATAAATATCGGCATCCACGCCTGCTGCATCATGCGCAAAAAACTGCCCTGTTCTTCCATAACCACACTGAACACTATCTGCAATATATAAAGCACCATACTTGTCACATAAAGACCGAATGTTTTGTAAAAAAGAATTAGATGCTACGCGAATACCACCAACGCCTTGTATACCTTCTATAATGACAGCTGCAATGGTGTCACCCTGGGTATCAAAACAAGCCTGTAATGCAGCTTCATCATTAAAAGGCAAGAAAATAATATTGTCTGTTTCATTGACAGGCGCTACAATGGACGAGTTGTCAGTAGCAGCTACGGCAAGTGAAGTTCTTCCATGAAAAGATCCTGTAAAGGCAATAATTTTTTTACGGCTGGTAACAAAAGAGGCAAGCTTTAATGCGTTTTCATTGGCTTCGGCGCCGCTATTGCATAAAAAAAGTTGATAATTATTTTTACCACTTACGGTTCCAATTTTGTGGGCTAACTGCGTTTGAATAGGGATAATAACAGAGTTGGAATAAAAAGCAATTTGATGAAGTTGTGTTTCAATGGCTGATACCCAGTATGGATGCGTATGACCAATACTAATAACAGCATGTCCACCATACATATCTAGGTACTCGGTACCTTTTTCATCCCATACATACGAACCCTTGGCTTTTGTAATGGTGATATGATTAAGTGGATATACGTCAAATAGCTTCATGTCTAAAAAAAGTTTGCTTTAAATAAAAGACCCGTTGTTTCTCCGAGTCCAAAAAGTAAATTCATGTTCTGAACAGCTTGCCCACTAGCGCCTTTTACTAAATTATCAATAGCACTATGCACAACTAGTTTATTACCCTGCTTTTCAATTTGCAGTACACATTTATTGGTGTTGACGACTTGCTTTAAATGTATAGGCGTTTCAGATACCACAACAAATGGATGTGCTGCATAATAATCAGCATACATTTCCAGAACGGCTTCGATTGGTAAACTGCAATCTAGTACAGAGCTAGTATAAATACCTCTTGTAAAATCACCCCTCCATGGCACAAAATGCAGGCCAGATCCTTCGCCGCTTGTACCAAGTGGGGCATCTACTTGCAAATGATTCAAGGATTGTACAATCTCAAAAACGTGCTGGTGATCGAGTGTTTTATAGGCCTGAATATTATTAGCGCGCCAACTAAAATGCGAGGTTGCACTTAATGATTGTCCTGCACCCGTAGATCCTGTAATGCCTGTTGTATAAACATCTTGTAAGACGCCTGCTTTTGCAAGTGGTAATAATGCTAATTGAATTGCCGTTGCAAAACAACCCGGGTTGGCAATGTTTTGTGCAGTGGTTATTTTTTCACGGTTAAGTTCTGGAAGGCCGTATACAAAAGTTCTATCCCCAATAGATGCGTTTTGCGTAAGTCTAAAATCTTGTGATAAATCAATGATGGAAACAGTCGAGGCAATCGCTACTTCTGCTAGTATTTTTTTTGCTTCGCCATGACCTACACATAAAAACAACACATCGATAGCATCAGAAAAAGAATTTGTAAATACTAAATCTGTATCGCCTACTAAATCTGTGTGGACAGCAGATACTGGCTTACCCGCATTACTACTGCTATGTACAAATGAAATATGTACTTCAGGATGATGAATAAGTATTCTTAATAGCTCGCCACCTGTATATCCTGCACCACCGGCAATACCAACATTTATTTTTTTCATGATTGGCTATTTTTAATGCTATGGTAAATAGAGGTTTGATTGCCAAATATTTTAGAAAATCCACGAACGTCTTCGCCCGACCAACCACTATTCATTTCACCGTATTTGCCAAACTTACTGCTCATTAAATCAAAAGCAGATTCAATGCCAATCACCGTAAAACGGTATGGATGGAGTTGTACAAACACCGTTCCCGTTACATTTTCTTGTGCGTTTTCTAAAAATGCTTCTATATCGCGCATCACTGGATCCATAATTTGACCTTCATGTAACCAGTTACCATAAAACTGTGCCAATTGATCTTTCCAATTTAACTGCCACTTGGTTAATACATGTTTTTCAAGTGCATGATGCGCTTTCAAAATAACCATCGGTGCAGCTGCTTCAAAACCAACACGTCCTTTAATGCCAATAATGGTATCACCCACATGAATATCACGTCCAATACCATAGGCACCAGCAATGGTTTGTAAATATTGAATGGCTTTTGTGGGATGATCAAAACGTTTGTCATTGATCATGGTTAATGCGCCTTTTTCAAAATGTAAACTCACTTCTTCGGTTCCTGTTGCTGTTACTTGTGTTGGCCACGCAGACTCTGGTAACATACCCTTAGACGTCAATGTTTCTTTCCCACCAACACTGGTTCCCCAAAGCCCTTTATTAATGGAATAGGCTGCTTTTTCAAAATTCATAGAAACCCCCTTTGATTTTAAATACGCAATTTCATCTTCTCTACTAAGTTGCATATCTCTAATGGGTGTAATAATGGTGACGCCAGGAATCATGATATGAAAAACCATATCAAATCGAACCTGATCATTTCCAGCACCTGTACTACCATGCACTACCGCAGCCGCGTTCATCTTTTTGGCATGCTCCGCAATATGAAGTGCCTGACTCAGGCGCTCAGCACTTACGCTTAAAGGATAGGTATTATTTTTTAGCACATTTCCATAAATCAAATACTTAATAATGCTATCGTAATAAGACTCAACGGCATCAATAGTGGTATGTGTTTTTACACCCAGATTATAAGCATGGGCTTCAATATTAATTAATTCCGCTGCTGAAAAACCACCGGTATTTACAATCACACTATGTACTTCATAGCCTTTTTCGTCTGTCAAATATTTTACACAATAAGAAGTATCTAAACCACCACTAAATCCGAGCACTACTTTATCGCCTGCTTTTACTTGATATAATTCACTAGCCATTGTATTATTTTTTTTCTTTTTTTCTAAACCACTGCAACAAATTATTTTGCTTAAATTTCATGAAGCGCTCATAGAGTTTAGAATTACTTTTAAACTCTTCGGATGTTTCTTGGGTTGTATAATGATCCGCAGGATCATACAACATCGCAGTACACATACAATTTTTACGCTCTTTACTTAGTAAAATTTCGTAGTTGATACAGCTTTTACAGCCCGCCCAAAACTCTTCATCCTCTGTTAATTCACTGTAGGTAACAGGCTCGTAACCCAAGTCGCTATTGATTTTCATGACTGCAAGACCTGTTGTTAATCCAAATATTTTTGAGTTTGGATAACGCTCTCTCGATAATTGAAAAATAGTTTGCTTGATTAATTTAGCAACGCCACTTTTTCTGTGTGCGGGCGCAACAATGAGACCACTATTGGCCACAAATGTTTCATGACCCCATACTTCGATATAGCAAAAGCCTACCCAAGTGCCATCTGGTTCGATAGCGATTACTGCCTTGCCCTCTTCCATTTTTTTAGCAACGTATTCCGGAGTTCTTTTGGCAATACCAGTACCCCTGGCTTTTGCAGAAGATTCCATTTCGTCTGTAATGGTATGAGCATATCTAACGTCGCTAGCATTTGCTACGCGAACAATTATTTTTTGTTCCAACGCCTTCAATTAAAATTGTAGAATAAGAAAATGAAAAATAAAACGGGGGATTTTTTCACTGATAGGGGCAAGTGCCAGTTGCTCGTCCTATCAGCATCCACGTCGCGATCGGACCACAAGCCCAGCCACAGAAATAGGTCCCAAACAATTAGATGTTGAGTGGCACACAGTGTTTCTATATTGAAATGCTATTTTCACCAAAGGATATGATATACTTATGAAGGTGTAAAAATAGGTTAGTTTGTAGTAAAATAAGGGGTTTTCGACAAAAATCCTCATTTTTACTAACAGCTGTAAGCCTTAAAAAGGCCACCCATTTATGGAGTGGCCTTGAACAAAATTTTGGGGATGCATTGCTATTGTCCGCTTCCTCTAAAAGTACGCATCATATTATTCATTTGACGCTCAGCACCTGGCATTTGCATCATGCGCATCATTGGATTTTGAGGCCCTTGTGCGGCTCCAAATTTACGAAGATTATAGGTAAAGCTAATCATGAAGTAGCGCTTTAAAACACGGGTTTGTAAATCCTGAATAAAGTTGCTTGTTACATTTCGAGAAATACTAATGTTTTGATTTAATAAATCAAACACATAAAATTTTAATTCGCCCGCTTTGTTTTTTAGCATTTGTTTGGATAAGCTTGCATTCCAAAGTGGAATACTTGTATTAAATCCTTCACTTCTTCCCGCATTATAAATGTAATCAAAGTCAGTTGAAAAAACCCATCCGCTCTTAGAATAAATAGTTGCTTCGGTAGAAATGGTTTGACTAAAGAAGTCTCCATTTTGTTGAGGCTGTAAAGTATACCTAGCCATTGTTAAATTAGAGTTTGAAGAGAAATTCATATCAAACCCTTCTTTGATATTAGTAGTCCAAGAAATCGTTCCGCCCAAATTGGTATTGCGTGTAAAATTACTAATACTATTTACGAGTGTTTGTGTTTGGCTACGTGAAACATTAGCCATTAAGTTTAAATTGCTTTTTGGCTTTTTAATAGGGAAACCATAATTAAAAAATCCATTTACATTATAGGTACCACTTAGGTTAACAGGCTTAATTGTTTGTACCCCACCACCAGAAATGGTTGTTGAATTTTGAATGTCATTTTCAATGAAGCTTCCACTCAATGTTGCAAAAATTATTTTTTGAGTGAAAATATCGAATGAATTAAATAAGAATCTAAATGAATGTGAAAATTGTTGCTTTAGATTAGGGTTACCTGTTCTGATAAGTAGCGGATTCGTATTGTCAATAACCGGCTGCAACTGCTCTGCGCTAGGCTGTGCCGTACGTCCATTGTAAAACATACGTAGGTTTTTAGACTTTGTAAAATCGTATCTGAAATTAGCAGATGGAAATAGATTTACAAAGTTTTGCTTCAAGTTGGTATTGGTGCTGATGTTTTTACTCACTAAATCACCAACTTGAAGTCCAGAGCCTATACTAAAATTATACTTCGCATTTTGAACGCGATAGTTAACTGTTAGTCTGTTCGCATTAAAAGTGTTTTCAAAAATATTACTCAAATTAGGAACTGCAATATCATAGTTACTAGTTGTCTTGTTATACCCAAGGGTTGCTCTGCCAGAAGTATTTACATTACTAGAAATATTATAGTTGAATTCTAGTTGCTTATTTTTTGCTATTGGCTCTGTGTAGGATAAAGTAGCACTGTTATTTTTTCCATCGCGATTTGTGGTATATATCTGATCTAATGTGTCGATATAGTTACGAAATGGTAAATTAAATTCATTCACAGAAAAGTTACTTCCAGATCCGTCATTGGTATTGTAGCTGCTATTTAAGCCAATAGAATAGGTTCGTCCTTTTTTTGCAAAACGGTGTCTAAACGTTGCTTCTAAACTTCCATTGATACCCTGATTGTCTCTTGCTGAATTAACGCGTGAGCTGTTCAGGCTCGCGATTTTACCACGGGTGGAACTTGTTGTTTGAAACGTTTCAGAATGGGTATTTTGAAAACTTATATTAGGTCTAATAATTAAACTGTTGCTGCTATCAAAATTAGTTTCGATATTAAAATTAAGTCGGTGATTTTTATTATTGGTTACTGAACTTTGCACCTGCTTACTAAAAATAGAAGAGTCGGTACTGCCTGTAACCAAATTTTCAGTTAAGCTATTTTGATCTCTATTGGTTGTTTGGTCGTTGTAAAAATAACTTCCAGAAAACTGGGTTTTAGGTCCCCAAGTATCTTTGTAATTTAAACCAGCTGCGAGTGTTCTTACAATACCACCGCCGCCGCCTGTTCCAAGCAG
>Ga0214168_1000145_pt1 | contig 28149 bp, 26 predicted proteins | sample LakMenepilimnion_FD_153002 | JGI IMG/M metagenome (GOLD analysis project Ga0214168, IMG submission 153002) | Freshwater microbial communities from Lake Mendota, WI - Practice 29OCT2010 epilimnion v4 | ecosystem: Environmental > Aquatic > Freshwater > Lake > Epilimnion/Euphotic zone | place: Lake...
TAGTCCGTGCTCGGCCAAACCTTGGGCAAACGCCTCGGCATTTTTTTCACCTTGGACCGAGGCATTGCGACTGCCAACAATGGCGATACTTAATTTGTTGAGTAGGGCGAGATTGCCTTTTGCATAGAGCAAGGGCGGCGGATCGGCGATTTCCAATAAGGCTTTAGGGTAGTCGGCATCGGCCAGCGTGACCAGGTGATTGTTGGCTTGCGCTAGCCAAGTAAGCGTATCTTGTAGGCCAGTTTCATCGACCCCTTGCCCTATCTCTAGGGCTATTTTTTCAGACACGACCGCCCTTAATTCTTTGAATTTTTTGCGGTAAATTTCACTTGGACTGCCAAAGGTTTTGAGCAATTGGCAAAATGTTTGGCAGCCTAAGCCTTCTATCTGACTTAAGCTAAGCCACTGTAATTTTTCCAGTATAGCGGCGCTGTCATCCATGGACTAAGCTCACTTTGGACTGAGCACGCTGTCCAGTTTGTTGACCGGTTCGCTGGCTTGCATGATGAGCGCGTAAGAAACGCGTTCAAATACGCGAAACACCATCAGCAAGCCTATGCGCTCATCGGGCAATTGTATCTGCTGCTTGGCTTGTTTTGCTTGCGGGTTTTTGATGGCACGACCGGCCCTATTGATGCTTAGCACGTGACCCAATTCCAGCCCCGCTTCGGCGCCGCGATTGATGGCGACAACGCTAAGCGGACCGGCTTCTTCGACGCCACTGTAGATGCTGATGATGCGTCCTGCAATGGCGGTTTCAGGGGCGTGCGGCACGAAGTTAGTTAGTGCTTGCTCAGGGGAGTGAACCAGCAATCTGTCGCCACTGAATACTTCCTCGGTCGCCGAGACTATTTCTGCGCTGGCCGGTGTGCCGTATTGCTTGATCAGCACCTCGCCTAAATAGCGCGCTTCTTGACCCAACACTTCCTTGCTGTCTGGGTCGATGAGGTTTTCCGTGTCGCGGACTATCTGCCAATTTGGCCCATCCTCGGGCTTGATGCTGTCCACATAAATGCGCGTGCCTGGGCTTAGCACCAAGCGTTCGTCTTGTGCGGCTAAGATGCGCACTGAGGTGTCTGCGGCGCCTTTTTCAATGACCATGGCTTGATTTAAAAATGGCTTAATGGCAGTTAGGTTGAGGCTAGGAATGGCGGCTTGCGCCAGTGGCTCTACCTGCACGCCTGGCTCCAACGAGACGCTCTCTAGCAGCAATTTTAGTTGCGGGCTACCACTGGACATGTCGAGGTAAACGACGTTGCCAGGGTAAATCAAATGCGGGTTTTTTATTTCATTGCGATTAAGTTGCCAAACTTTTGGCCATTGCCAAGGGTCCTTTAGGAATTGGCCAGCGATGCCCCACAAGGTGTCGCCTTTAACCACAACGTGACGATCGGGGTGCTGGTCGTTTAACAGAATTTCATCGGCCAAGGCAGTTAAGCTTATGCAACAAAACAGCAGCAGCGTTATAATGTGGCGAGACATACCGAGCAACCTTAAATGAAAAACAGTGAGCTCAAGTATACGATTAAATGGCCGCACTGAACCAGCAAAAAGGGTTTTAATTTCGCCCATTTAAGCGTCAGCTCCCTGCCCTCAGGGCGGCATTTTTGAAAGATAAAAGAGTTTTTTTATGGCGATTTTAGACATACTCCATTACCCCGATGCTAGATTGCACACCGTGGCACAACCGGTCAAAGCCGTCGATGCCAGCATCAAGCGTTTGATCGATGACATGGCGCAGACCATGTACGATGCGCCCGGCATAGGCTTGGCCGCCACGCAGGTGAACGCCCACGTGCAACTGATTTTGATTGATATCAGTGAAAGCAAAGACGATTTATTGGTCTTGATTAACCCTAAGATTACCGAAAGAAGTGGCGAACAAGATTACGAAGAAGGCTGCTTGTCTGTGCCCGGTGTCTACGACACGGTTAGGCGTGCGGACCGTGTCACGGTGCAGGCTTTAGATAGAGATGGCAAGCCATTTACCTTAAAGGCAGAGGGCTTGCTCAGCGTCTGCATACAACATGAAATGGACCACCTGTTAGGCAAGGTGTTCATTGAGTATTTGTCCCCGTTAAAACGCAATCGCATTAAAAATAAAATGCTCAAACAACAGCGTGATCGCTGATTTTTTAGGCCTAAGTCCCCCACTATGAAACTCATTTTTGCTGGCACGCCAGACTTTGCCGTTCCCGCCTTGGCGGCCTTGATCGCCGCCGGCCATGACATTGTGATGGTCTTAACTCAGCCGGATAGACCGGCAGGGCGGGGCATGAAATTGAAAGCCAGCCCAGTGAAAGTGCTGGCTGAGCAACATGGCCTAACGGTCTTTCAACCGCTGACATTAAAAGACCCGCAAGCGCAGGCGCGCATCGCCGAGGTGCAAGCCGATGCCATGATAGTCGCGGCCTATGGCTTGATTATTCCCGACGCTACCTTGCATGCCACGCGTTATGGATGCTACAACATTCACGCTTCCTTGTTGCCGCGTTGGCGTGGCGCTGCCCCCATCCACCGTTCCTTGTTGGCAGGCGATCAGCAAACCGGTGTGACCATTATGGAAGTGGTGGCAGCCCTGGATGCCGGCGCCATGGTCAGCCGAGGGGTGGTGGCAATCAAGGACAGCGATACCACGCAAAGCTTGCACGATGCCTTAAGTCATATAGGCGCCACATTGATGGTGACGGCCATGGCCGACTTGGAAAAAAATGGCGGCTTAGCGGCCACCGCCCAAGATGAAAGTTTGGTGACTTACGCGCACAAATTAGACAAAGCCGAAGCGGCCATAGATTGGCAGCAATCTGCAGCGGCGATTTCTCGGCAAGTGCGGGCATTTAATCCTTTTCCGGTGGCGCAAAGCCAGCTAAAAGATCACACCTGTCGCATTTGGATGGCCACGGCCGAAGCCGGCCAAGCTCAGCCAGGAGAAATCGTTGGCCTACACGAAGGTATCCTAGTGGGCTGCGGCGAGGGTTTGCTGCGCATCACCGAATTGCAAGCGCCGGGTGGCAAGCGAATGCCTGCTGCGTCTTTTGTGCAAGGCCATAATTTGCAATTGGGTGATAGATTTACGGCTTAGTAGGACTCCGCCCATTTTGCCTGGCCAGGGATTAAGTCCCTGCTGCAGGCGTTATCAAGTAAAATCACTTCACCTTTAACTGCCTTAACAACAAGAAAGCGTCCTTTGTACCTATCCCAACAAATTGCAGCCCATGCCGTCAACCTCGTGCTATCAGGACGCAACCTCACTTTAGCTTTGCCGGCAGCCTTGGCTAGCCACCCCAATGCCACACCGCAACAACGTGGGGCGGCGCAGGACTTAAGTTACGGCACCTTGCGTTTCTACGGTGAAATCGATGCTTACCTCATACAGTTGCTAGAAAAGCCCTTAAGCGATGACCGCGTGCATGCCATTTTATTGGTGGCGCTCTACCAATTGCTGCACGATAAAGCCGATGCGTTCACCGTGGTCAATCAAGCCGTGCAAGCGGCGAGCCTACTCAAAAAGCCCGCGCCTAAAGCCTGGGCTAAGGGCTTGGTGAATGCCATCTTGCGTAATTTTTTACGGCAACAAACCCAGTTGGCCAGCCGCGTTACCAGCAATGAAGCGGCGACCTACTCCTACCCGCAATGGTGGATCAACAAACTCAAAGTGCAATACCCCTTGCATTGGCAGAGCATGTTGCTAAACGGCAACCAGCACCCGCCCATGACCTTACGCGTCAATTGCAAAAAAATCAGCGTGACCGACTACCAACAATTATTAACTCGACAAGGCATAGAATCGGAGCACCTAGGTGACCAAGCCCTAGTTTTGAGTAAGCCGGTGGCAGTGGAAAAAATCCCTGGTTTTAACGACGGCGTGGTGTCGGTACAAGATTACGGTGCACAATTGGCGGCGCCATTGTTGGCGGCAGAAGCGCAGCACAAGGTGTTGGATGCGTGTTCTGCCCCCGGCGGTAAAACCGGCCACCTATTGGAATTGGGCTGCAGCGATTTAACCGCCTTGGATAGCGACCATGGTCGCTTGTTACGAGTGGAAAGCAACCTGCAACGCTTGCAATTGCAAGCCAAAGTAATGGTAGGCGATGCGGCCTCCAGCGATTGGTGGGACGGCGTGCCGTTTGACCGGATATTGGCCGATGTGCCTTGCACGGCTTCAGGCATAGTCCGCCGTCATGTCGACATCAAGTGGTTGCGCCGCGAAGCCGACGTGGCCTCTTTTGTCGCGCAGCAAGCTAAAATTCTGCCCAATTTATGGCAGATGTTAGCAAAGGGTGGTAAATTACTTTATGTAAGCTGTTCGGTTTTTAATGAAGAAAATCAAGGGCAAGTGGACGCATTTTTAAAAAATAATGCCGATGCCAAGCAATTGGCATTTGATGTCAGGGCCGTTAGCGGTGCCGATAACGTGACCCATTTGCATGGCCAGCTTATTCCCTCTGCCGCGCACGATGGTTTTTTCTATGCCTTATTGCAAAAAAATTAAGCTTTTTTTCTTTGCCTTTTACTTGGCCTTTTTTTCCATGGCAGGGCTTGCGGCGACCAGCAGCATGTCCGTCAAAAGTGCCGAATTAAAAACCCAAGACGACGCTTACGTGCTGAATGCGGATGTCGATATTAAATTTAGCAGTGCGATAGAAGACGCCATTAGCAAGGGCTACACCTTAAATTTTATTATCGAGTTTCAGTTGGCCACGCCAAGAAAATATTGGTTTGATGACGAAATTGCCACCGTGACTCAACGCGTTAGCTTAAGTTACCATGCGCTCTCCAGACAATTTCTGCTGGTGCGTGGCGAGCAACAAAAAACCTTCGTGCGTTTGGATGAAGCCATCGATGACTTGTCCACCATCAGCGACTTAAAAGTATTCAGCAAATCCCAAGTAGAAAAAGGCGAGTCCTACAAGGCCGGCTTTTTAATGCGCTTGGACACCAAAAAATTACCCAAAACACTGCAGGGCGATGGCCTGGTTTCGGAAGAGTGGACCATGACCACGCAGCGTTTTGAATGGCAACCGACTTTATTCAAATGAAACAGCGGGCACGATGAAGTTCATAGTATTACTTAGCGCCACCTTAGGCGCCTTCTTACTTTACTTGCTGTCTAACGCCAGTGCCAATACCGCTGCCTCCGGCGAATACTATTCCTTGTTGGTGGCGCTGAATATTTTATTGGCGGCCTTTCTAATCGGCGTCATAGGCTATCAAGTGTGGCGTTTATTCAAGCAGATTCGCAGTGGCGTAGTGGGCAGCCGCTTTACCCGTCGATTGTTAATGAGCTTTGCCATGATGGCGCTGATTCCGGGTCTAATCGTCTACTTGGTGTCGGTTAATTTTTTAACCCGATCCATTGAATCTTGGTTTAACGTGAAAGTAGAGGCCGCGCTGGAAGGCGGCTTAAACCTGGGCCGCACCGCCTTGGACATCATGCTTTTGGACGTCAAAGAAAAAGGCGAAAACATGGCCAGCACCTTGGCCTTTCAGCCCGCCAACAGCCGCTCTATCTTGAACGATCTGCGTGAAAAAAGCGGTATTCGGGACGTCACCTTGTTGACTGTGCAAGGCCGAATTTTAGAGGTGTCGAATAGCGATGCCACCACTCTCTTGCCGGAATTGCCCAGTGTTGCCCAACTAAGGCAAGCGCGTTTACACATCCTAGGCAGCATAGAGCCGATTAGCAATAAGGGCTTGTACTTGCGGGTATTGGTGCCGGTCAATGGTCAAGATTTGGCCGGTGAAACGCGTATATTGCAGTTGTTGCAACCGGTGCCAAAAGCCCTGGCTAACACCGCCGAGGCGGTGCAAGACGTTTACCAAGACTACCAACAATTGTCTTACAGCCGCACTTCGCTAAGGGAAGTGTTTGCCCTTACCTTAACCTTGGTCATGATGTTGGCGATGCTAGGTGCCGTCTCCGTGGCTTTTGTATTGAGTCGAAAATTATCGGCGCCTTTAACGGTATTGGCCGAGGGCACCAAGGCCATTGCCAGTGGCGACTACAGCACGGTTTTGCCGGCGCACGGCAAAGACGAATTGGGTGTCTTGGTGCAATCCTTTAACAGCATGACGCAGCAACTTGATGACGCGACTAAAGCTGCCGAGCGTAACCGTTCTAGGGTAGAGGCGGCCAGGGGTTACTTGGAAACCATATTGGCGCATTTATCATCCGGCGTCATGGCCTTAAACCAAGGCGGTGAATTGCGCACGTTCAACGAAGCCGCCAACAATATATTGGCCGTGCAGTTGCAGCATTACGTCGGCTTGACCATAGAAGAAATGGTCATCAAACAGCCGCGTTTGGAGGCTTTCTTTTTGGCCATCGCCATGCACAATCAGCATGCTGTCGTAGAGGAAGCTGCTATAGAAACGGCTGTTGAAGCCACTAAGGACGAGTTGTTTACCCAAATAGAATTGCTCAGCGGTCAAGGTAAGCAAATACTCACCTTACGCGGCACGCGATTACCGGATGGCGGTTACGTGGCGGTGTTTGATGATGCCACCACCATGATACAAGCCCAGCGCGATGCCGCGTGGGGGGAAGTGGCCAGACGCTTGGCGCACGAAATTAAAAACCCATTGACGCCCATACAGTTATCGGCCGAGCGCATGGCGCATAAATTAGTCGACAAATTGGATGACAGCGATGCCGACATGCTCAAGCGCTCGACCGCCACCATCGTTAATCAAGTCGATGCCTTAAAGCGCATGGTCAATGAATTCAGTGAGTATGCCCGCTCGCCCGCACCGCAATTGCAAGCCTTGGATTTGAATAAACTTATACAGGAAGTGGTGTCGTTTTACGATTTGCCGGCCAGGAAATTGCACTTGTCTTTGGAAAAACAAGCCCCTGCCATTAAAGGCGACAGCACCATGTTGCGCCAAGTGATACACAACCTGCTGCAAAATGCCCAAGATGCATTAATCGATCAAAGCGATGCCTTAATCCAAGTGCAAACTAAATCGGTAGGGCAGATGTTGGTATTGACGGTGACGGATAACGGCACCGGTTTCCCAGCCGAGATGTTGGCGCACGCCTTTGAGCCTTACATGACGACTAAGTCGCACGGCACCGGTTTGGGTTTGGCCATCGTTAAAAAGATCATAGAAGAGCATAAAGGCTGGATCAAAATTGAGAATTTAAGCGACCTGAATGCCGGTTTGGCCGATCGTCCAGACAGCGGGGCGTTGGTGACCATCAGCCTGCCATTGGACGCATGAGCTTAGCGCGCAATTGAATTTTAAGCCGCTATTTTAGTAACACAACCCTAGAGAAATAAAAGAATCAGCATGGCAGCAAAACATATATTAGTGGTCGATGACGAAATAGGCATACGCGAATTGTTGCGCGATATCTTGCAAGACGAAGGCTATCGCGTGCAGTTAGCAGAGAATGCCGCTGCCGCTCGCGCAGCCAGGTTGCAGGAACGGCCAGACTTGGTGTTGTTGGACATCTGGATGCCCGATTGCGATGGCATCACCTTGCTTAAAGAGTGGGTGAATAGCAGCTTGTTGACCATGCCAGTGGTGATGATGTCTGGGCATGGCACCATAGACACGGCGGTGGAAGCGACGCGCATCGGTGCGTTTGATTTTTTAGAAAAACCGATTGCCTTACAAAAACTATTAAAAACCGTCAGCACCGCCTTAAAACACGGAGAACAACGGCCTAAATCGGCCATGAATTTAGCTAGCCTCGGCAAGAGCCCTATCATCACGGCGTTGAAAGAGCGCTTGGATAAAATCGCTGCTAATGTCAGCCTTGGGCCGGTATTGTTGATAGGCCCTAAAGGCAGTGGCGCAGAATTATGCGCGCGCTATTTGCAGGAAGCCGAAAGCCCTTGGTTGGCCTTAAGTGACTACGCCCGTTTGGCTAATGAGCCCATGGATGTATTAGAAGGCCTACGCGGTGGCGTGTTATTCATCGCGGAGCTGACCGAGCTCAATAAAGCCGAGCAAAAGGGCTTGTTATTGTTGATCGCTAAATCCGACAAATACCATGTGCGCGTGGTGTGTGCCACCAGCGAAAACCTGCCTAGGTTACAGGCAGAGGGCTTGTTTGATTACAATTTATACCAAACGCTAACGGCATCGTCGCTGAGCATGCCGGCCTTGAATGACCATAAAGAAGACATCCCGGATTTGGTGGTGGCCATCACCCATTTGCAATTGGAATTGGCCGGTATGGATTACCGCGAATTTGACGTAGCAGCCTTAAATGCCTTGCGTAACGCTGATTGGCCTGGGGATTTGGCGCAACTTGATGCAGTGCTTCGTAACTTGTTGCAAACCAGTTTGGGTGAAAAAATTGGCTTAGAGGACGTGAAACGCGTCTTGCATCAATTTGATGACAGGCAAGTCATGGGTGCGACTGAGTTGACCGTGGCCGTGCAGGTGCAAAGCGAACAATCGTTCAGTTTAAGTTTGGACAGCGGTTTGTTTGATCAACCGCTGCGCGAGGCTCGCGACGACTTCGAGCGACGCTATTTTGAACACCACATCAAATTGGTGGCGCATAACATGAGTAAATTGGCCGAGATTGCCGGCCTAGAACGCACCCATTTGTACCGCAAGCTTAAGCAGTTGGGCATTAAAATAAAAGCTTAATTGGCTAATTCCAATACCACCGGCGTGTGGTCGGAGGGCCGTTCCAATTTGCGCGGCGCTTTGTCTATGTGCGCAGCGGCGCAGTGGGATTTGAGCGCGTCGCTGACTAATATGTGGTCTATGCGCATGCCTAAGTTGCGCCTAAATCCCATCATGCGGTAATCCCACCAACTAAAGCTTTTGTCCGCTTGTTCAAACAACCGAAAGCTGTCATGCAGACCCAAGTCCAACAGCGCTTGAAACGCTGCCCGTTCGGCAGGACTGACCAAGACTTGGCCTAGCCAAGCGCTGGGGTCGTGGCAATCGCGGTCTTCCGGTGCAATGTTGTAATCCCCCAGCAGTAACAAATTTGGGTGCAAGCTGAGTTCGTTTTTTAGCCAGCCGTTAAGGGCAGTTAGCCAACGCAATTTGTATTGGTATTTGTCCGAGTCGACGGCTTGGCCATTTGGGATGTAGGCGCATACCACGCGCTTGCCGGCTATGGTGGCAGCGATGACGCGTTGCTGCTCATCGGCAAAATGCGGTATGTTATGTTGGATGTCGGTCATGGCATGGCGACTGATGATGGCCACGCCGTTATAGGTTTTTTGCCCGATGTGGACCGCTTGATAGCCTATCGCTTGCAAGTCGGCGTAAGGGAATTTATGGTCCTCTTGCTTGGTTTCTTGCAAACACAACACGTCGGGTTGATTGCTTTGCAGCCAATCCAAGACATGCGGCAACCTAACGTTTAACGAATTGACATTCCAGGTAGCGAACTTCATTGGGCCATCAATTCATGCCATTGTGACGTAACAAGGCGTCAATATTTGGTGCGCGACCGCGAAATGCCGTGAACGATTCCAAAGCTGGCCTAGACCCGCCTTGCGCCAAAATTTCTTGCCAATAGCGTTGGCCTGTTTCTGGGCAAAGCACGCCGTTTTCTTCAAATAGGCTGTAGGCATCGGCCGATAATACTTCTGCCCATTTATAGCTGTAATAACCGGCCGAGTAACCACCGGAAAAGATGTGGGTGAAATTATTTGGAAAGCGGTTCCATTTTGGTGGGCGTACCACCGCCACTTCATCGCGCACCTCTTCGATGAGGTCCAAGGCAGTTTTTTTGCCGTGTGGATCAAAGGAGCCGTGTAAGCGGATGTCAAATAATGAAAACTCAATTTGCCGCACGGTTTGCATGCCGGCTTGGAAGTTTTTCGCTGCCACCATTTTATCGAATAAGGCGCGCGGCAATTGCTCGCCAGTGTCGACGTGCGCGGTCATGTGACGCAATACGTCCCATTCCCAACAGAAGTTTTCCATGAATTGACTGGGCAGTTCTACCGCATCCCATTCCACGCCTTTGATGCCAGACACGCTGTAATCGTCCACTTTGGTCAGCATGTGGTGTATGCCGTGGCCAAATTCGTGGAACATGGTTAAGACTTCGTCGTGGGTAAATAAAGCCGGTTTATCGCCGACCGGGGCGGAGAAGTTGCAGGTTAAAAAAGCCACCGGCGTCGTCACTTGGTCTAATACTTTGCGCCGGGTAATGGCTTCGTCCATCCATGCGCCACCGCGTTTGTTGTTGCGCGCGTACAAGTCCAAATAAAACTGGCCTACTAGATGCCCATGCGCATCCTTGATGTCGTAAAAGCTGGCGCTGTCATGCCAGACAGAGGCGTGCGACTTGACCACGTTAACGGCAAAAATGGTTTCCACCACTTTAAATAAACCGCTTAAGACTTTGCCTTCTGGGAAGTACTGTTTGACTTCTAAGTCAGAGAACGCGTATTTTTCTTCGCGTAATTTTTCTGAGGCATAAGACACGTCCCATGCTTGCATGTCGTTGATGCCTAGTTTTTTTGCGTAGGCTTCTAACTCTTGATTGTCTCTTAGCGCGTAGGGTTTGGCTTTATCCGCCAAGTCCTGCAGGAACGCTTCCACTTGTTGCGGCGATTCGGCCATTTTGGTGGCCACCGACAATTCGGCGTAATTGGCAAAGCCGAGTAATTGCGCTGCTTCCAATTTGAGTTTTAAAATTTGCGCAATGATAGGGGTGTTGTCCCATTCTGCTTTACCAAATTCAGAAGCACGGGTGGCGTAAGCGCGGTATAGGGTTTCGCGCAATTCCCGGTTGTCGGCGTACTGCAACACCGGTAAATAAGACGGGAAATGCAAACTAAATTGGTAGCCGTTCTTGCCGGACTCATGGGCGGCCGCTTGCGCCGTGGCCAATACGTCCTCGGGGATACCGCTTAAGCGGCTGAAGTCTTCAATTACCAGTGTGTAATCGTTGGTGTTGTCCAAGACATTCTCTTCAAACTTGGAAGCCAGTTTGGATAATTCCTCTTGTATGGCTTTAAAGCGAGTCTTTTCTGCCGGCGCCAATTCGGCACCGCCTAAGCGAAAATCACGCAATTCGTTTTCTATAATTTTCTGTTGTGCTCGCGTTAGTTTGGCGTAAGCGGGGTCGGCACGCAGGCTGCGAAATTTTGCGTAGAGGCGCTCGTCTTGGCCGAGGTCAGCATAAAAATCCGTGAGCTTGGACAAGTTGGCGTTGTAAGCTTCACGCAGGGCCGGGCTGTTGACCACGCCATTCATGTGGCCGACTTGTGACCAGGCGCGGGCTAACTTTTCTTCCATGTCTTCCAATTTGGCGGCGAAATTATCCCACGTGACTTTTTCGCTGGCGGTGGCCAAGCTGTCTATGGTTGCTCTAGCTTCGCTGAGCAAATGGTCCATGGCTGGGCTAATGTGCTCCGCTTGCACTTCGTCAAATTTGGGTAAACCCGAGAAGTGCAAGAGGGGGTTATGGCTTAATGATGTGGCCGACACGGTCGTTTATCCTTATAAGGCTATTTCAATTTTAAATGCGGGCTGCTGTTTAATTTTGCCAGCAGCGGTTCAATTTTTTCTATGTCAGTTTGCGTTAAAATTTTTCGCGCTTGGTCCTTAAGTTGCGACGCTTGGCTGCGTAAGATTTGTTGCTTGACCCCCAAAATGTGCGAGGGGTGCATGGACAATTGCCTTAAGCCCATGCCAACTAAGAGCTTGGTCAGCTTAATGTCGCCGGCCATTTCACCGCAAACCGACACCGATTTGCCTAATTTTTCACCGGCCTTGATGGTCATGGTAATTAACTTCAGCACCGATGGGTGTATCGGGTTGTATAGATGCGCCACGGCGTCATCGGTTCGATCGATGGCCAAGGTATATTGAATTAAATCGTTGGTGCCTATGGACAGAAAGTCCAATTCTTTGGCAAAGGCCTCGGCATTGATGGCCGCCGCTGGAATTTCTATCATTCCACCCAATGGCGTAGCTTCATTAAAGGCCACGTTCTGTTTACGTAAGCTGATTTTAGCTCGCTCTAAGAGCAATTTGCACTGACGTAATTCGGCTAGATTGGACAGCATGGGAATTAAAATTTTGATCTGACCAAACTGCGAGGCGCGCAACAAGGCGCGCAATTGCGTATGAAAAATCTGCGGTTCGCTTAAGCAATAACGGATGGCGCGCAAGCCTAAGGCCGGGTTGGCGCAGGTCACCACGGTATCGGGGTTCATCTGTTTGTCGGCGCCTAAATCCAAGGTGCGAATAATGACGGGCAAGCCTTTCATGGCCACGGCGACGGTTTTGTAGGCCTGGAATTGCTCCTCTTCGTCGGGCATTTCGCGCCTGTTCATGAATAGGAATTCCGTTCTATACAAACCGATGCCGGTGGCGCCCGATGCGCTGACCGCCACCACGTCTTCTGGCACTTCAATGTTGGCAAATAATTCAACGGCCACGCCATCCAAGGTGACGGCTTTGGTGGTTTTAATGCGCTGTAGTTTTTGTTGCTCAAGTTCCCATTGCTCTTGGCGCAATTTGTATTCGGTGAGGATGCTGACATCGGGGTTAACAATCACCACCCCTTGGCTGCCATCGACTATGATTAACTCGCCGTCACGAATTAAATCGCGGGCTTTTTGCAAGGCGACGATGGACGGGATGTTTAAGCTGCGCGCTAATATGGCGGTGTGCGAGGTGATGCCGCCCACGTCGGTAATGAATGCAGCAAATTCGTGGTGCTTAAATTGGATGGCGTCTGCCGGCGAGATGTCGTGGGCCACCAGGATCAGTTTGCGCTCTTCGTTTAAGGCGCTGGTTTGCCGTTCCGTGGTGAGTTGACTTGGGTGGCCGAGTAAGACTTTGATGACGCGCTCCACCACTTGGATGACGTCTTGTTTGCGCTCACGCAAGTAATCGTCTTCAATTTGCTCAAATTGCTCAACGATGTCATCCATTTGCAATTTAATCGCCCACTCGGCATTGCATAATTCGTTGCGTATGATGTCTTTGGGGATTTCTGCTAGCGATTTGTCTTCTAGCATCATTAAATGCGTGCCGATAAAAGCCGCCAACTCGGCAGGGGCATTTTTACGCAAACTGCTGTTAATTTTCAACAAATCTTGCTTAACGGTTGCGATCGCGTCACTAAAACGAATTATTTCTGCGTCGATTAGATGCGCCGGCAATGGGTAATGCACCACTTCCAACAAGGCATTGGACACCAAATGCGCGTGGCCTATGGCTATGCCGCTGGATACCCCGACACCGTGTAGGCAAAAACTAGTCATGCGACTGCCTTTTGGCCATCATTCGCCCTCACCGAAGTAATCGGCAATCAGCGCGCTCAGTGCGGCAATGGCGTCTTGTTCATCCGTGCCGTTGGCCTCTAAGGTCACCATAGAGCCTTGTGACGCGGCCAACATCATGACGCCCATGATGCTCTTGGCATTGACGCGGCGACCATTACGGGTAATCCAGACTTCGCTGGCAAACTTGCTGGCCGTTTGCGTCAGCTTGGTGGAGGCACGTGCGTGCAGTCCGAGCTTGTTGATGATTTTAACTTCTAGGCTAGTCATGCAATTATCCAGTTTGATTTTGTTTCAAAACAAGCCTTAGGCATAGTGATGCTATGCTTCATATCGTTCGCAGCATTCACGGCTAAAGTGCACCACGCCTTCACGCCCGCCGGCCACGGCTTTTTCCACTAAGGCCATCAAGGATTCGTGCCTATAGGTCATGGTGCGAACTATCATGGGCATATTGACGCCGGCCACGCCTTCGACCTCGCCAGGGATGAGTAATTTGCTGACGATGTTGCAGGGTGTGGCGCCATACATGTCAGACAGCACCAATACGCCATCGCCCTCATTGAGTTTGGCGACCAAGTTTTGTGCCACAGGCAGCAAATGATCCGGATCATCGTGGTTGGTGACGGCCAGGTAAGCCACCTGCCTAGGCTCATTGCCTATCACATGCTTGGCGCATTCCAGCAAACTTTCACCAAAACCACCGTGGGCGATAATTAAAATACCTATCATGCTCTTCCCTAATGCTTAACTACGTTATTGTTTATTTGTCTTGATCATTGGCCATGCATTTATTGCTTAAGTTCACGGTGCCGAGTCAGCACTTTATGCTGCGGCCTAAAATAAGTGCTTAAGGTTTCAACAAAATACACCGACCGGTGTTGGCCACCGGTGCAACCTATGGCCACCGTCAAATAACTGCGGTTGTCGGCAACAAAGCTAGGTAGCCATTTTTCTATGTAATGTTGAATGTCATTCAACATGGCTGATACATTGGGCTGGCTTTCTAAAAAGGCTTGCACTGGAGCATCGCGGCCGGTTAAGTCGCGCAATTTAGGGTCGTAATGCGGGTTGGGCAAGCAACGTATGTCGAAGACGAAATCGGCATCCAACGGCACGCCATGCTTAAAACCAAAAGAAGTAAATAACACGGTCAGACCGGTGTGCTCCAAGGCCACGGCATCCTTCACCCAAGAGCGCAATTTGTTGGCGCTGATGTGGCTGGTATCGATGACTTGGCCTAAATTGCCTAGGGTGCCCAGCAGCTCGCGTTCAAACGCGATGCTTTCTGCCAGCGTGGTGGTGTCTTTGCTTAAAGGGTGTTTACGCCGGGTTTCGCTAAAGCGCTTCACCAAGGTTTCCACATTCGACTCTAAGAACAAAACTTGCGTGCTGACGTTTTGCAATTTCAATTGCTCGATGTGAGCCGGCAAGGTTTCTATGGCCGCACTGCGGCTGTCTATGCTTATTGCCACTTTATCAAAATTGGTCAGGTTGACGCTGCCTGGGCGTTGGTTTTCAGTGCGCAAGTGGTCGGCGATTTGCGGCAGCATGGTGGCCGGTAAATTGTCTATGCAGTAGTAGCCGCTGTCCTCTAAGGCATGCAAAGCGATGCTTTTACCCGAGCCCGATAAGCCGGTGATGATGATCAGTTGTTTCATGGCATGCTAAATTTTAAGTGGGTTGGGACTTTTTCATCTCACGCTGTTGGCGTTGCATTAATTGTTTGGTGGCGTTGATGCCACGCAATAATAGCACATGGTTACGGATGGCCACTTCCACCAAGACGGCGATGTTGCGACCGGCTGCCACCGGGATTTTAATTTTGGCTATTTTTACCCCCAGCACTTCTTCTTGCTGCAGCGAGGTGTTGAGTCTGTCCAAGGAGGGCATGCTTTTTTGGTCGGCCATTTCCAATTGGATGATTAAATCCAAAGGTTTGGTTGGCTTAACGGCATTGTCGCCAAACAAGGCGCGTATGTTTAGAACGCCTAAGCCACGCACTTCCAAAAAATCTTGCAGCAAAGGTGGGCAGCGGCCTTCTACGCGCTCGGGTGAGATGCGGTAAAAGTCTACAATGTCGTCGGCGATGATGCGGTGGCCACGTGAAATAAGCTCCAATGCCAATTCACTTTTACCGATCGCCGCTTCGCCTTTAATGAGCGCGCCAAAGCCCTGCACTTCCATGAATACGCCGTGCAGGCTGATTGATTCAGCCACCGCATGCGCCAGAAAATGGTTGAGGATGTCCATCAACACAGGGCTCTTTAAGGTCGAGGTGAAGAGCGGCGTTTGATGACTGTTGGCGGCCTCGAGTAATGTGTCCGGCACGCTTTCGCCATTGGCCACGATGACCACGGCCAAATCGGTAGAAAATAAATTTTCTATGGCCGAGGCGGCTTCTTTGGCTTTTAAGCTGCGTAGGTAATCCATCTCTGCGCAACCGAGCACTTGCACCCGATTGGGGTGCACAAAATTTAAGTGGCCGATCAAGGCCAAAGACGGCTTGGTGACGGTTTCGCTAGTGAGGGTGTTGGACCCGCCGTTAAGCCCTGCTACCCATTGCATTTTTAGCTTACGGCGGGTTTGTTTGAATAGCTCGGCGACGTTTATTTGAGCCATGGAATCATCAAACTTGACATCATTAAGGTTGGATTGTTAGCAAATTAAATAGAATGGAGCCTAATTTAAATCTTCCGTGTCTATATTTTGGTGTTTAACGGCGCCATGGGATTTATGGTGGTCGGCGTGTTTTTCTTTGTGTTTGACCACTTGGCGATCCAGTTTGTCGGTCAGCATATCAATGGCGCTGTACATGTTTTCACCTTCGCAGGCTGCATGTAAATCGTTGCCAGGCACATGCAAAGTGGCCTCTACTTTTTGGGCAAGCTTTTCTACACTCATGGTCACTTTGACATCAATCACGTGATCAAAATGATTGCTGATGCGGGTTAATTTACTGGTGACGTAATCGCGTAATGCAGGAGTGACTTCTAAATGTAGGCCGGTTAATTGTAAATTCATGACTTGCTCCTTATTAAAATATTCAGCAAAGCGACCCTGCTAAAAACCGGCAATGGTGACGTTTTCAGCGAGACTAAACACTTGCCGAACACTTTCAGTTTACACCGTTAGCCGGCTGATGCGCTAGGGTGAGCGAGCCTTTTTTTGCTGGGTTTTTAAAAAAAGCAGCCGGGCTGGCATGCTTGAATTCTTTGCTAAATGGCAGCGGATTTATAGGGTTTTTCTTAAGCTGGCCGGGGCTATGTTGAGTGATTCGCGGTATTTGGCTATGGTGCGGCGCGCCACCACGATGCCTTGCTTGGCCAATAAATCGGTTATTTGGTTGTCCGAAAACGGTTTTTTTACGTTTTCTTGTTCGACCAATTGTTTGATCAAGGCGCGTATGGCGGTAGCTGAGCACGTGCCACCGCTGTCGGTGGCTACCGAACTGCCAAAGAAATACTTGAGTTCAAACACGCCGCGTGGGGTCAGCATGTATTTGTTGTTGGTCACCCTTGAGATGGTCGATTCGTGCAATTCCAATTCTTCAGCAATTTCGCGCAGGACCATAGGGCGCATCGCAACTTCACCGTATTCCAAGAAATTACGTTGCCTGTCGGTGATCGCTTGTGCCACGCGCAAAATCGTAGCAAAGCGTTGTTGGATGTTTTTTATCATCCATTTTGCTTCTTGCAATTGGCTTTGCAAATATTGGTTGGAGCTGTCTCGATTGCGCTTCAAAATGCCCGCATACAGTTGATTGACTTTAAGCTTGGGAATGACGCTTTCGTTTAGGCTGGCCTGCCACACCCCTTTGACTTTCTTGATGATCACTTCATGTTGTATGTATTGCTCCGAACCGATCACGCTAAAGGCATTGCCCGGTCTTGGGTTGAGGCTGGAGATCAGTTGTTGCACGCCCTTGAGGCTGGCTTCGTCGCAGCCTAAGGCCTTGCGCAGTTTAGCGAAATCACGGGCACCCAAGGCCGGTAAGTGGCTTTCGGCAGTAAGCATAGCCAGGCCTAAGTAGGGGGTGTCATTAGGCAGGGCGGATAGTTGCAAGGATAAGCATTCGCTTAAGCTACGGGCACCAACCCCAATCGGATCGAGGTGTTGAATATGGTGCAATGCCGTTTGCAATTCCAACTCATCCAATTCCAATTCGGCCGGCATTTGTTCGATGAGGCTGGCTATCGATTCTTCCAAATAGCCGTCCTCGTTGATGCTGTCTACCAAAAGCAGTGCCAGTGTTTGATCGCGCTCGGAGAGTGGCATGAGTTTGAGCTGAGATAACAAATGCGCGCGCAAGCTAATTTGCAGGGTTTCTTGTGGTCTGTACTCGCTGTCGTCGTCGCCTGAAGACGGGTTTTCATCCCACAAACTGCCATTATTGGTGTCGTCGTAATCGCCGTTAAATTCATTGGCGTAGTCTGGGGCATTTTGATCCAACTCCACCGTGCCAGAAGTGCTTAATTCGACTTGCCCATCGGCGAATTCCTCTTGATTTAAATGCGGCTCGAATTCGCCGCTAGCGTTATTGGCCTCGTTTAGTTCGCCGTCAAGGCTAGTGGCATTGAGCGTGACTTCGTCCTCGCTCAAGTCGTTGCTGTTACCGTATTCGTCTTCGCTGTCGTCGCCTCTTTCTAACAAGGGGTTGCTTTGCATGAGCAAGTCTATTTCTTGATTGAGCTCTAAGGTGGAGAGTTGCAACAAGCGGATGGCTTGTTGCAATTGTGGGGTGAGCGAGAGGTTTTGTGAAAACCGGAGTTGTAAACCTTGTTTCATAGCCGGAAATTTTTGCCTAAATAAATGTCGCGCACGCTTTGATTTTCTATGATGTCGCTGGGCAGACCGGCAGCAAAAATCCGCCCGTCATTCACTATGTAAGCGTGGTCACAAATGCCTAAGGTTTCTCGCACGTTGTGGTCGGTAATCAGCACGCCGATATTGCGCGCCGCTAGCTGGCGGATAATCTTTTGGATGTCCATCACGGCGATCGGGTCTATGCCAGCAAAGGGTTCGTCCAACAAAATAAAACTCGGGTCGGTGGCCAGGCATCGTGCAATTTCAACGCGTCGCCGTTCGCCGCCAGATAAGCTCATCGCCGACTGGTCACGCAAATGCGTGATATGCAGTTCTGCTAACAGGGCGGCTAATTTTTCTTGCCGCTCATTGGCATTAAGCTCTTGTAATTCCAGCACCGCTAAAATATTTTCTGCCACCGTCAGTTTGCGAAAGATGGATGCCTCTTGTGGCAGATAAGACAAGCCCATCCTAGCTCTTAGGTGTATGGGTAAGCGACTTAAATCTTTGCCATCAAGCAAAATTCGTCCGCCATTGGCGGCCAACAAGCCGACAATCATGTAAAACGTGGTGGTTTTACCGGCGCCATTTGGCCCTAACAATCCCACCACCTCGCCGCTTTTTATGTGCAGCGAAATGCCTTGCACGACATCGCGTGATTGGTAGGATTTGCGTAAATTTTCGACCAGCAAATCGCTCATTATTTGGACTCCGGACTAACTTGCAGGGTGCGACTCAAGCGCGCGTCTTTGGCCGTTGCTTTATTGGCAGCCGGGGCCGCAATCGACTTTGCACTGTCCGTGGCAGCGGGCGCGGCCGCTTTGTTTTTGGGTTGGATAATGGCGCGCACGCGACCGCTATTTGGGCCGCCTTCCAGGGTTTTTTTGCCGCCCATGACTTCCGCGTATTCTGCATTGGCATCGTAGCTGATGTATTCGCCTTGTATCATGTTATCGCCGCGTTTGACGCTGGCCTTGCCAAACAACTGCACTTTATCCATGCGACCATCGTATTCTATGCGCTTGGCACTGCCCTCCATGTATTCATTTTTACCTTCAATTTTTTGCTTGAAGCCGGTCGGGTTGCCTAATGCCGTGCTGTGTTGAAAGCCGCCGCTGTCTTCGCGTACGACTAATGTATCGGCATGGATGACCAAGCTGCCTTGGCTTAATATGACGTTACCGCTGTAAGTGCTAATTTGTTTGGCATCGTCGACGATGACGCTATCGGCTTCCAAATCGATGGGCTTGTCACGGTCTGCTTGCTCGGCGTAACCCGGCATGGCCCACGCAAGAAGTAGCATGGGCAAGAGCCAGGCGTAAGCTGGATTTTTCATTCTGAAAGTGATTCGCTGCATAGGTTCTCCGAATTTACCCCTTGCTACCACTGGTATTAGCGGCCTTAGGTGTGAACGGTTTACTGGATTTAGCTGCGCGGCTTGTTTTTTCGTAATGGGCGCGCACTTGGTGCAATAAAGTCAGGGTTTGTTTTTCTTTGTCAAACACCATGCCGGTTGCTTGGATGACGTTGTTAGGCGCCTGCCGAATTACCACTGGGCTATTGGTTTGCACTAAATCTTGCTTGGGCAGGATGGTCAGGTCTGGGCTGGTGATGGTCAATTCTGCTTGGCCGGTACGACCACGGCGGGTGATTTTTACCCCGTCTAACAATTGCACTTTATCGCCGTCACTGGATACTAAGCCGCGTTGGGCTTGTACCTCGGTATAAAATTTATTGGCAACAAATTGCGTGTAGCGGGGACGCGTTAAGTGCGTGCTGTCGTCGTTTGGGAAATGCTTCATTTCAACCGAGGCGAGTTTGTAGCGCAACTTCCCTTGGTCGTCGGTTTGCGTGGTGACAAAGTTTTTAACTATGACATCCGCGTCGTGGTGCTGCCGCCCGTCTAACTTAAATCTGGGGGATTGCACCACGTGGTTAATCCAGGCCGTCATGAGCGCTAGCAAGCTTAGCAGTATCAGTGGGGCGACGATGGCAGAGCGGTTAGTGATGGCCATGATAGGGCAGCGTCAATTGGACAGTTTAGACTGAATTAAAAATGGCGCCATTTGTTGATCAAATTGGCCTTGAGCGCGCATGATCAATTCGCACACCTCGCGCACCGCGCCATGGCCACCTTTTTTCCGGGTGACGTAATGGGCGTGGGCTAATACCAAATCTGCTGCATTAGGAACAGCGAAGGCGATGCCGCATTGCAGCATGGCGGGCAAATCGACTACGTCGTCACCCATGAAAGCGCACTGCTCTGGCCTCAAGCCACTGGCTGCTATTAAGGCTTGAAAAGCCAGCAATTTGTCTTCTGCACCTTGGTAAAAATGCGCCACCCCGGTACTGAGCGCGCGTTTTTTAACCACCTCTGAGGTACGACCGGTAATGATGGCCAACTCCACGCCACTGGCTTTAAGCAGTTTCATGCCTAAGCCATCGTGGGCATGAAAGGTTTTGTATTCTTGACCGTCGTCGCCCAAAGTGAGGCCACCATCGGTCATCACGCCATCGACATCCAATATCAGTAGTTTGATGGCTTGGAGTTGCGTCTGGATAGCAAAATGGCCTGGCGCAGTGGCAGCCTGGATAAACTGCTGGCCTTGATTAACTAGCGAGCCGTCGCCATGCAATTCGGCCAAATGTTCGGCAGTAAAGTCACGTTGATCCAATACGCATAAGGCCAATGCGTCGCCCAAGGCCAAGGCGACCGTGGTGCTGGCGGTCGGTGCCAAGCCAAGCGGGCAGGCTTCTTTGCTGACTTGCGCGCTTAAATGGATGCTGGCTGCGTTGGCTAAGCTGGATGCGTTGTTGCCGGTGATGGCGATGAGGCATGCGCCTATGCGATGCAAAGGCGCAACTAGGGCCAGCACTTCTGGGCTTTCACCGGAGTTGGACAAAGCCAGCACGATATCGTCCTCGCATACCATGCCTAAGTCGCCATGACTCATGTCGTGCGGATGGACAAAAAAAGCCGGTGTGCCGGTGCTGCTGAAGGTGGAGGCGATCTTGCCAGCTAGGTGACCGGATTTGCCCATGCCGGTCACCACCACGCGGCCTTTGCAATGCACAATGCGGCTGACGGCATCGCTAAATACACCATCCAACTGGCTGGCAGTCGATTGCAATTCATCGGCTTCGTGACTTAGTGTGGCGCGCGCTAATTGCAAGCAAGCTAGTGTGCTTGCTTGAGATTGGGCATGTTGATGGTCAGACAAAGGCATGTGCTTGGCAGGGTTAAAATCAAAACACTGGAACGCCAAGTATAAAAGGGAAACCCGCAGTGATAAAGTCTAAAACCGACCTAATCAAGGTAAATTTAGAAAAAATAGCTAAATTTTTTTAATTTAGGCACAAATTTTGCTATTGATTCGCGTTTTTCACTAAGTTGGCGTCCACTACCCAGCATTTTTTTTCGTATCTTTACGGCAGATGTGAAACAATAAGGGTATAAAAATTTAATTCAAATAAGCCTTAATTCATGTTTGACACCTTGCCCTTAATTCTAGTCTTGCTCATCAGTTCGGTGCTCGCTGTGGCCTTGTTTAGACGGCTGCGTTTGCCCGCCATGTTGGCTTATTTTTTGGTGGGCATGCTATTGGGACCGCATACCTTTGGCTTGCTGCCGGACACCGAGGCCAGCCGAGAATTTGCCGAGTTTGGCATCGTTTTTTTAATGTTTAGCATAGGCTTGGAATTCAGCTTACCGCAATTGTATGCCATGCGTAAAAAAGTCTTGGGGCTAGGTGGCGCGCAAGTATTTCTGACCCTAGCGGTGGTCATGATGGTAGCTAAGGTCGCTGGTCTGGATTGGCCAGCTGCCTTTGTGATCGGTGCGGCCTTGGCCATGTCATCAACCGCCATCGTCTCTAAAATTTTAGCCGAACGGGTGGACCTTAATTCCAGGCACGGTCGCTTAAGCATAGGCGTGTTGTTGTTTCAGGACATTGCGGTGGTGCCGGTGTTGGTGCTCATCCCGGCTTTAGGGGTGGTCGGTGCAAATTTAACCGATGTGTTGGGCATGGCGTTGCTCAAAGCGGCGGGCATGCTCTTATTTTTATTCACCATAGGTAAATGGTTGATTAATCCATGGTTTAACCTCGTCGCCGGTCAACGCTCTCGTGAGTTGTTTGTCATGAACGTATTAATGGTGACCTTGCTATTGGCGTTTGCCACCAAGTCCGCTGGTTTGTCTTATGCTTTGGGGGCATTTATTGCCGGCATGTTGATATCCGAAACCAAATTCCGCTACCAAGTGGAATCGGACATTGCGCCATTCCGAGACATCTTACTCGGTCTGTTTTTTATCAGCGTCGGCATGCTGCTTAACTTGCAGCAAATTGCCGCTAACCTAGGATTGGTTTTACTCATCCTATTGGCATTCGTCTTGTTAAAAGCGGCGATTGTCAGTTTGGTCATACGCTTGATGCAGTATGAGGCTGGTGTGGCCATCCGCACCGGCTTGATTTTGGCGCAAGCCGGCGAGTTTAGTTTTGTGATTTTAGCCCTAGGCGTGGAGCAGCATTTAATCAGTGGCCCAGCCTTGCAATTAGTGCTTGCGGCCGCTTTATTGTCCATGGTGTTGGCGCCATTCATGATTCAATTTAACGGCCGCATTACGCGTAAATTGGTCAGCAGTTACAGCCGCAATAGCGGGCAAATTGTGCAAGACATAGACGACGGTAGTAAGCACTTACATAACCACGTCATTATTTGCGGCTATGGCCGTAGCGGCCAGTACCTTGGCCGTTTTCTGCAAGAAGAAAGCATCCCGTTTGTGGCCCTGGACATCGACCCGTCGCGGGTATTGGAAGCCGCCGCCGCGGGGGAAAACGTCATGTTTGGTGATGCCGCCAGACGCGTGGTATTAGAAGCCGCCGGTGCTGCTCGGGCTAAGGCATTAATCATCAGTTACGCGGATAACCGCGCGGCCATGAAAATCTTACACATCGTGCAAGAAAAATACCCGCAATTACCGGTGATCGTGCGCACGGTAGACGACAGCAATATGGAAGCGTTACGCGAAGCAGGGGCCACCGAAGTGGTGCCGGAAATTTTAGAAGGCAGCTTGATGTTAGCCTCGCATGCATTGATGTTATTGGGTGTGCCGTTGCATCGTGTGGTAAAACGCATACGGATGTTTCGTGAAGCACGCTACCAATTATTCAAAGGCTATTTCCATGGTATCTCCGATGCCGAAGACGAATCACTGGAGCGCCAGCAAGTGCGCTTGCATTCGGTGATTATTTCGCCGGGTTCCTATGCCATAGGCCGCCGCTTAGTGGACATGCATTTAGAAAACTTCGAGGTGCACATTAAATCCATACGCCGACCCAATTCCAATGGCATGGTGCCCAGTAACGAAAGCCCCTTGGCCGAGGGCGATGTCATTGTCTTGCTGGGTCAACCGACCGGCTTAAGCAATGCACAAAATGCATTGCTGATAGGCCGCGTTGCCAATAAATAATCGGCTGCCATGAGTCAAAAAATAGTCATAGTAGGTGGCGGTATAGTTGGGTGCATGACGGCCATGGCATTGGTTGGCCGTGGTTGCGATGTCACCATCGTTGAACGCAATGAGATTGCCAGTCAAACGTCGGGTGAATCCTCTTGGGCCGGTGGCGGCATTATTTTTCCCTTATTGCCATGGCAATACGCCGATGCCGTCAATGCATTAACGCGGCATGGCGCCGACAGCTACCGTGCCTTAAGTCAGCGTTTGCTAGCGGAAACCGGCATCGATTCCGATTTCCTTGAATCCGGTTTTTTATTGCTGCCTAAATTTGATGTGGCCGCCGCCCTTGCCTGGTGCGATAAGAATCAAGTGCCGGCACAGTCGGTTAAAGCGGTGGATTTTGCCGTGCAATCCTTAAGTGGCGATGACGCGCTTTGGTTGCCGACGGTATGCCAAATACGCCCGCCGTATTTCATGCAGGCATTGCGTCAGTGGTTGCTGCAAAATAAGGTGACCTTGATGGAGCGCACCGAGTTAAAACCGCTTAAACAATGCGCAGCGTTAAACACATGGGAAACCGTCAAGGGCGAAATCCTAACAGCCGATCAATTTGTCGTGACTTCGGGTGCCTGGAGCTTTGAATTGCTCAAGGAAACCAGCGCCAAGCTCAACATCAAACCCATGCGTGGTCAGATCTTATTGTACAAGCCCGAGCATAATCTCAAGCAGGTGGTTTACCGTGAAGGCTTTTACATGATCCCGCGGCGGGATGGGTATTTGCTGGCTGGCAGCACCTTGGAAGACGTCGGTTTCGAGGCCGCCGTCACGCGTGAAGTGCGCGATGAAATTCGCGCTAAAGCCGAAGCCATTATGCCGGCCTTAAAAGGCATGCCCATCATCAAGCACTGGAGCGGTCTGCGGCCTGGCACCCCAGAGAATTTACCCACCATAGGCGCCCATCCCACTATACAAAATTTGTATTTAAACACCGGGCATTTCCGCTACGGTTTAACCATGGCGCCTGCCAGTGCCGCTTTAATCAGCGCCTTAATGTTGGGTGAAACACCGGCGCTGGACGCCAGCCCTTATGCATGTTTGCAATGATAGGAATAGACTGAGGATAAACGCATGGCTAGTTGTGTAATGATACAAAACCCCACTAACGGATTAATCCGTAGGGGCTATTTTGGCTTCAGTTGGACCTACTTATTTTTTGGCTGGTTTGTACCATTAATTCGGGGCGAACTCGGGGTGGCAGCCTTGCACTTCTTCTTTACCTTGATTACCTGTGGTTTGTGGCAAATCGTTTTTGCTTTTTTATACAACAAGCAATACATGCGCCGCATGCTGGAAAAAGGCTACGTGCTCAAAGACACGCCGGATGTGATGGCCAACGCCAGAATGGCCTTGGATGTTGCTGATTTAGACTAGCCTGCCTGCCATAGCCCAGACTGACCGCCGCTTTTTTCCAGTAACTTAATCTCGCTGATCAGCATGCCGCGGTCGGCGGCTTTGAGCATGTCATAAACGGTTAATAAGGCTACGCTGACTGCGCACAGCGCTTCCATTTCCACCCCGGTTGGGCCTGTGGTTTCGCTGGTGACCGTGCAGACCACGGCCTGCTGTTTATCGTCTGTGTCAAACGTCACCGATACTTTTGTTAAGGCTATCGGGTGACATAAAGGAATCAAATCGGCCGTGCGTTTAGCGCCTTGAATGGCGGCAATACGGGCAATGCCCAGTACGTCGCCTTTTTTTGCGTCACCCTGTTTAATCAACTGCAAGGTGCTGGCTTGCATGCTGATACGACCGCTTGCCACCGCGATTCTTTTTGTGTGGGCTTTGCTGCCGACATCCACCATGTGCGCTTGGCCACTTTGATCAAAATGGGTAAGTGCGTCAGCACCGTTGTCTTGTTTGCTCATGGCTTGTTTCCGCATAGGTTTATTTTTATGATGGCAGCTGAACTCGCCGCGTAAAGTAGTTATCATGATAACAATGAAATTAAAGTTTAGTCTAATCGCATTTACCTTGGCCACCACGCTGCTGGTCGGTGTGACATGGGCCAACAATTTGCCCGACCTGGGTGACGTGTCGCAAACCGTGTTAACGCCTCTGCAAGAGCAGGCCATAGCCGAACAAATTTTACGCGACGTGGCGGTCAGCGACGATGTGGTTAAAGACATAGAAATTACCGCTTACTTGCAAGCCCTAGGCATGCGCTTGGTTTCCAGCAGCCCAGACAACCAACTCAAATTCAATTTCTTTGTTGTGCAAGACAATTCCATTAATGCCTTTGCCATGCCAGGCGGCGTGGTGGGCGTGCACACCGGTTTGATTTTAGCCTCTAACAGCGAATCGGAATTGGCCAGCGTGTTGGGCCATGAAATTGGCCACGTCACGCAGCACCATTTGGCGCGTATGTTGGCGGCGCAAAAAGGCGACACCTTTAAAAATATTGCCGGCATGGCCTTGGCCATTTTGGTGGCGCGCGCCAATCCGCAATTAGCAGGGGGCGCCATGACTACTGCTTCCGCCATAGGCGTACAAAGCCAATTGGATTACACCAGGGAGCACGAGCGCGAAGCCGACCGTATCGGCCTGCAAATATTAGACAGCGGTGGCTTCGATGTGCGAGCCATGCCGGTTTTTTTTACCACCTTGCAACGTGGGACGCGTTTTGCCGAAGGCGGCGCGCCTAGCTTTTTGCGCACCCACCCCTTAACCAGTGAGCGTATTGCCGATGTCGACAATCGTGTGGCATTGATGCCTTACCGGCAAGTACCGAATAGCTTGGATTTTCAGTTGGTAAGGGCAAAACTGCTGGCCAATAAAGAGGTACCGGAAACCATGATAGCGGTGTTTGAGCAAAACATACGCGAGCGCCGCTTCACTAATGAGGCAGTCGAGCATTATGGTTTGGCGGTGGCCTACATGCGCAAAGGTGCGCAAAAAGACTACTTGGCCAAGGCCGAACAAGAGATTTTATGGCTAAAGAAAAATGCCGCGCCGCACGCCATGATAGAAAATTTACATGCCCGCTGGCAGGTGGCGAACAACAACCCAAAATTAGCGGCCAGCCAATACGCGGCCGCTTTGAAATTGTATCCAGATAACCGTGCCTTGATCTACGGTTACACCGAGCATTTTTTAGCCATCAAGCAACCCGAGCTAGCGATTAAGCTCATCAAGGAAAAACAAGGCCTCTATCCCTACGACGCCTTCATGTATGAGTTGTTGGCCAAGGCTTACGCCATGCAAAATAAAAACTTACTCAGTCACCAAGCCCTGGGCGAGGCCTATTTCAGGCAATACGATTTGGTGCGAGCGATTGAGCAAATGGACATTGCCAGCAAAGCCAACGATGGCGATTTTTATCAGGCGTCGATTGTGGAAGCCCGCATTAAGGAACTGCGTCGCATGCTGGGTGAGGCAAAGAAAAAGTAAGTTGAGCCGCTAGGGTTTTGCCGTTGTGCCGGTCTGTCAATAAATTTAATTTATCAATATCATTTGAACGATGTATTAGATTTATTATTAAAGCGCTATATAATCCATCCCACGCAATCAAATTGCATTACGTTTTTTAGTGTTTAACCCATTTTTAGGAGAAAAATTATGTCATTAGTTAATACCAGCATTAAACCATTCAAAGCCCAGGCCTACCATAACGGTAAATTTGTTGAAGTGACCGAAGCCAGCCTAAAAGGCAAATGGTCTGCGGTGGTGTTTTACCCAGCGGATTTCACTTTTGTTTGCCCAACTGAATTAGGCGATTTGGCAGATAACTACGCCACATTCCAAAAAATGGGCGTGGAAATTTACGCGGTTTCAACCGACACGCACTTCACTCACAAAGCTTGGCACGATACGTCTGACACCATCAAAAAAATTCAATACCCTATGATAGGTGACCCAACCGGCACCATCACACGCAACTTTGAAGTGATGATAGAAGAAGAAGGTTTGGCGCTACGCGGTACTTTCTTAATCAACCCAGAAGGCGTAATTAAAGCCATGGAAGTGAACGATCTAGGCATAGGCCGTTCTGCTGCGGATCTAATCCGTAAAGCGCAAGCCGCGCAATACGTGGCTAGCCATCCAGGTGAAGTGTGCCCAGCATCATGGGCACCAGGCAGCGAAACATTGGCGCCATCACTTGATTTAGTAGGCAAAATCTAATTTTAGCGATTTAGATGGATGGCTGCCCTAAGCCATAAGCTTGGGGCAGCATTAATACCTAAGCTTTATCCAAAAGATAAGGCTTTTTTTGACAAAAAAATTAATAAAACGAGAGCAAACATGGCCTTAGATACCCAAATTAAAACCCAATTACAAACTTACTTGCAGATGCTCAAAGAGCCAGTCGACTTGGTGGCATCATTAGACGACAGCGCAGGCGCAAAAGAAATGTTGGCTTTATTGGAAGAATTAGCCGGCATGTCTGACAAGATCAGCTTAAGCTTTGATGAGCATATACGTAAGCCGTCTTTTTCAGTCAACCGGGGTGCGGCGAATAAAGACGCCGCGCAGGCAGTGGGCATTCGTTTTGCCGGCATACCGATGGGCCATGAATTCACTTCTTTGGTCTTGGCCTTGCTGCATGTGGGCGGTCACCCGCTGAAATTAGAGGCGGAAAAAATCGCGCAAATTGCCGCA
>Ga0214168_1000146_pt1 | contig 27904 bp, 22 predicted proteins | sample LakMenepilimnion_FD_153002 | JGI IMG/M metagenome (GOLD analysis project Ga0214168, IMG submission 153002) | Freshwater microbial communities from Lake Mendota, WI - Practice 29OCT2010 epilimnion v4 | ecosystem: Environmental > Aquatic > Freshwater > Lake > Epilimnion/Euphotic zone | place: Lake...
CTTATCTCGCTATCCTTTACCCATGGCTGCGCGTGAATACGGGATAGAGATTGGTGCTATTGACGCGACCCTTGTTTCTATTGAAAAGGTTTTAGATTTACCGAAATTGCGTAAGTTGGCTGCTGATTTAGAAGAGCAGGCTGGTGTTCCTAATTTGTGGGACGACCCAGAGAGTGCGCAAAAGATTACGAGTCGTTTGTCTCGGACTCAATCAATAATCTCGAAGTTAGAGAGTTTGCGACAACGGGTTAGTGACTTGCCTATTCTTATTGAGTTAGCACAGAGTGAGAGTGACACAGCAGCTGCAATGGCAGATGCTGAAGCAGAATTAGATGCAACTAAGAAAGCAGTGAGCGAATTAGAAGTTCAGACACTTCTTAACGGTGAATACGATGATCGCGATGCGCTGATCACTATTCGTTCTGAAGCTGGCGGAGTTGAAGCAGCGGATTGGGCGCAGATGTTGATGCGCATGTATCTGCGTTACTGCGAACGTCATGTGTTGAAGGTGGACATTCTCGAAACTTCTTATGCCGAAGAAGCAGGAATTAAATCGACAACTTTTAAAGTAAGCGCGCCATATGCCTATGGCACTTTGTCTGTTGAACAAGGAACTCACCGACTAGTTCGTATTTCTCCATTCGATAGCCAGAGTCGTCGCCACACATCATTTGCTGGCGTCGAAGTTGTGCCTGTTGTGGATCAGAGCGATCACATTGAAATTGATGAAAAAGAAATCCGTGTAGATGTTTATCGCTCATCTGGTCCTGGTGGACAAGGCGTTAATACAACGGACTCTGCGGTTCGCATTACTCACATTGCAACTGGCATTGTGGTTTCTTGTCAGAACGAGCGCTCACAGATTCAAAACCGTGCAACAGCTATGGCTGTATTGCAATCTAAATTATTAGAACGTCGTCGCCAAGAAGAGCAAGCAAAAATCAATGCTCTTAAAGGCGATAACTCTGGTTCATGGGGAAATCAAATGCGTTCATATGTATTAGCTCCGTATCAAATGGTTAAAGATTTGCGCACTGATCATGAAACTGGAAATACAGGTGCTGTTCTTGACGGAGAAATAGATGACTTCATCGAAGCTGGAATTCGTTGGCGTCGCAGTTCATAAATCACGCGTGATTTGCCACACTCAGAGAAAAATCACAGGCTCTACTAGTACCTAATTCCCGAGAAAAGTGCACTCATTCCATAAACTATGGACAGTAAGGAAAGCGCAGCGAAATTCTTTTTTGAGGGTGAGAAAGAAGTTGGTGGCGCTTACACCGAATTAATAGGAGCGCGCACGTGATTCGTTTTGAAAATGTAACGAAGGTTTATCCGGGGCAAGAACGTCCTGCTCTCGATAGCGTCTCCCTCGAAATTGTTAAAGGTGAATTCGTATTCCTTGTTGGTTTATCTGGTTCAGGTAAGTCCACATTCCTTCGTCTGATTCTGCGCGAAGAGCGTCCAACCTCAGGAACTATTCATGTTGCTGGAAAAGATTTAGGAACACTTGCTGCGCACAAAGTTCCAGAACTTCGCAGACAAGTCGGAACTGTTTTCCAGGATTTCCGTTTGCTCCCAAATAAAACTATTGCCGAAAACGTAGCTTTCACACTGCACGTACTCGGATACTCACAAAAAGAAATTAACCGTGAAATTCCAGAAGTTCTTGAGTTGGTTGGGTTAGAAGATAAAGCAGATCGACTTCCAAATGAGATCTCTGGTGGAGAACAACAGCGCGTAGCAATTGCACGTGCATACGTCAGCCGCCCACCAATTCTTATTGCTGATGAGCCAACTGGAAACTTAGACCCAGCTACATCAGTTGGAATTATGAAATTACTTGATCGCATTAACCGCGAGGGAACCACTGTTTTGATGGCTACTCACGATGCGGGAATTGTGGATCAAATGCGCAAGAGAGTTATCGAATTAGATGGCGGACACGTGATTCGCGACCAAGTTCGCGGCGTTTACGGTTACACGGGTTAGGGTTAGCAAATGCGCGCACGCTTCTTATTAGCTGAAGTTGGTATCGGACTTAAGCGAAACTTCACAATGACCTTTGCGGTCATCGTTACTGTTGCAATCTCTTTGTCATTACTTGGAATCGGACTCCTTTCTAACTCGCAAGTTAATGCCATGAAGGATTATTGGTATGACAAGATCGAAGTTTCGGTTTTCCTCTGTGGTTCCCTCTCTGAATCTCCTTCATGTTCAGCTGGAATTATTTCTTCAGCACAGCGCCTAGAAATTCAAAATGAATTACAGAAGATGCCTGTTGTTGACAATGTGTATTACGAGTCGCAATCACAGGCATATGCGCGCTTCCAAGAACGTTTTAAAGATTCAGCAATTGCGCAAAATGTAACTGCAGATCAACTTCCAGAATCATTTCGTGTGAAGTTAAAAGACCCACAACAATTTCCAGTAATCGTTAGCGCATTCTCTGGTCGCCCTGGTGTTGACCTGGTTCAAGATCAAAGAACCATTCTTGAGAAGTTCTTCCGCTTATTAGCTGTACTCAGAAATGGTGCGCTCTTAGTTGGACTTGCATCTGTGCTTACCGCCGCACTTCTGATTAGCAACACACTGCGCATCGCAGCATTTAATAGACGGCGTGAAACTGGTGTGATGAAACTTGTCGGTGCATCATCGTGGTCGATTCAACTTCCATTCTTACTCGAAGGTGTGATCTCTGCCGTTATCGGTTGGGGACTGGCAACTGGATTGCTCTCACTACTTAAAACTGTCATTGATTCCAAAGTTGCCCCACTTTTAACCTTCACCAACTTCTTTGGCTGGGGCGAAGTCTGGGTTGCATCCGGTTGGCTCCTGCTGACAGGACTTGGAGTTTCAGTTCTGGCCTCATTGGTAACTCTTCGCCGCTATCTCAAGGTTTAATTATCTCTTAACAACTGCAATCAGTTGTCTTATCAGGGGGTGATGTGCGATGGTCAAAGAAGTTGGTCGCAAAGTCATCGCGCAGAATAAAAAAGCCCGTCACGATTATTCAATCGAAGACGTATTTGAATGCGGCATTGTCCTAACTGGCACCGAAGTTAAATCACTTCGCATGGGTCGAGCATCATTAATTGACGGCTTCGCCATGGTCGATAAGGGCGAACTCTGGTTAAGCGGTGTTCACATCCCTGAATACACACAAGGCACATGGACGAATCACACTCCACGTCGTGATCGTAAATTACTTGTACACGCAGCTGAAATTCGTAAACTCTCTGCACGTATGAAAGAAGGTGGACTCACACTTGTTCCGCTATCTCTCTACTTTAAAGATGGAAAAGCAAAGATTGAATTAGCTGTTGCTAAAGGTAAAAAGGTTTATGACAAGCGCGCAGCACTTATGGAACGTCAAGCAGGTCGCGAAGTTGAGCGCGAAGTTTCTCGTCGTCGCTCTGGAAAAGATTCTTAAATAATTGTCTCTTCGTATTGAAACAGAGCGTTTAATTCTGCGCCCTATGCAATTGAAAGATATCGATGATTTACTTGAATACCAATCCAATCCAGAGATTGTTCGCTACATCCCTTGGCCACCTAGAACTATGGATCAAGTTATAGAAGCCGCAGAGAAGACGATAAGTACAGGAAAATTTAATCTAATAGAAGATAACGACTACATCGTTCTTGTGTGGGAATTAAAAAGCAACGGTAAGGTTATTGGTCAATCAAATATGGGGCTAATTTCTTCAGTGAATAAAGCATCAAATATTGGTTGGGTCACTCATCAAGATTTTCAACGTCAGGGCTACGCATTTGAAGCAACAAAAGCGCTGCTGATTCATGCTTTTTCTCACTTTGATTTACATCGAGTTATTGCAGATATCGATACACGTGTTCCTGAATCAGCAGCACTCGCTGAAAAACTAGGTATGCGCCTTGAAGCAACCTTTATTGATGGAGAATTTTTCAAGGGCGAATGGTGCGATATGTGGCTCTATGCAATTCTGAAGAAAGAGTTTCGCGCTTAATTTTTACCCCGTTTTGTATCTTTTTTTATTCAGCCTTACACTTATCTACTCATTACTGAACGCACGTGTGTGTATTCGGAAAATGAAAACAAAAACTTAATAGTGGGAAATGCTTTCCACACCCATGGGGGTGAACGGTCTCGACTTTGGAAGTTGATTCAGGGGAAGCGGGCCGAGGAAGCCAGGATGATCTCGTTAACCAAAAACCTGTGCAAAAAATAAGTGCAAGTACAACTCGCACTGATTACGCCCTAGCTGCATAAGCTAGCCCCGTAATCCGTCAGCTCAGATTCCGTCTTCGGTCTGAAACCTGGCGTCGCTAGAAGGCTCTTTCTACAGTGGCGTTGCGAACACTGTAGAAGAAACTTTTCGCAAATGAGTTCGTCGAATACTTGTGTGTATGAGATTCGGAACTGAGAAAACGATAAACACACTACGCCCGTAGAAGCCCTGTTTTAATCCCGAAGGACCCGGGTTCGATTCCCGGCACCTCCACCATTTTTTCACTAACGTCCAAACTCGCGCTTTAGTGCATATGCACTAGCGGCAATAGCAAATAGTGCAAATAACTTTGCACCGATTGCTACACCTTCCAGTATTAGCCCTATCCCCAACCCCATTCCAACGGCGCACAATAAAGCGATAATGATTCGGCGAATTATGTTTAATGTCGGATTGGCACTTCGTATGAAAGTTAATCCAATTGCAATTGGCCCAGACAGAATCATCGTTAGCAAAATGATTCCAACAACCAGGGCTAGGGACTCCATTACGACAACCCCTGCCAGTTCTTTTGCAGTACGGCAAACAAATCCATATCTATGACATCGCCATTTGCACGAATTACTCTTTGGCGCAGTAAACCTTCGTGTTCATAACCTGCTCGAGTAACAACTTTCTTCGATGCTTCGTTGTCGTGATCAATCATGGCTTCGATGCGGTTCCAGCCCATTGTTTCAAATCCAAAGTTTGTCAGTACCTTCACTGCTGTTGTTCCAATGGATTTGCCTCGATGTTCCTTTGCAATCCAATAGCCAATCTCAGCTACTTTGTTGTTGAAATTTGGTGAGTGAAAAGAGATGACTCCAGCTAAACCAGGTGTTGCGCCTTGGTTGCTTTCAATGATGAAACGGATCTCTCGTTTGCTTTGTAAACCTTCTGGGTCGAGTTGGCGAACAAATGACTGTGCATGCTCCAGGGTGTAATTCGCTGGAACTGTTGTGAAGTGTGAAATCAGTGGATCTTGGCACGCTTGATAAATACTTTCGATATCGCTTTCGCGAGATGGACGCAGCGTAAGAGTTCCGTATGTAAGTGTTGGAACTTCACTTGGCCACCAAATCATGGCTTAAGGATGGCACAGACTAAATAGCGGTTGCGATGAAATGAAAAAAACCAGGCTCTTTCGAACCTGGCTTAATTTTCATTCTTAATTGGTAGCGGGGGCAGGATTTGAACCTACGACCTCTGGGTTATGAGCCCAGCGAGCTACCGAGCTGCTCCACCCCGCGTCGGTGCCTTAATCGTAAGTGAGCAAGCACTATTCACCAAATCCGTGAGTGCGCTTCCCTGTTTTGAGAAGCGGATTTAGACAGTAATTACTTTTTGTTCTGTGCAGAGGTTGCAGCATCAATTGCTGCTTTTAATCGATCCTGCGCTTTTCCATAAGCAGTGAAATCTCCCTTTGCAAGAGCTGTTCTTGAATCTGCAAGTGCTTGTCGTGCATCTGCAAGTGCGTTAGCTAAATCATTTGCCCCAGTAGTTGGTTTTCCTGCACCAGTTGATTCACCGCTACCAGATGTTCCGGAGTCTCCAGCGAATACTTGATCAAGTGCGCCCTTAAGAGTGTCACTAAATCCAATTTGATCACCGAATGAAACCAATACTTTTTGAAGTAGTGGATACGCAGCTGCGTTAGATGTTGCACGTACATAAACAGGTTGTACGTATAACAATCCACCACCAACAGGAAGTGTTACCAAGTTACCGAGCACAACATCTGATCCGCCTTGGCGCAACAATGAGAGCGAGTTGGCAACTTCTGGTTTCGCTTCAAAGTTAGATGCAACCTGTGAAGGACCAGCAATGTTTGTGCTTCGTGGTAATTGAAGAACAGTGATCTTTCCGTAATCAGGACCAGCATCTGAATTAACGGTTGCAAATGCTGCCAAGTTTTCACGACCACCACGAGGTACGAACGGTGTAGTCAATGAGAAGAAGGATTTCTCTGAACCAGGCAATTGCATCGTCATGTAATACGGAGGTTGGTTTCCAGCGTTAGCACCAAAAGTTGATGGGTCACGAGGTACGCGCCAGAAGTCTTGTCCACCGTAAAACGCTGCTGCAGTCTTTACGTGATACGCGCTCAAGATATCGCGCTGAACTTTAAACATATCTTCTGGATAGCGGATGTGATCCATTAACTGAGCAGACATCTCTGACCTAGCTTTGATGCTCTTTGGAAACGCCTTTGACCAAGTCTTTAGTACAGGATCTTTTTCATCCCATGCATACAAGCTAACTGTTCCGTCATAGGCATCAACTGTTGCCTTTACAGAGTTACGAATGTAGTTAACGCTCTGATTTCCCTGGGCAGTAATAGCTGCAGAGTTTGCAGTTAGTGCATCAGTTGTTGAATCTGAAAGTGTTGTCTTACGTGAATATGGATAGCCCGCACTTGTTGTGTATCCATCAATGATCCACAAAACACGACCATCAACGAGTGCTGGATATGGATCTCCATCAAGTGTTAACCATGGTGCAACTTTTGCAACACGATCACGTGGGTTTCTTTCAAACAAAATCTTTGAATCTTTATTGATCAAGTTTGATAGCAAAATACGTTGTTCTTGATACTTGAGTGCAAAAACTAATTTGTTAAAGAGTGAGCCAACAGGAACTCCACCCTTTCCGGTGTATGTAACGTTCTTTTGTCCATTTGGTGATGCGTCATCTGGATAGTCGAATTCAACTGGTTCCCCAGTTGTTGTTCCACCGATGATTGAGTAATCAGGAACGTTCTCACCAAAGTAAATACGTGGTTCAAATTCGCCAAGTCCCTTAGTTGGTGGCAAGTCACCGACGACGAATGACGGCTTTCCGTCAGCGTCACGAACATTTCCGTACGCTGCTGCAAAACCAAAACCGTGTGTGTAAACAAGGTGATCGTTAATCCAGTTACGGCTTGGGTTTCCGTCAATATTTAATTCGCGAACAGCCACGATTGTGTCGTATGAAACGCCATCAACTTTGTAGCGATCAACATCGAGAGTTGGTGCAAATGTGTAGTACGGCTTGATTTGCTGAAGTTGTCTAAATGTTGGAGAAAGTACATTTGGATCCATCAAGCGGATATTTGCAATAGTTGCAGCGTTCTTAGAGAGCTGACCCGCAGAAGCATTAAGAGTTGCTTGGAAATCCTTTACTTCAACACCAGATAAGCCGAATGCATCGCGAGTAGCGTCAATATTGCGTTGAATAAATGGCGCTTCTTTTGAAGACTCACTTGGCTTTACTTGGAATTGTTGAATCGCAGCAGGATAAATACCTGCGATAAGAACGGATGAAACAACTAGCAGCGCTGTTCCAGCCGCAGGCAATAGCCATGATTTGCGAACAATGTTGGCAAAGAAGAGAAGTGAACAGATAACAGCGATACCAGCCAAAATTGCTTTTGCAGGCAAGAGAGCATTGACGTCGGTGTAGGTCAAACCAGTTATCAATCTATTTTCTTTGAGTGCAAGTGCGTAACGATCTAGCCAATATGCAACAGCCTTAAGCAAAACAACTAGTCCGAGAAGTACGGAGAGTTGAACTCGAGCTGCAACGGTCGTGCGTTCTTGCGCAACTTGAGGACGAATTCCGCCGTATAAATAATGCACGATTGCAGAACCAATAATTGCGAAAACTAGAGTTGAGATTGCCCATCCGACTAGTGCTTGGTACATCGGCAACTTAAATGCGAAGAATGAGATATCCAATCCAAATTGAGGATCAGTAACTCCGAATGGAGTTGCGTTTCTAAAGAGCAACCATGTGTCCCAAAGTTGAGATGCAGATGATCCTCCGAAATAAAAGAGAACAAGTGCAAGTCCGACTAACACTAAACGACGTATTGGCTCGATTTGTGAACGGTAACGCTCTAGATTATCTGCTTCGCTAGTAAGCGGAACATATAGAGGTCGCTTACGAAATGCGATGTAAACATTTAATGTAATTACTAGTGATGTTGCTAATCCTGCGATTACAAAGACTGTTGCTTTTGTGAGAAGAATTGTCGACCAGACTTCGGTGAAGTCAACGGATTTAAACCAGAGCCAATCCGCATAGAAGCCGCTAAGGCTTACGAGTGCGATTGATGCCACAACCAAAATTCCAATAACAATTGGGAGAGGCCCGCGGCGACGACGATTAAAGTTTAAATTCGGGAAGCTATTAGTCATGAGTAAAAGATACTGAACAGGGTGCTTTCTCTGCCACTTGGGCGGCTTTAGGCCCTAATGGCGCAGGTCATACCTAACTTTTCAGGCGAACTATTCGCAGAAAGTGCCTTAACTGCATCATCGATCGTTCGGATTGCATACACAGTTATGGTCGATGGAACTGAAGTGATCTCTCGGCAGTTTGCGAGTGGGGATAGAAAAACTGTTACACCAGCACGTTCTGCTGCAATGAGCTTTTCATCGATGCCACCGATTGGTCCAACTTTTCCAAATGTATCGATTGTTCCAGTGCCTGCAACTTTTCGTCCACGCAATAAATCATCCGGTGTGAGTTCTTCAATAACGCCAAGAGTAAAAATCATTCCGCCACTTGGTCCGCCAGTGTCTTTCACATCCAACGTAATCAATTTTGGATCAACACTCGGTAGTTGCGGATAATTCTTTTTAACATATGCAAGTGCAACAGCTTTCGCTTTATCTTGCGAAGTTGTCATATCTACTTTGGCTTCTTTATCAATAACTTTTGCACTTACATTTTCTGGGTATACAACTGAGCGAGGAAAGATTCTCTGATCTCCATTTGCCCATCCATAAACGACTTCAGCTGAAAACATCGCTGATCCAGGACTTGTTACGCGCACAGCCAGCAAATAAAGCGAACCAGTTGGCTTATATGAGTTTTCAGATTTAATCGAAATGACTTTATCTAAAACATCCGTTGCGCCTCCGGGCATCACGACAACAAATGGCAGTGGAGCAAATAGTGCTAAACCAAAGAAGAGTGCAATAAATGCTTTAACCGCAATTGGTAGAGATGAATAACGCATTGCTATTGCGGCGTGCGATCTTGATTCGGCTTTGGAATCTCATTTGGCGATGGATCATTGCGATTCACAGGCGTTTGATTATTGGGATCTCTAAATGTGCTTTGAAACTCTGCAAACTTTCCAATTGAACGACTCGTTTCGGATTCGAAACGATCCTTAAATTTAGTTACCCACACTACGTAACTTAAAGCGCCAATCAAACCCGCAGCAGGAATAACCCACCAAATAAGGGCGACGAATGCACTGGACATGTACATAGCCTAGAGGTTCCACGCTCTAGTTGCTGGACGCATTCGGTTAAGCAGGGTGGGCTGGAATTATTTCCACTCGCTAAGCGTTGTAACCACTGACACACTAACAACCTGAACTCTTACAGGAAGAGCGCGTAGAGTTGTTAGGGCAAAAAGTTTTGAAGGGAAAGGTCACGATGTCGCCATTTGGTTTCACCCCAGATGATGGTTCCGAAGAGAACCCGAATGAGATGACCCCTGAACAACTGGCAGCAATGCTTGCGCAGATGCAGGAACAAGTCACAGAACAATTCCAAAAATTAGGAATTAATCCTGCAGGATTTATTAATCCGTTCTCTTCTGGAACTGAATCACTTCCTAAGAGTATTGTGCGAGATACCGCAAAGAAAATTATTGCAACCTCTGGTTCTCTGCCTGTTGGCAACACAGATTCAACTGTTGTCGCCCAAGCTAGTTCTATTGCTCAACTCTGGCTCAATGAGGCGACAGACTTTGCGCCCATTACAAGTGCGACCCGAACACTTAGCCGCTCAGATTGGATTGACTCCACACTGGCTGGATGGCAAGTAACCGTAGAACCACTGGCGACAGGCTTAGCCGCTGCTGTCTCAGAACTCATGCAACAGGCAATTAACGAAGGCGAAGCTGGTGAAACACCAATGCCAATCGAAACAATTGCCACACTGCTTCGTTCATTCATTAGTGCGTTAATCGCTACGCAATTGGGTCACTCCGTTGGCGCTCTCGCATCCTCTGTAACAGGAATTCACGATGTTGGTTTGCCGCTAGTTGATCCTGCAGTACCTGCATTAGTGCCTGAAAACATTGCACTGTGGTCACAAGATCTTGAAATTCCTAAGAGTGAAATCACGCTCTTCCACGCAATTCGCGAAGAGGCAGTTGCGCGGCTTTTTGAAAGCAATCCATGGTTGGTTTCATATATTCGCACTGCTATCTCTGAGTACGGAAAAGGTATCCACATTGATATTGATGCGATTCAACGTCAAGCTCAAGAAGCAATGGAGTCCGGCACCATCGATCCAAATAATCCTGAGAGCTTCACTCTTGCAATTGGCGAAGGAATGTTCACTCCAGATGAGTCACCAACACAGCGCGCTGCACTTACAAAATTAGAAACAGTCTTTGCATTGATCGAAGGGTGGACTGATGAAGTCACCACTCTTGCAGTCAGCGATCGACTCCCATCAATTGATGCCTTGCGCGAAACATTTCGTCGACGTCGTGCAACATCTGCACCAACACAACAGCTCTTTAAATCACTCTTTGGTCTAGAAGTTTCACCACGAATGTCGCGCGAAGCAGCGAATTTTTGGAAAGTAATCCGCGAACAAGATGGAGTCAGCGCTCGAGACAAGATTTGGTCTTCGCTCTTGCCAACACCGGAAGATTTGTTGGATCCACAAAACTTCTTAAAGAGCACCGAAGTTCCAGATGATTTATCTGGTCTCTAGCTATTCCGTAAAAATCTAGGAATAGAAAAGCGAAGTCCCCGGGCGCACATTCTGTATCTGCCTTCCCCTTGCAGATATAGAACGGTTATCCGAGGACTTCGTAGTCGCAAAGTACGACAGAAGAGAGTCAGAATCAACTAAACACCACTTTGACAACACCTCTTTTTTTGTTGTAATGCAATTATTTTTCGGCGTTTTATTTGGCTAAATAAGTTACTGAAACGCTTTGGCGAGTACCTTTTCTCTATGACCCTCAACCATTCCATTACACATTCACTTGATAATGGCGATGATGAAGGCGAGAGCACACTTCCAGGAATCTCAGAAGGTGAAATAGTCGTGCTGCGCTCCAAGCGGCGCAAGAAAAGTATCTCCGCATACCGCCAAGGTGGGCGAATAATCGTTTCAATCCCTGCTCGCATGAGTAAGGCCGATGAACGAAGCGTTGTGCCCGAGATGATTGCCAAGATTCGTGCCCAAGAAGCTGGTGAATCACCATCTGAAACGGTTTTGATGAATCGCGCCACAGAATTACTCGAGCTCTATGCACCAGAAATTACCGAGCGACCTAAATCAATTAACTGGCGTGCAATGCGCGAGCGCTGGGGATCTTGCACATCTGTGGATGCAACGATTCGGATTTCAGATCGGCTCAAAGGGGCACCGGCCTACGCTTTGGATTACGTCCTCTTTCATGAAGCGATTCATCTGCACCATTTCGATCACGGTCCGGAATTTAAGGCCGTCCTGGCTCGATTCCCCGAAGAAGAGCGTGCTGAGGCCTATCTCGAGGGCTTTGAGGCGGCTGAGAGGCGTTATATGCCTCCAAGTGTGCTTCCAGGGGCAGCAGTCCTTTAAAAAAACTTCACACAACCCCGCCTGATATCAGCACATTTGAGCGTGAGCGGGGGTATCGTCATGCTTGCACGCCTGCCCCTTAGTGGGAAAAAACCCATAGGCAAGCATGCGTCGAACGGAGGAAGAAAATGGCAGAGACATACAAAGGTGACGCTTATTGCGTTAAGTGCAAAGAGAAGCGTGAATTCGAGGGAACCGTAAAGGTCTCAGACTCTGGTCGTCGCATGGCACAGGGCATCTGCCCAGTATGTGGCACCAAGGTGAACCGCATTCTCGGTAAGGCTTAATTCAAGCCCCGTATAAAGCACTTTTAAGAAATCCCCCGCCAGGCAGAAATTGCTTCGCGGGGGTTTTTCTTTCTCTCCAGTTATTCCAGACGTCCCGGTTGATTTAGTTATCCCCTGTGACAGAGTGCAATTAATCCGTGTGCGTGTACACAGCAAAGTCAGGCGCTCGCAGATGCGATCTCAATTAGCGCCATTGTGCGCAGATGAAAATACAGAGCATCGATACACGCACAGTTGATTTACTACTTATTCGCCCTCGCCTTAAGAGAGGCGCCATTGTTCTTTCTCTGAGCGATTCACTGATCGAAGGAAATCGCGTATTCGTCGGTTGCAACGGATCTGGAATCCAATGTGAAGCACTCGGAATTAGAACAATCATCGCAGCCTTTGATGGCAAGAAGAGTGCGCAGGAAATCGCCGAGGCGCTCGCAATTGATAGCGAGATTGTTAGTCAAGTAGTTGGTCAGCTACTTAGTGCCGGTCTCATAGATTATTTAGTAACACAAATTGTTGCGCCAGGAAGATTTAAAGAACAAGATCAAAGCTCTGATGCTGGCTACATTCAATTGCAATCCAAAATAACTCCCGAACTATCTGCAACAACGTGGATCGCAGGTGTGAACGATGGTGGAGTTGAGGTACTGACTAATCGCAGAATGGCACTGATTGAAATCTCTGGCGAAAACAGAGTTGCAACACAGCTGTATGGAATTTTGTTGGCAAGTGGTGTGACGCAAACAAAGATGGCATCGGCGTCACGTCGTGATCGAGCGCGCATAGGCAATCAAGATATGTGCGCTGGATTGCTTACAAGTAGCGATGTTGGCTCTAATTTTCAACATACGTTAGAGGATAAAGCTCGCGAATTGGCGCTCTTTCCAAGTAAAGATAAATCCAGCGCAGATGAAATTCCAGAAGTTTTTCTTAAAGTGTTTATCGGAAACGGTCACGAAGCACTTATCGCACAAAGCATGAGTGAAGATGAAATACATTTAATTGTTGCAGCTCCAGATGGACCATCAATAGATATCGGACCACTTGTCATCCCAGGTAAAAGCGCTTGTTCTAGGTGCGTAACACTGGCTAGAAGTGATCAACACTCTCTGTCGCGCGAAATAGATATCTTCAGAAGTACCCACACGGAATTAGAAATTCCAGTAACAGTTGCACACTTTGTTGCTGCTCAAATTGCTTCAGAAATACTTCGATTTATTGATACAAAGAAATCGGCTTTAATCTCAACTCGGGTACGCACTAACTATCTCGATGTATGTAATCCGCAACACATCCGTTTTGCACGCCATCCTTTATGCGGGTGTTCCTGGCGTTAATTCGCCCACTCCATTGCTGCTCTGGCTGCCCCGATTCATTCTCAAGATGCTAAGAAATCATTTTTCTCGCAGAATAAGCCCGTGCCCGAAGACAAAGTCCGCGAAACAGAAATCCCTCGCTCTAGCGCTGTGCGCTCGGCGAAGATGGTTTCTATTCCACTAGGTCTTGCCGGACGCGGAGCACTTGGACTTGGTCGCCAATTAGTTGGGCAATCTAGTTCTGTTGTACTAGCTGAGATTCAAGAAAAAACTGCAGAGCAACTATTTAAAGTTCTTGGCGAACTCAAGGGCGGCGCCATGAAATTTGGTCAAGCACTCTCTGTCTTTGAAGCAGCACTTCCAGAAAACATTGCAAAGCCATATCGCGAAACTCTGACAAAGTTGCAAGAGTCTGCGCCACCGCTTCCAACTCGCGTTGTTCATAAAGTATTGGCAAAAGAACTCGGCGAAAATTGGCGAGATAACTTTGCAAGTTTTGAAGACAAAGCAACTGCGTCGGCCTCCATCGGCCAAGTACACAAAGCTGTCTGGAAAGATGGTCGCCAAGTTGCAGTAAAGATTCAATATCCAGGTGCTGCTGAAGCACTCATTGCCGATCTCAATCAGATTCAACGCTTCTCAAAGATTTTCCAATTGGTTTTACCTGGCCTTGATATGAAGCCACTTCTTGAAGAGTTGCGTGCTCGCATCATTGAAGAAGTTGATTACATGTATGAAGCCGAGGCACAACGTACTTATGCCGCCGCTTACGATGGCGACCCAGATATTGCGATTCCTAAAGTTGTTATGGCATCTGACAAAGTTTTGGTCAGCGAATGGCTTGAAGGAAAGCCACTGTCTCAAGTAATTAAGAACGGAACACAAGCAGAGCGCAATAATGCCGGAATCAAATTGGCTCGCTTTCACTTCACATCCCCAATCCGCGCAGGTTTGTTACATGCCGATCCACACCCAGGAAACTTCCGCGTATTAACTGATGGACGTTTAGGTGTTCTTGATTTCGGTGCCTGCAATCGCCTGCCAAATGGTTTCCCAGAACCATTTAAAAACCTATTGAAAAACGCTCTCGATGATGACGCGCAGAAACTTTATGAAGGATTCAAAAAAGATGGGTTTATTCTCCCTGAAGTAAATGTCGATCCGAACTTAGTTCTTGAATTCCTTGTTCCACTCGTTGAACCACTTCGTACAGAAACATTTAAATACTCACGCGAATGGCTTCGCGATCAAAGCGCACGTGTTGGAGATCCACGCAATCCAACTGCAAAGATTGGTTTTCAGTTAAATCTTCCTGCTGAATATGTATTGATTCACCGCGTAACTATGGGAACTACTGGAATCTTCTGCCAATTAGAAGCTGAAGGCCGTTGGCTTGATGAAGCGATTATCTGGCTGCCAGAAATTACGCCAGCGTCTTTAACTCGTTAAGCAATGAGCGAGTGCTGAAGTTAAATCAGCACCCGCTCATTACTCTATGCAGCGATACGTGGCCGTCCCGCTTTACGTTTACGTTCGATCACAACACCATCTTCAAATAATTCTCCGCCCCACACGCCCACTGGTTCTTGGCGTGAGAGTGCGCCGCTTAAACACTTTGCACGAACAGGACATTCACCGCAGAGTGCCTTGGCAGCCTTGATATCGGCTTCGGCGTCAGAGAAAAAAGTTTCCGGGTTGGCGCTGTGACATGGAAGCGCATAACCGATCGCGCTCTCATACGTTCCGGTGACATCGTTTAATCCGATCTTGTCGCCGGTTTCTGCCCATCCTGGTACTAGTAGTTCGCTGTAGAGAACGCTCATGGTTCTCACCTCTTCCCTCTCGTTGTTCTTCCTGTTAGTTAGTAGTTGGTTTGTATTTGGTTTTCGGTTCTTAGTGGTGGAAATGAAAAAGGGCCCGAATCCTTTGTGGATTCGAGGCCCTTGGTTGGCTGCTATCGATTAGGCGATAGTGCCCCAAGTGGCCTCATCCACTGCGTAAAAAGCTGCGTAAAACGCTGGCTTTGTGGCAGTAGGCCAAGTTGTATAGCGCTTATTAGTCGCTGTACTTGCATGTGAATGGGCATGAGAAGCAGCGCTAACGCGTGAAGCGTTAACGTTTAGAGTGCTTACGATTGTTGACATCGCGTGCTCCCTTTTCTCTCGTGCACATCCATATTTTGGATGAAGTAGAAGGGTAAAGCATGCCCCCGCAAATTTGCAAATGGGTTTTTAGGAACTCGCGAGTAACCCAGATTCACGCAGGAATCGGCTCGGTTCTCCGCGATAGCTCATGCGTAAATCCTTCTTCGCACGCGTAATTCCAACGTAGAACAATCGGCGCTCTTCATCGATCGCGTTCTGATTCTCTGGACCTGTATTGCCTGATTCAAATGGCAGTATCGATTCGCTGACGCCGATTAAAAATACTCGTTCCCACTCAAGTCCCTTAGCTGCGTGCAGTGTTGCCAAAGTAAGCACAGGCATCGTTGGCGGATTATTTTGTTGCACGCGATCTTCTACTTCACGCAGATATGCACGCAGAGTCTTTGGCGCAAATGAATCATCAGCATCTAATTCCCGAGCAAGGTGAAGCAATCCTGCGATGCCATCAATGGCTGCGCCCGTCAAAAATGGTTGTGCCAGAGTGCGCAATTCATCAAGCCAATAAACACCTTCTGTTGGAATAACAGATGCGGTGCGAACGCCTTTAAGGAATTCGCGAACATCAGTGCGATCAAAGAATCTTTCGTTATTGCGTACTTGATACGGCAAGCCCGCTGCGGCAATTGCTTTTTCAATGGAATTCAGTTGATTGTTGGTGCGGGCAAGAATTGCTACTTCTTGCGCTGGCGCTCCTTCGGATAAAAGCGTGCCTATGTCTTTAACAACTCCTGCAATTTCTGCGGACTCATCTTTATAGGCGGCCACTGTTGGTTTAGCACCATGATCATTTTGCGCAACGAGTTCTTGCCCCATTGCCGCACTTCTCAAAACAGTATTTGCCATCAACGTGATTTCAGGAGTCGAGCGATATCCACTGGTTAATCTGATTACTTCGGCATCTGGAAAACGTTGCGTAAAGGTATTGAGGAATACAGGTGTTGCGCCAGCGAATGAATAGATAGTTTGTGCGGGGTCTCCAACAACACAGATCTCTTGTCGGCTTCCAAGCCACGCGTTAATCACACGTTGCTGCAGCGGTGAAATATCCTGATACTCATCAATTGTGAAATAACGATATTGATCTTGTACTCGCTCACGAACTTCGCGCTCTTCTTCTAGCATCGCAGCCGTAAGCAATAAAACATCTTCAAAGTCCATTGCGCGTTCTTGCTTCATTAAAGACATGTATGCCGAATACACCTGGGCAATCTGCTCTGGATTAATGCGGGGTTTCTGTGTGCGCTTTGATGACTCATTTACGTAATCTTCGGGTACTACTTGAGAAGACTTAGCCCATTCGATTTCTGATGCAATATCGCGCATTAAATCGCGAGAAGTAATCGATAGGGTGCCCTGCAAATCTGCGCGAGTAATTGCTTGAGTGATAAATCCAGTCTTAGTTGTCAGCAAATCTGGCGCACGACCACCAAATACTTGCGGCCAGAAATAAAGTAATTGCTTAAGGGCTGCGGAGTGAATTGTGCGTGCTGCAACTGTTGGAACTCCTAATGTGCGAAGACGGGTTCGCATTTCACCTGCTGCGCGAGCTGTAAATGTCAGTGCTAATACTTTTTGCGGATCCATTACGCCAATTGATGCGGCATAAGCAATGCGGTGTGTGATTGCTCGGGTTTTTCCGGTACCAGCGCCTGCAATAACACAGACTGGACCGCGACTAGCAAGTGCTACAGCGCGTTGTTCATCATCAAGGGCAGCAAGAATCTCTTCAGAATCTAGCGCCATGATTCGCCGCCAGTTAATTTGTCTGCACCTGGCCCAAACCACATCGCAATCATCTTTCGTGCAACGCTAATAGTTGGTGGCAAAAGTAGTGAACCATCTGCGATAGATGCTTTTAATTCATCACGGCTAAACCAACGAACTTCTGTAATTTCAACGCCATCTGCTTTTGCTGTACTTGGATCTTCGACAACTGCGGAAAATGCAATCATGATCGATGCTGGAAATGGCCACGGTTGGGATCCGAGATATTTAATCTCATTGACCTTTACGCCAGATTCTTCAAATACTTCGCGTTCTACGCATTGTTCAAAAGTTTCACCAGGTTCTAAAAATCCTGCAAAAGTTGAGAAACGTCCATCAGGCCAAATTGGTTGGTGACCGAGCAAAATGCGATCATCTTTATCTTTTACTAAAACAATGACGGCACTATCTGTACGTGGATGATGTTGGCTTTGATCTTTAACGCAGACGCGAACCGAACCACCGAGTGAGGACTCTGTTAAAGCACCGCACTTCGAACAGTGTGGATGCGAGCGGTGCCAATTAGAGAGTGCAATGGCGTGCATGGAAATTCCCAAGTGGAATTCATCCAGAGTCCCACCCAATTCGCGAAGCGAGGCCATACCTTCGGTCGAACTTTCACCTGCTGCAAGACCTACCTCATCGCAATCCCATGCAAAGTAGGCGAGCTTGCTTGCAGTATCTATCCCTAGAAAATACTTATCACCGGTTGTGAAAATCTTTGACTCGATGAGTTTTTCAACTTCTGCAGCCGTTAAAAATCGAAGCGATGTTCCATCTGTTGCTAACTTAGACTCTGCAACACGAATTATTTTTGCAGCACTCCACAAACGATTAAGTTCTGCTTCATCACTTCGAAGCTCACTTGCCCGATCTAGCGGGGCGCTAATTGGTTTGAGCGTGCTCATAGGGGGGCAACGCTACTAGCCTGTGCGCATGAGGCTGACATCGTGGAATCTCCTGCATGCGATGGCCATCCCGCCTGGCAGTAAAGCCTCGTTGGCCAGCGCAGTGAAGAAAATTGCCCCACAAGTTCTGGCTGTGCAGGAAGTCGATTATTTCCTGCCACGAAGTAATTCTGTCAATCAAATTCAAGAGATAGCCAAAACAATGAAGGCAGTTGATTGGGCTTTTGCGCCTTCAATTATTGGAACACCAGGAGAAAAATGGCGTGCGCTAAAGGATAGTGATGAATCGATTATTACTGCCGCAAGTAAATCCCAATCTGGTGCTTACGGAATTGCATTCGCATCAACTATTCCTGTGATTGCATACGAAAGAATAGAACTCGGCCGCTCACTAGTTGGAATGCCACTACTTGTTCCTGGTGGTGAAGATGGTCGAGGTAAACCAAAGTTTATTTACGTACAAGATGAACCACGAGTTGCACTAGTTGCCCACCTTGAAAATGGTTGGAGCATTATCAGCACGCACTTATCTTTTGTTCCCGGGTTAAACGTTGCTCAGTTAAAGAAACTAAAACGTTGGGCAGAAAAGTCAGCAGCGCAGACTGGAAACAAAGTTGCGATCATGGGAGATCTGAACTTACCTAAATCATTGCCTGTGCTCGGATCAAAGTGGAACTCACTTGCTACGCAAAATACCTATCCAAGTTGGGGCGCAAAGATTCAATTTGATTACATCTTGACCAAGGATTCAGTGAAGAAGCTCAAGGTGATTGAAACAACGGCAACAGGAATTAGTGATCATTTACCCATTACGGTAGAGATTGAATAAGCGCGACTAAGGCCGCTTCATCTAACAAATCTGCGCGTTTATCTGTCACTGATGTTGGAACATAGTGAAACGCTGCACTAACCTTTGTTACATCAATGTTTTTTAGCTTTGCCCACGCTAAGCGATACATAGCCAATTGAATTGCAGCAGATTCTCCAAGTTGCTTAGAACCAGTCTTCCAATCCACAACTTCAAAGCCATCAACGGTTTCATAAACGGCATCTATACGTCCGCGAATTAATACGCCACCAACTACTGATTCAAAGGGAACTTCGATGGCAGCAGGTGTGCGATTGGCGTATTCACTGCTCAGCCATGCCTTCTTAAGATCTTCGAGTTTTCCATCTTCTTCAATCGGATCGAAATAATCCATATATGTGTCATCAAATAAAGTCATCGCACTAAATTGTTTTTCTACCCACATATGGAACTCAGTTCCGCGGCGTGAATATGGATCTTGCGAACGTGGAACTGGTCTGCGAATTGCTAGTGCTAGCGCTTCTGGATCTTCGTGCAGTGCAACTAGCGTCGATGTTGAAATACGAGATGGCAGTGCCACTTCAATAGAACCTGAGCTACGAAGTTTTACTTCTGCAATTAAAGCTTGCGCATCATGAATCCAAGAATCAACAACTTCATCGCTTGCTGCTTTTAGTGAATGCGCTGAAGACTTCTGCACTAAAGCAACCGCTGCATCGAACTCTGCACGTCGATCACCGAGAGGATCACGTGGCCAATAACCAGTGTCTGGATTAACTTCAACTGGGTTGCGCACGCCATCTTCTGGTGCTGGTGTTTCGCTCAACAAAACTCCACCACGTTCGTGCGCAACATTTGCAACGTGAGTAAATAACTCTGATGGGTCAACAGACTTTGCACCTTCTCGCCACCAAGATGTTGTGCAGAGCAGGTGTGTTCTTGCACGTGTCACGGCAACATAGCCCAATCTAATTTCTTCTTGTTTTTTGATTGCGCTACATGATTTTGCATAAGCGCTAATAATTTTGCCCGCTTCACTATCTTTTGTGCACTGCGCCAAAGAAAAGACCGGCAACTCATCGCCATCGCCTCGTAGTGCAAATGGAATCTGTCGCTCATTAGTAATCCAATTATCTGGATCGTTGGTGTTATTACTTGGGAAAGTTCCTTCCGCTAATCCAGGAACTGCAACAAAATCCCATTCGGCACCCTTTGCTGTGTGAACAGTTAAGAGTTGAACAACATCACTGCGCACTTCAGGAGCCCCAGATTTAAGTCCGCCCTCTTTCTTTGATGTCACATCTAGCCACTCAATGAAAGCTGAGATGCTGCCACCGCTGCGTGCAAACTTTGAGGCTTCATCTAAGAATCTTTCGAGGTGGCGACGCCCATTGCGAGTGCCATCGCGCAGCGAAACTTCAAGATCAACGTTTAGGTAATTTTCGATCTCTGTTATCAAATCAATTATTGATCCACCCGCACGTGATCGCAAGCGACGTAGGTCTGCGGCAAATCGGGAAAGACGTGTAAATCCAACCTCACTAAATAGCGCACGGCTCTCTTTATCACATTGATCAATCTCATCTAGGGCGTCAATGAGCGAACCAATAAACAAGTCATCAGCTTCGGCAGAGTCGGGGTTTCCTGCTGCAATCTTTGCGATAAATGAGTGCGAATCTTCGTGTCCCTCTTTTGCGCGCTTTCTAGAGTACGCACCGAGTGCTGCAATATCTTTTGCGCCAAGTGCTAAACGTGGGCCAGTCAGATGGCGCATTAACGCGGTTCCGGCTTCTGGATTTGTAACAACTTTCATGAGAGCTAAAACATCTGCAACTTCTGCAATATAAATTAAGCCGCCAACACCAATAACTTCTACTGGGATATTGCGTGCACGGAGCGCGCTTTCAATAATTGAAATCTGCGAACGCTTGCGAACCAAGACTGCAAATGAAGTGCGCTTATCTTCATCCTTTGCCATTCGCTCCGGCGCAAACCAGTGCTTGTGGAAATACTCGCTAATCCCCTGTGCTTCGGCATCCAGTGTTTCAAATACACCATATGCAATCTCGCCTTCGCCGGCTGTATCGCGCGGACGCAGCGGATCAACTCGAACACTGGAAGTTGAGCGAATCTGATCTGAAATTGAGTTAGCAATTTCTAGAATCTTTTTATCGTTTCTAAAGGTAATTGAGAGATTAAATAATTCAGCACCGCTCTGTTCCGCGCTCTTTGGGAAATACTTTGCAAATGTTCCGATAGTGCCGGCAGATGCACCGCGCCATGTATAAATCGCTTGGCATGGATCACCAACTGCCATAACAGGATGTCCGCCTCCATACAGCGCCGACAACATGCGAACCTGTGATTGCGACGTATCTTGATATTCATCAAGTAAAACAACTTTGTACTTAGCACGTTCTAGTTCGCACGCCTCCGGAAACTTCTCTGCAATATCTGCAGCAATCGACATCTGATCATCGAAGGAGAGTTGGCCATCATCGCGGCGACGTTTAATGAACTCTTCAACCATGGGCAGAATTGCAATTCTCTGTCTTGCGATGCGGCCTATTTTTCGTACTTCTTCATTACTGGTACCGCCAAGGCGTTGAAGTTCGGCGAGTGTTTTTTCATCTTCGCGGCGAATAGATTCAAATGAAACTTGGTGTTCTAGAACTAGTTTGGCAAGGCCGATAACGTCATCAATAACCGTTGTAACTGCGCTTTCATTTGTGAACTCTTCATCTGGCCAATTGCGTACGACATCGGATGCTAATTGCCAAAGCGCGGCATCGCCTAGTGGATCACTCGTTGCATCTATTCCTAAACGAATCGCATGTTCGCTCAGAATTCGACCGGCATATGAGTGATAGGTCGTTATTGCAGTATCGAGAGCGATGTTTTTATCTAAAAGTCCAGCTTCTTTTAATTGGCGCAAGCGCTTGCGTACACGAATAGATAATTCACCGGCAGCTTTTCGAGTAAAGGTAAGTCCCAAGATTTCATCGGGGCGAACAATCTTGTTTGCAACTAACCACAAAACGCGCGCACTCATTGTTTCGGTTTTACCAGAACCTGCACCAGCGATAACAACTGCTGGTTCGAGAGGTGCGCTAATGATTGCAATTTGTTCTGGAGTTGGATCTGACACCTTTGGGTCTACGGTGCGAAGAGCTTTTGCAATATCTAATGGAGAAATCATTCGATCACCGTGCGCCCTTCTGCCTTAATTGGGCACGAACTCTTTACGGGGCACTCTTTGCATCGGCTATTAGTCGCTGCCACAAATTGCGCAGCGCCCATGGATTGCGCAATATTTTCTATTTCAGCGCGAGCTTCTTCAAGATCGATTACACCTTGTTCGCGTGAAGAAATCTTTTGTACGTCATGGCCTAAATAGATTAGCGCCGCACCACTTGAGGTTATGCTCGCATGTTGCGCTGTAAATCCACCTTCGGCAACAGCAATTTGATAACTCTTGAGTTGTAAGTTTTGTTCCGCTTTTTCATATGAAATTGGAGTTTTGCTCGTTTTAAAATCGATAACAAAGAGATTGCCAGCTGAATCAACTTCAAGTCTGTCTACAGTTCCTCGAATGCGGGCTTTGCCGACTGTGACATCAAAACCTAATTCGACACCTACTACTTCGCGCTCGTGCTTCATGTGATATTTCATGAATCGAGTGATCATCGCGATTGCTTTTTCTTGAGATGTTTTGCTTACCCAGCCTTCTTGCGGATCAATTAAGTTCCATGACTTCTTAAGCTTTTCGACAAGCACTGCTTCAGTGATTCCTTCTTCTTGCACCATCAGCGCTGCGAATGCGTGTATTGCTGAACCCAAAACTTGAGCGATGCTATCTCCATCGGTTCCGCCGCTTTTCTCTAAGAACCATTTCATTCCGCACTCAGTAAAGCTTTCTGCGCTACTTGGCGAAACTGCTACTGGAGTATTTACGGGAGATATAGGTTCGGTCGTACTTAATTGCGCAACGCCAGTCCAGCTCTGTGGATCTGCGCTGTGGATTCCGGATTCGCTAAGAGATTTAATAATTGCGGCTGCATCCGTTGCTTTTTCACTCTGTAGTGATGAACGTAAATCAGCTACCAGTGCTGCAGTTGTGATGGGTCTTGGTAAAACATATTGCGGCAGTGATTCGCTAGAAGTATTGAGAATCGAATCTGTAATTTCTTCGAAGAATTGTGAAGGTTGATCATCTTCGTGAGCAACGCAGGTAATAAACATTGATGTACGTGCACGAGTGGTTGCGACGTGCAATAAACGGCGTTCATCTTCTAGAAGTGCACCGGCTGCAATAACATCAAGTTCTGTGCGTGCAAGATTTCCGTGACGTTCGCGTTCGACCAATCTTTCTGCGCCAAGTAATGAACTGCGTTGACGTAAGTTGGGCCATAAACCTTCTTGTAATCCACCCACTGCAACGAGATCCCACTCGCGTCCTTTTGCTGCATGGACTGTAAGAATTTCAACGCAGTCAGGGCGAACGCCTTGAGCGGTAATAACGTCTCCAGCAATTATTTCCGCGCTGACTTCGCGAATAAACGCATCCGGTCCAGATAAAGGAAATCTCTCAGAAAAACGCTGCGCACTTTGAAAGAGTTGCATCATTGCATCAAGGTCTCGATCTGCTGCTGCCCCGCGATTTCCTCCGCGAAGTGCAATCTCTTGCCACGCTGTACTTAACTTTGCTCCATCACTTGTTTGTGCGTTATCCCAAATGGCCCAGAGTAAATCTTCACCGCGTGCGCCAGATTTCTTAGCGACAGAGCGCGCTTTAGTGAGTAACAGATTAATTCGCTGGATTGGTTGCGCGCCTTCGATAGATATATCGCCAGTATCGACTGCTTCAATCAATAATTGATTGCCGGTTCGCTTGTCATCATCAGTTCGAGATGCAAGTAGCGCTCTGCGAATACGACGTAGTGAAATTGCATCAGCACCACCAAATTCACTGAGTAATAGACGTTCAACGTTTTCGGTGTTAAGTGGCTTGGCTTTAATTGCGATTTCAGCGAGTAACAAAAATGGCGCGATGCTCTCATTCGTTGCAAGTGCTTCGAGTTCGCCAGCGACCGGAATAGAAACTTGTGCGAAGGCACGGCGTACTGCTGATGTTAGAGATCCTGGAGAACGAACAATGACTGCCATTTGTGAATAAGGCACGCCATCGACAAGGTGCGCACGACGGAATTGGTATGCGATGTATTGCGCTTCTTCCGATACTGATCGCAATCGTTCAATTGACACGGCGCCTTTTGCATCTGTACTGACACATGTGCGTTCGTGCGTTGCTCCAGTAAGTCGGAAATTAGATGAAACGCTCATACCAAGTGCGTGAGTAGCAGGTGTGCTTCTGAAGTTTTCACCCAGAACAACTTGGGTTCCATTGTGTGCAAGGTAATAATCAATTTCATTAGCCATGCCATCAGGATCTGCGCCTCTGAATCGACCGATAGCACTATGCGCATCACCTACTAAAACAAGATCTTGCGGTGCCAATAAACGAAGCAATCGTCTTTGTGCAGGATCTGTTTCTTGAAACTCATCGACCATGATTGTTTTAAAGCGATTGCGAAGTTCTGATAACAAATCTGGATTTATCTCGAGGTGTCTAATTGCGCGAGATAAGAGTTCGGATGGATCAATTCGCAGCTTTGAATCTCCAGCGGATACTTCGCGCAAAAACATTGCACCGTTGTAACGAGTCCAGAATTGCGCAGCGCCTTGCCAGTATTTTTCACCGTAGGACTGTGCGTACTCTTCTAGTTTTTCTGGATCTACACCGCGCTCTGATGCGCGCAAAATAAGGTCGCGTAATTCGCGAGCAAATCCATGTGTTGTAAGAGCAAGATGTAAATCTTCTGGCCACTGTCTATAACCATCTGCGATATCTCCTTCGAGGAGATCACGGATAAAACTCTCTTGCTCGGGACCAGATAACAAGATGGGATCAGGATCGTCAACGTGAGATTTCATCTTCAGGATTGAAAAAGCTAGTGAGTGAAATGTGCGCGCAAGTGGTTCGTACATCGTCGCAGTGGTTTGCAGCGCAATTGCATCGCGTAAATCAGATGCACTTTCGCGACCAAAGGTAATTAACAAAATCGAATCTGGATTTTGACCTTCAGCGATACGTGAAAGCGCTGAGTGAACAAGCACTGTTGTTTTTCCAGTACCAGGTGCACCAAGTGCAATTATTGGAGTATTGCGATGCTTGGTAATCGCTAATTGTTGAGGTGAAAGTGTGATCGCAGGGGCAATGGATTTTTGCCCTACGAGGGTAACTTTCGCTTTACTCACAGTGGTTATCTTGCCCGACCCGTGTGACAAAACCAGCCAAGAGCGAGGCTGGCAGAACTAAGCGTTGAGGTTCGCCTTCTTCTGGCGTGATGCAGTGCGTGCACGTTCAGATCCATCGAGAACGACCTTACGAATTCGCACAACAGCAGGAGTTACTTCTACGCATTCATCTTCACGACAGAATTCGAGAGCACCTTCCATGTTGAGTTTCTTAGGCGGAATCAAACGCTCTGATTCATCAGTTCCTGATGCACGCATATTTGTTAACTTCTTTTCGCGAACACAGTTAACGTCCATGTCATCGCTACGTGAATTCTCACCAATAACCATGCCTTCATAGACTTCATCGCCAGGTTCTACGAAAATAGTTCCGCGATCTTGTGTTCCATAAAGTGCGTATGAAGTAACTGTTCCCATGCGATCTGAAACAAGTGAACCTGTACCGCGTGTACGAATATCGCCATACCAAGGTTCGTAACCATCAAATACGTGGTGTAGCAAACCTGTACCGCGAGTTTCAGTTAAGAACTCTGTACGGAAACCAATAAGTCCACGTGAAGGAACTTTGTAATCAAGGCGAATCCAACCAGTGCCGTGATTAACCATTTGCTCCATGCGACCCTTACGAAGTGCCATTAACTGAGTTAAGACACCTAAGTATTCTTCTGGCGCATCAATTGTTAAACGCTCCATCGGTTCGTGAACTTTGCCATCAATTTTCTTGATAACTACTTGTGGCTTTCCAACAGTTAGTTCGAAACCTTCGCGCTTCATGATTTCTACGAGAACAGCTAGCTGTAGTTCTCCGCGACCCTGTACTTCCCATGTATCTGGACGTTCAGTGTTTAGAACACGCAATGAAACGTTACCTACTAGTTCGGCATCTAGACGGCCCTTTACTTGGCGCGCAGTAAGTAATTTTCCGCTCTTTCCAGCAAGTGGAGATGTATTAATACCAATTGTCATAGAGATAGATGGTTCGTCAACAATGATTGGTGGAAGTGCGTGCGGATTATCTAGATCAGCAAGAGTTTCACCCAATGTAATTGTTTCAATTCCTGCAACAGCGATGATGTCACCGGGGTGCGCTTCAAGTGCAGGCACGCGTTCTAGTGCTTCCGTAATTAAAAGTTCTGAAACTTTTACGCGCTCTGATGTTCCATCAGTTTTCATCCACATAACTGATTGACCCTTTTTGATTACACCTTCGCGTACGCGGCAGAGTGCAAGACGGCCAAGAAATGGTGATGAGTCGAGGTTTGTTACGTGTGCCTGTAGTGGTGCACCTTCGTGATAAACCGGAGCAGGAATTGCAGAGAAGATAGTGTCGAATAAAACATCGAGGTTTTCTTCTTCTGGCATACCACCATCTGCAGGACGCTTAAGAGATGCACGACCAGCTTTTGCGGATGCGTAAACAACTGGAAATTCGATCTGCTCTTCATTTGCATCGAGATCTAAGAATAATTCGTACGCTTCATCAACAACTTCTGCAATACGTGAATCGGGACGATCCACTTTATTAATAAGCAAAATAACTGGAAGGTTCTTCTCTAGCGCTTTGCGCAATACGAAACGTGTTTGTGGAAGCGGGCCTTCTGAAGCGTCAACTAGCAAAATTACGCCGTCAACCATTTCAAGTCCGCGTTCTACTTCTCCACCAAAGTCTGCGTGGCCTGGTGTATCAATAATGTTAACGATTGTGTCACCACGCTTAACAGCAGTGTTCTTCGCAAGAATCGTAATTCCCTTTTCGCGTTCTAGATCCATTGAATCCATCATGCGGTCTTGGCCTTCGCCCTGAACTTTGTAAGCAGCGAACGCGCCAGATTGCCACAACATGGCATCAACCAGTGTTGTCTTTCCGTGGTCTACGTGAGCGATGATTGCAACGTTGCGAAGATTCTCGCGCTTCTTTTGTGGCAGACCAGCCAAGTGCGCACTAGATGCTTTAGCCATTGAAATTTCACTCCAGACGTATGTGCTCTGGAAGAACTTCACAGAACGATGCGAAGAATAGCAGTTGAGGTTGCAATACCTTAAATCTCAGGCGTAATAGAGGTTAATTAGAGATTTAGATTACGTATTTTGTGGGAAACCTAAATTAATTCCACCATGACTTGGATCAAGCCATCTACTTGTCACAACTTTTCCACGAGTGAAGAAGTGAACACCTTCTGTGCCGTGTGCATGGCTGTCACCGAACAATGAATTCTTCCAACCACCAAATGAGTAATACGCCATAGGTACAGGAATAGGAACGTTTATTCCAACCATTCCAACTTCAACTTCATTTTGATAACGACGAGCTGCGCCGCCATCATTTGTAAAGATTGCAGTTCCGTTTCCGTATTGATGTGAATTAACAAGTGCGAGTGCTTCGTCATATGACTTCACGCGAATAACACTGAGTACAGGTCCGAAAATTTCATCGGTGTAAATAGACATCTTTGGCGTTACGTGATCAAAGAGTGTTGGTCCAAGCCAGAAACCATTTCCACCAGG
>Ga0214168_1000149_pt1 | contig 27383 bp, 27 predicted proteins | sample LakMenepilimnion_FD_153002 | JGI IMG/M metagenome (GOLD analysis project Ga0214168, IMG submission 153002) | Freshwater microbial communities from Lake Mendota, WI - Practice 29OCT2010 epilimnion v4 | ecosystem: Environmental > Aquatic > Freshwater > Lake > Epilimnion/Euphotic zone | place: Lake...
GTTTCGGTGGAAAATTAGCAGATAGATTTTCGATGCGAAAAATGATCATTTTATTAAATTTAAGTGCCTCGCTTTGGGCAGCGATACTTGGAGTTTTGGTGATTTCTGGAGATGCGCAAATTTGGCATGTCTACATAATTGCTACATTGCTTGGTATCTCTAGTGCTATTGAATCGCCAATAACCCAATCTTTCTTAACTCAATTAGTTCCGCCTGGTGATATCTCTAACTCAATAAGCCTTAGATCAGTGAATTTTAATACGGCTCGACTATTTGGCCCTGCAGTTTCTGGATTCATGATTAATGCATTTGGTACGGGACCTTCATTTTTATTTAATGCTCTCTCATTTATATTTGTAATTTGGGCTCTGGCATTAATGAATAAAGAAGATATAACGGAAGTGAATCCTCTTAAAGAAAAAGTCTATATAAAAGAAGCAATTGAATATATAAATGCAAGACCAGATTTAAAAGCGTTATTATTGGTTGTTTTCTTCTTTGGAACCTTTGCTGCATTGCCAGAACTTTTCAGTGCGACAATGGCTACCAAGGTATTTGATAAAAATGCACTTGATTTTGGAGTTTTAGGAAGTTGTATTGCAGTTGGTTCCATGTCTGGCTCGATGCTGGCAACTAAATTTGAGTGGAAACCATCCACTAGAAGCGTAATTCTGTGCACTTGCTGGTGGGGAGTAGCGATAATTATTTCTTCATTAGCCCCAACATATTTTTGGTACGCATTAATCCTCCCCGTTTATGGAGCAATAATGCTAATTACTGGAATTTCAGCACTGAGGACCGCACAGTTAGGAATAGATTCGGCAATCAGAGGTCGAATCATGGGGATTTATATTTCAGTTTCTATGGGTGGAGTTGTTTTTGGTGCCCCACTAATTGGCTGGATAACGGAATTTCTTGGTCCTCGGGAGGCCGTGGCCTGTAGTGGTGCTTTGACGATAATTGGGTCAACAGTTGTGTATTTACGCTTTCGCGGCCGACTCGAAGCACCCGCAGATTTATCAATTAGTGCCACACTAGGTAAATAACCATTTAATATGGCTAAGATTCAATAGAATCAACTAACGGCAACAAATTCACTTTGGAGTTGAAATGGCTAACAAGGAACAAAAAAGCAATGCAAACGCGAAAAAGGAACCAAAGCTTTCGCTAAAAGAAAAGCGTTTGAAGAAGCAAGAAAAACAATCCAAGAAAGATTAATTTTCTTAAAGGCCACCGATTGCGATTAGGCCGAGCAGGGAAATAAGAATTATTAAAGAGGTTATGCGACGTGCGCGCGGACTCACAGGCTACGCCATCGCTTTTACGACGTAATCAATTGAAGCGGTGAGTGCTTCAACATCTGCTGGGTCAATTGCTGGGAACATGCCAATTCGAAGTTGGTTTTTACCCAACTTACGATAGGACTCGGTATCGACAATCCCATTGGCGCGTAAGGTTTTTGCGACAGCATTTGCATCGATTGAGTCATCAAAGTTGATAGTTCCAACAACTTTGGAACGCATAGCTGGATCAACAACAAATGGAGTTGTGTAAGAAGTTTTCTCTGCCCAGCCATACAAAGTTTCGGCAGATTTAGCAGATCGCCCGGTTGAGAATTCAAGTCCACCATTGCTATTCATCCACTCGATTTGTTCTGCAAGCAAAATTAAAGTTGCGACTGCGGGAGTGTTATAAGTTTGATCTAACTTGCTGTTTTCAATAGCAATTCCAAGATCCAGGATTGCCGGTGTCCATCGCTTTGTTGCAGCGATTTCTTCTACTCTAGCTAAGGCAGCCGGACTCATTAGAGAAAACCAAAGACCGCCATCGGAAGCAAATGATTTTTGTGGAGCGAAGTAGTAAGCATCAAACTCGCTTGCTTTAACAGTTAATCCACCAGCAGCGCTTGTTGCATCTACAAGAACTAATCCTTCTGAGCCAGTTGGTCGCTTGATATTCATAGCCACACCAGTACTGGTTTCATTATGAGTAAGTGCATATGCATCAACGCCAACTTCAGTAACAGCTTCTGGATGTGAACCAGGTTCGGCTGAAATTACAGTTGGTTCGCCAAGAAATGGCGCAGATTTAACTCCACTTGCAAATTTAGATGAAAACTCACCAAATACTAGGTGTTGTGATTTTTCTTTGATCAAACAAAAAGTTGCAACATCCCAAAATGCGGTTGAGCCACCGTTGCCGAGTACTACTTCATAGCCATCGGGCAAATTGAATAAATCTTTCAATCCATTACGTACGCGACCAACAACATTTTTCACAGCAGGTTGGCGGTGTGATGTTCCTAAAATTGATGAGCCGCTAGCGGCTAATGCGGCTAATGCTTCTGGGCGGATCTTTGAAGGTCCACAACCAAAACGTCCATCTTTTGGTTTGAGATTACTTGGGATAATTATTTCGTTGGCCATGTGATAAGCCTACCGATGATTTGTTATGGGGCGAGACGAGTTAATTGCCACTTCTTGTTCGCATCAACTGTGTCCAATGTGTAGCGCAGGCGATCGTGGAGCCGTGAGTAACGGCCCTGCCAAAATTCAATTGAATGGGGGACAACACAGTAACCGCCCCAATTTGGCGGAAGTGGAACAGTGCTGCCCTCTGGATATTTCGCGGCGATCTCATCCCAATTTTTTTGCAAGCTATCCCGATCAGCAATTACTTCTGATTGATTGCTCGCCCATGCACCAATTTGGCTAGACCATGGCCGAGTAGCGAAGTAATCCGCAGATTCTGCATTGCTAACTTTCGTTGCGGTGCCCAAAACAATTACCTGTCGTTCCATTGGAAACCAAGGGAAAGTTAGGCTGACATTTTGATTTTGGCTGATCTCTTTACCCTTGTCTGATTCGTAATTGGAGAAAAAAACAAAACCGGTTTGGCTGACCTCTTTGAGCAGAACCGAACGTGCCTTGGGATGGTCGCCAGAGATAGTTCCGAGCACCATCGCATTGGCTTCAACCACATATGGGTTCTCGGCAGCGGCTGTGAGCCAGATCTCAAATTGAGTTATTGGATTTGGATTGGCATCACTCTCACTTAGCCCTATTTCACCGTACGAGCGGCGCATTGCCCTGATTTCATCCCGGTCCATGGCTCTATTAGAGCAGGTGGCTGTCCTCATAGCGAGTCGAGAAATACTGGTTGAATTTATGAATAGTTGGCCAAGGGGGGCAGAATAAGCGAGTGGGCTAGAGCACGGTGGCTCAACCCAAGCAAGCCGAGAAAGTTTGCCAGTGACTTTTAATTAAGGGGTTAAGGAATCTCATGAGCGAATTCAAACCAGGTCTTGAAGGTGTCATTGCATTTGAATCAGAGATTGCTGAACCCGATAAAGAAGGAAGTGCACTGCGCTATCGCGGTGTTGATATTGAAGATTTAGTTGGTCGCGTAACTTTCGGAAACGCATGGGGCTTGTTAGTTGATGATGAATTTAATCCAGGTCTTCCACCCGCTGAACCATTTCCATTGCCAGTTCACTCTGGTGACGTGCGCGTAGATGTGCAATCAGCGATTGCGATGTTGGCACCAGCCTGGGGATTCAAACCACTTTTAGATATTACTGATGAAGAAGCTCGTAGCAACCTTGCTCGTGCATCCGTAATGGTTTTGTCGTACGTTGCACAATCTGCTCGTGGAACTTGGCAACCAATGATTCCGCAATCTGAAGTTGATAAAGCGCATACCGTTGTTGAGCGCATGATGATTCGTTGGCGCGGAGAGCCAGATCCAAAACATGTTCGAGCAATCGACGCGTATTTTGTTTCTGCAGCAGAACACGGAATGAATGCATCGACATTTACCGCTCGAGTTATCGCTTCAACTGGTGCTGATGTCGCTGCCGCTTTATCTGGCGCAATTGGTGCGATGTCAGGCCCACTACACGGTGGTGCACCTTCACGTGTACTACATATGATTGAAGGTGTAGAAAAAACTGGTGATGCACGCAAGTATGTAAAAGATTTAATGGATCGCGGCGAACGTTTAATGGGATTTGGTCACCGTGTTTATCGTGCTGAAGATCCACGTGCACGTACTTTGCGCCGTACCGCTGAAGAATTAGGTGCACCTCGTTATCAAGTAGCTCTCGCACTTGAGGAAGCAGCGCTCGCCGAACTCAGAGAACGTCACCCAGATCGAGTACTTGCAACCAACGTTGAATTTTGGGCTGCAATCGTTCTTGATTTCGCTGAAGTGCCAGGACCGCTGTTTACATCAATGTTCACTGCTGCACGTACCGCTGGTTGGAGTGCGCACATTCTTGAGCAGAAGCGAACTGGTCGCTTAGTACGTCCTTCCGCTACATACATCGGCAAAGGTCCTCGCAAGCCAGAAGATGTAAAAGGCTGGGATGACAGCGTAATTTCTCTACATATCTGAGGGAGATAGAGCTAGATGCCAAAAACTTCAATTTTTTGGTTTCGACGGGATTTACGGATCTCTGATAATCCAGCGTTACTTGCAGCATTAGCTGAAGGTGATGAAGTATTGCCGATCTTTATTGTGGATCAAGCAATTTCAGATCGCGCTGGCGAATTTAGGCGCTCCTATTTAGCAAGTGCTTTGAAGCATTTGGATAAAACCCTAGATGGAAACTTACAAGTTTTTGAAGGCGATGCTGTCGAAATTTTGAAAAACCTTACAAAGAAATACAACGCGACTTCAATTCATTGCGCAAAACAGTACGCACCTTATGGAGTTGCATTAGAGAAAAAAATTGCCGAAAGTGGAATTGATTTAACTTTCACTGGCTCTGATTATGCAGTTGATCCCGGAAAAGTTCGTAAACCTGACGGCACTCCCTACAAGGTTTACACACCATTTTTTAAAGCATGGAGTGTCATCGGCTGGGAGCGACCATACAATTCCCCTAAATCTCCTAATTGGGTAAGCACAAAAGATGCAAAACGATATTTTCCAGATTGGGATAGAGCAAAAAGTACAAAAACTTTTGAAGTTGGCACAGATATCGCACTAGAAAAATGGAATCAATTTTTTAAAGGACCAATAAATTCTTACAACCATAATCGAAATTTTCCGGGGATCAGCGGAACGAGTGGAATGAGTCCGCATTTACGTTGGGGTGAGGTGCACCCAAGAACATTATTAGCGAATTTGAATAATAGTGCGGATCAAGAGGTGTATCGCAAAGAGATTGCTTGGCGGGAATTTTATGCTGATGTTCTACACCATAATCCACATACATCTCGCGAATACTTAAATCCACAATTTATCAAGATGCGTTATGACAAGCCCGGCAAAAAATTTGAAGCCTGGTGTGAAGGTAAAACCGGATTTCCTTTTGTAGATGCAGGCATGAGACAACTGATACAAACAGGTTGGATGCATAATCGGGTTCGCATGGTTGTTGCATCATTCCTGGCCAAGGATTTACATATCGAATGGCAGCATGGTGCAAATTTCTTTATGCAGTATTTGATTGATAATGATGTAGCTTCAAATTCACACGGCTGGCAATGGACTGCTGGTTGTGGAACGGATGCTTCTCCTTACTACCGAATCTTCAACCCGATAGAACAGGGCAAAAGGTTTGATCCTGAAGGGGATTACATTCGAAAATATGTGCCAGAACTTGCCCACTTAACTGGTTCTGAGATTCATGAACCGTGGCTCTATCTGGATGGATATTCAGGTGGGTACGTTGAGCGAATGGTGGATCACGCGGCGGAAAGAATTGAATCTCTTGCTCGACTAGAAGAAATTAAGGTTAGCGCGCACCTTTAGCAATATACATAGCCTCATCTGCGGCTCGAATTAAATCAACTCCGGCAGTTCTTTCGGCCACCCCTATGCTCACAGATAGATATCTTGGAGTCTGATGAACATAAATTGGTGATGCCAGCGATAATTCCAAACGTTTTGAAAGTTCTGAAGCGTGTTGAAAATCTGTTTGAACTAAAACGCCAAATTCATCACCTCCAAGCCGGGCTAAAAACGCATTACTTGGCAGCACTTGTTCGAAACGACGAGCTACTTCTATTAATACAGAATCACCCGCGTCATGTCCGAAGAGATCATTAATCTCTTTAAACGAATCCAAATCCATCAGCAACATACAATATGAATTGTCATTTTCAACTTCAGCTAATTTAGCTATAAGCGATCTTCTGTTTGCGATTCCAGTTAATTCATCCGTGCGTGCCAACTTATGCTCGACATCAAGATTTTGAGAGTGCTTCAAAGCAATGGACAAGCGTAAGAAAGCTAATAGAAGTGCGATAACGGCTGGAATAGCAGCAAATTTTGAAAGAGAATCAGACCAAATAGTTAATAAACTTAGAGTTAAGAAGCTAAGGAATATGGAAAAAAATATCATCTTTTGATTAAAGAGTTTGTTCTCGTTATTTTTTCGAGAGATGCCTCTGTCGTGAAGCGATATGAAAATTAGCGCAAATAACCAACCACTCTCAATCCATGAACCAAGCAAGTATTCTTGTTCAGCTGATATCCAAAAGAATTTGATATCTGTCAATGTAAAAGCAAGCAGGCCAAATGCTTGTAAGACATTTATTAAGGATGTTTTGTATTTAGAAAAAATCGTAATTGCAAGTGCACATAAAATTACATCAGATATAGGATAATAATTGTTCAAGAAATTACGCAGGAGATCAGATCCTTTAAGACTTGGGATTGGTTCCATGGCAAAAGCCGTCAAGAAAGCGGAAACTCCTAGAGCGATAATTCCTGCATCTAGAAAATGTATCTTTGTTTTAAAGTCTCTGATAAAAAATTTGAGAAAATGCATAGCGAGGAAGGGGAAGAAGAGCACATAACCGAGGTCAAGGATAATTGGGGAATCAGAAAAGTTTTTGTAGGCAAACCAACTTGAAGCGGTCGAGCTCAATCCCCAGCAAGCTAAACCAATACCAAGTAGGAATTCAGATTCATTTAGTAGCGCGATAGCTAGAGCAAAGACAATCAAGTTATAAATTATTAAATCCCAAATAAAGGAAGGCGCAGGTAGGAGCATTCTTTCGATGGCATGTGCTGCTACGAATCCGATACAAACTCCTCGGACTCTTAACCACATGAGTTAAAGGTAAATCTAATTAACTAGATTGAGAAGTCCTGAATGGACAGATGACCTTTTTTGGGGATAATTACGACATGGAACAGGAAATCAGTCGCAGAGGATTCATGTGTGCTGGGTTGGCAACTGCTGCTGGCGTTGTAATTTCTAGCCCTTCCGCTGAAGCGGCTGGTGCGATAAAGATTTTGCGAGATGGACGTGTAGAAGTAAATCTTTCTAAATTTAAAGCCCTTGGAAAGATCGGTGGAGCAATTTTGGTAGGGAATGTGAAAGAAATCCCGACAGCTTTGGTACGCACCGGAAAATCTTCTTATCAAGCTTTAGATCTGCGTTGCACTCATCAAGGAGTACCATCAAAATTAGTTTCAGGCACATTTAGATGCCCAGCGCACGGTTCAGAATTCACAAAAACAGGCGCCGTAAAAGTTGGTCCTGCAGAATTTGGATTAAATAAGATTAATACAGAAGTTGTCGGTAAAACTGTAATTCTTGGTTAGTTATAAACCAGGAGTACAAGCTAAATCGCGCACCTGCTTGTTCATTTTAGTTAAAGTGTTATAGGTATTGATAATCGTGTCATAAAGATTCAAGCCATCCTTTTTCGTCTGGGCCAACATCTCACGATCGGAAGCACTTAGAGTCTGATCAGCTTCAGTTGCAGCTGTTTGCGCTAAAAATACTCCTCTTTTAATTTTCTCTTCAGATAATTGTGTATTGCTTTTTCTGAAAGCCGCATTTGACGCTAAACAATCAGCAACTACCCACGTGTTCCTTGCATTCACAACGATTGGATTTTTTGTGCAAGTGTATTTCTTGCCACCAATTGTTGCTTTTGCATTTGTAGTCTTACAGGCGCCCCCAGACTTATTAGCAGCTTGAGCGGGAGAAACAACCGCGCCAATGAGGAGAACTGTCATTGCTATTACCAAGCCGTTACGTCTGATCATGGTCCAACCTTAACTTGAGAAACCGCGAAATCGTCGGATTTTCAGGTGAACACCCTGTGAGTCTGGATTCTGCGCATTAATTTGCGGGGCAAGTGCCGGGCCAGAAAAACAATAGCTCGATACTGTTTTCCGGAAATCACTATTGCGTCACCACGGAGGGCGCCCTCCCAGCCGGCTTTAACTACCTCTGGTGCTTTTTCCCAGAGAAATTCTGGCACTGCACCCATCTTCATTTCGCCACGTTGATGAAATTCTGTGTGAGTAAATCCCGGCGCTAAGGAGGTAACTGTTATTCCATCTTTGGCTAAATCGGCATTCAAATACTCTGAGAATGCATTCACCCAAGCTTTGGCTGCGCTATATGTACTGCCAGATAACCATCCAGCAACACTGCCCACATTAATAATGTATCCACTTTTTGCATTTCGCATATTAGGAAGTGCTGCATGGGTTAGACGTAAAACTGCAGTGACTAACACATTAAGTAAATCAACCTCTGCTGCAGAAGTATGGTTAATAAACCTACCTTTTAGACCATATCCAGCATTGTTAATCAGTACACCCACGGCCAGAGATGGATCTGTAGTTAGCAGGCGTTGCTCGACTTTAACAATTTCATTTTCAACCGAAAGGTCCGCCACAATAATTTCGGTTGCGACTCCAAACTCTTTTCCTAACTCTTCAGCAGATTTTCTCAATCTACTCTCATCGCGGGCAACAAGAATTATGTCGTAATTCTCTCGAGCTAAGAGTTTTGTAAATTCCGCACCAATGCCCGAGGTCGCTCCGGTTACTAATGCCCACATGCTTGAATCCTAAGAGATATTCCTTTGTGCTGCTGTAATTAATCTATGGAAAAGTAGTTACATTTACAAGTAGGTGGTGTAAGTTTTTTATATGAAAATAACCAAAATTGAATGCCACGTTCTTCTAGATCCAGAGTATGACCCAGCCGCGACTAGCTCGGCTCAAGATGATCTTGTTGTAGAAGTGCACACAGATGAGGGAATTGTTGGAATTGGTGAAACTGATCTAAATCCATGGATTGCACGTGAGTGCATCGAGGCACCTGGTACTCACACTATGGATCAAGGTCTTGGTTCTATGTTGATTGGGGAAAACCCATTAGAGATTGAAAAGCTTTGGTGGAAGGCGTACCAAGCAACCGCGATGACCGGAAGACGTGGTGCTTTAATCAATGCACTTGGTGCAATTGATATGGCGCTTTGGGACATTGCTGGCAAAGCAGCAGATAAACCGGTTTGGCAATTATTAGGTGAAAAGTCTCGCGACCATCTTGGTGCCTATGCATCATTGCAACCTGAAGTTGGATCCTTTGATGCTTACATAACTTCAATGGTTAAGTGGGCTCACTCTGCAAAAGAGATGGGTTTTCGCGCAGCTAAGTTAGAAACAACCTTTTCTGGCCCTTATGCAAATATGGGAATCCGAGAAGATGATGAAAAAATGACTGAAGTTATTAGAGCAGTAAGAAATGCGGTTGGTCCAGATTTCACTTTGATGGTTGATGTGCAATATGCATTTGATTCGGTTGACCGGGCAATCAAAACCATTAATACATGGCAAGAGTTTGATTTATTTTTTGTAGAAACTCCACTTTGGGTGGATGATCTAGAAGGATTATCAAAACTAGTTGCAGCCACGCCAATAAAGATTGCTTCAGGGGAATGGTTGAGCACTCGTTATGAATTTGCTGATTTGATTAAGTATGGAAATGTTGGAGTCGTACAGCCAGATATTGGCCGCGTTGGTGGATTATCTGAAGCGCGCAATGTTTGCAATATGGCAAAAGAAAATAACAAGATTGTGGTTCCGCATCTTTGGAAAACTGGAATCTCAGTCGCAGCGGCTGCACATTTAGCTACCGTTACTCCGCATATGCCATTTTTTGAGTTTTTACCTCCTGCTTTATGTGAATCTCGACTTCGCAAAGAGTTGGTAGTTGATGAGGTAACAATGGTTGATGGCAAAGTTACGATCCCACAAAGGCCAGGACTTGGAATCGAACTAAATCGAGATGCGCTTGAACTGTTTAAAGATGCTGCACGAAAGATTCGAGCTTAAGAGGTAATTCCTGTCGTATCTTCTTCTCTAATTCCCCAAGCCGTCCCAAAGTCTGCCAGTTTGTCGAGAAAGGGTTTTGCAGGAAACCATTCTGGACCTGCTACTCCCTTTGGCTGCCAGAGTCCCTCTTGAATTAATTCCATAGCGATAACTGGATTGATGGCAGTCTGCCAGACAACGGCTTGATCCCCATACTCCCGCATCGACCAATCATTGTCTACAACGTTATACAAATAAACAGCACGTGGATTTCCAGATTTATCTAAACCCTTAACTAAAGTTCCAGCACAAGTTTTACCTTTCATTCGCGAACCTAAAGTGGCAGGATCAGGAAGTGAAGCAGCTAAAAGATCTCTAGGTGACACAGATATTCCTTGTACATCAACCGATTCTTTTCGGTCCATACCTAGTAGGTGAATTGTTTTAAGTATTGTTATGAACTCTGCGCCAAGTCCGTATTTGAAACTCACCTTTTTTGCATCAACTTTTTGAGGGATTAGAACTACTTCTTCATGCTCTACATTCACGCATTGCACGGGACCTATGCCTTCTGGGAAATCAAATGTTTGGATACCACTAAAGGGTTCGGTTGTGTACCAACCACGACCATCTTCCCAAATTAACGGAGGATTTAAGCACTCTTCAATGGTTGTCCAAATGGAAAAAGAAGGGGCAAATTCATATCCTTCAATAACAATATTTGAACCATCTAGAACCGTGATCTCATCTATTCTCGAAAACAATTCTTCATCAGCATATTTTGCAAAAACGTCACTTAACCCAGGCTCAATTCCCATTCCAACAAGTGCATATATTCCGCGCTCATCCCAATTCCAATCTCGCGCAAATTGCTCATCTCCTAATTTCACCCCTGTTTCGCTATTTGGATAATGTGGGTGAGGGCGAGAAAGTGACATCGCCATATCCATGTAATTTGTATTTTCGATTTCACAAGCCAGAAAAATTGGCATCACAAATCGTGGATCTACTGCATTTATAACGATGTCTGGAGCAGTCTTGCGAATGAGCTCTCTAATATCTTCTAGCTCGGCTGCATTTACTTGGGCTGCTAAAAAGCGAGCATCTTTTACTCTACTTACTGCTTCTTCTGCACGAGCTAAAGTTCGATCGGCAATAACCATGCTTGAAATTGAGCTTCTTCTTGAGGCTATATTCGCTATAGCGCGTCCCACTCCGCCGGCGCCAATAACTAGGACCTTCATTTAAATCACTCCTGAACTTTTAACTAAGGATAAGCCTTCAGGCTTAACTGAGCAAAACCTGCTTAAAGTAGCTAAGCGCTAAAGGGGTATTCTTAGAATGCATTTAATTAAGTCCTCGTAGCTCAGTTGGATAGAGCGATCGCCTCCTAAGCGGTAGGTCACCAGTTCGATTCTGGTCGAGGACACCACTTAGGATTTTGTTACTAGGAAAAAACTACGGTGCGAGCTCCGACTAGGAATACTCGATCTTCGGCATATAGACGAACCGCTTTTGCAAGAACTCTTCTTTCAATGTCACGGCCAATTGCAACTAAATCTTCTGGAGTTGCAGAGTGAGAAACATGAGTGATGTCTTGTTCGATAATAGGACCTTCATCTAAGTCTTCAGTTACAAAATGTGCAGTTGCTCCAATAATCTTCACACCGCGTGCGTGAGCTTGGTGATAAGGCTTCGCACCTTTGAATCCGGGAAGAAATGAATGATGAATATTGATTATGTGACCTGTAAATTTACGACAAAAGTCTGGTGAAAGAATTTGCATGTATCTGGCAAGTACAACTACATCGATTTGATGCTTTTCAATTCTTTCAATTAATTGAGCTTCTTGATCTTTTTTAGTGGCTGCCGTAACTGGGAGATACTCAAATGCGATTCCATGAGATTCAACTAGACCACGTAACTCCTCGTGATTAGAGACAACCAATGGAATATCAACTGGAAGTTCGCCAAGGTCACGCAGGTACAACAAATCGCGCAAGCAGTGACTCTCTTTAGTAACAAGAATTAGTGCGCGCTTACGATTCTCAAATGGTCTAATCTCTAATGTTGGAGTGAATCTACTTAACTCTTTGTTTAAAATCTCTTTTGCAACTGAGAGTTTTTCCGCAGTGGTGAAGCGAGTGCGCATACAAAACAAACCCGTGACTGGATCTGTGAATTGTTGATTCTCAATTATATTTCCTTTTGAATTTAATACAGCCGTCGTCATCGCATGAACAATTCCAGGCTGGTCTTTGCAAGTCAGAGTGGCCAATAAATCTACTGAGGACATGTGCTTAAGTCTATTGCATCATTAATGCGAGATGGTGAAGCGTTTTAATCCCTTGGGAGCCCACCAATTTGCCGCTCCAAAGAGCCTCATTAGAGCAGGAACAAGCAATCCTCGAACAATTGTGGCATCAATCAAAATTGCAAAAGCAACGCCGAAACCAAGCATTTTTATTGAAGTAACGCCACCAAGAATAAAAGCACCAAAGACGACGGCGAGCACAAATGCTGCTGCGGTAATAATGCGCGCAGATTTTTGTAAGCCAATTGCGACTGCATCAGAATTTGATTTTCCAGCCTCGTACTCTTCTTTTATTCGAGAGAGGAGGAATACTTCATAATCCATTGAGAGCCCAAAAGTAGTTACCGCGATTAAAATTACCGAACCGGTGTCTAGTGTTCCAGTTACTGTAAATCCACCTAATAAGTTTGCAAGATTTCCATCAATAAATATCCAAGTTACGACGCCCAAGGTGGCGGCAAGGGAGAGAATATTTAGTAGAACAGCTTTTATTGGCAAAAGAATTGATCCAGTAAAAACAAATAAGAGCAATAAAACAGAGACAGATATCCAGAGAAGCGCCCAAGGCAGCGCGTCTGCTATTCCTTGTTGAGTGTCTGTGTAATCAGCAGCAGCGCCACCAATCAATGTGCCATCCGGAGCCGGAATTTCGCGTAACTTATCAATCAGTGCTTCAGCCGGTAATGAACGCGGAGACATTGAGTGGATTGCGTTGAAACGAAGAAACTCTCCTGAAGTAACTGCATCAGTCAGATACAAAATCCCATCGGTGGCACTGATTGCTTCTTGGTACTTCATCAGCTCAGCGCTGCCTAGAAACTTTGCTCCATTTTCAACGACAAATTCAACTGGAACTGATTCACGGCCGGGAAATCTTTCATCTGCCACTCGTGCTGCAATCGCTGCTGGATGGTCCTTTGGCAAAACTTGAGAATCCACTTGCCCAAAAGCAATATCTTTAATTGGCGCTGCAAAAACACTTAATCCAACGAGAGTTAAAAGTAGAACAGCAACAGGGCGACGCATCACAAAATGTGCAGTTTTTGCCCAACCACCATCTTCCTTTGGTGTCAGCGCACTTTTTCTAACCGTGTATTTATCAATTCGATGGCCAAGGAGAGCGAGCATCGCGGGTAGTGGAATAAGAGCCCCAATAACCGCCATAGCCACGACTGTTATTCCGGCATAACCAAAAGATTTCAAGAAGTACAGCGGGAAAACCAACATTGATCCCAAAGTCACCATGATTGTTAAACCAGAGAAAAAGACAGTTCTTCCCGCTGTGGCAACTGTTTTAACAACTGCATCATTTACTGATAGTCCACGGTGTAACTCTTCACGGAACCTATTTACGATAAGTAGGGAGTAATCAATTCCCAAGCCGAGCCCGAGACCGGTAATTAGATTTATAGCAAAAATACTTACATCAGTTAACAATGAAATTAGATAGATAACAAAGAAGGAACCAAGTATTGCGCTAACTCCTACAACAAGTGGAGTAGCAGAAGCGACAAGCCCACCAAAAATAAAAAGCAAAAGTAAAAAAGTTAGCGGTATGGCGATTGCTTCAGATTTGTACAAATCTTTACTAATCTGACCGTTAATTGCATTTCCTGCGGCTCCGGTGCCAGTGGCATACAGAGTCAATGAGCGATATTTGTCTCCAAAAGTCTTTGTAACAACTTCTGCCACTTTACCTAAGGAGTCAAAATCTGATTTCGTGGCATATATAAATATGTAAGCGGCTTTTCCATCAGTACTTTTTAGTTGTGGTGCTTTCATGTCCCAATATGAAAAAGTCTTACTAACATTTTTAATTTGTTTTATTTCAGCAGTTAAGGAAAGAACATCAGAGACTACTGTTGTGTCATCAACACTACGTGATCCTGAATCTACAACTAATACAACAGCTGGATCTTCAATATTAAAATTCTCTTGGAGATATTTGTAAGCCTTGGCTGATTCGCTGTTTGGGTTTGTGTACCCGCCGCTATCTAATCTTCCAAAGGCAAGAGAACCGATAGCGCCGGCGCTAATAAAAGTTACTAGGAAAATCACGAGGACTCTGGCTCTACGCTGGACTATTGCTCGCCCAAGTCGCTCAAACATGGTTAAATCCTAATATGGAAAACAAAGGCGATAAACCAGCAAAAAAACCCGCAGAAAAGGGCCCGCTGTCTAAGCCAGATTTTGTTGATCCATCAGAAGAAAGAGCAAGAGATGAAGAAATCCTGAGGGATGTACCACCCCATCACTCGTGAATCTTAGGGAGCAGTAAAAAATCTAGTTCGCCTTCACGCCGGGCCTGGGCAATAGCTAACACATCTTTTTCCTGAACTGCAAGTAGCGCGCGTACATCTTGATTCTGAGAAATACTTTTGATTACTCTGACATTCCTGGCAAGTGTCCAAGATTTTGCTGATACATCATCATAAACAATGTTTTGTTGCACAGTAGTTGCGATTAAATCTATTCGATCTTGCGAATGCAAAATACTTTCAGCCCCAGATAAAATTAACGTAATTCCGACTTCACCTACGCGAAGAACAGGAACTGCTATTTCTACTTTTGATGTGGTTGGCCGATAGAAAAGAGTCACGCCGATTATTATGGTGAGACTGGTTGCAAGTATTAAGCGCCTACGTATTGAAAATAATGCCAAAATTCGTTTAATCTTTTCTACATCTTGCGCCGGAAAGATTTTTTGGAGATTAAGCCGATTAATTAGCATCTTGTAAATCTGGCAGAGAATTAAAAAACAACTACCTACTTGCTAAGTGGTTGTGGATGGCGGCGCAGGAGTGGATGGAGCCGCAGCTGGTGCAGAAACCGGCGGTGTTGAGGTTGGAGTTGGTGCTGAGCTTGAGGTCGCAGCGCCACGTGAATCGGTGCGATAAAAACCGGAGCCTTTAAAAACTACGCCAACTGATGAGAAAACTTTGCGCACAACCCCTTTGCATTCAGGACAGGTCGGAACGGTTGAATCTGTGAAGGCTTGATTCACTTCAAAAGAGTGTTCGCACTCAGTACAGATATATTGGTATGTAGGCACAGCCACCTCCTGTCAGTGCAGAGTTTAGAGAAGTGGCACGATTGGGGCTAATTGAGGGGGATTATGAAGAATTCTAAGTTGGCTTTTAGCGCTTGCCTGCTCTTAATACTCACAGTGCTCAATCCAAATCTGGCTGTGGCTGTGGGGGAAGCAAAGTTGATTTCCTCATCCCCAGCTGCTGACTCCTCCATATCTTCAGCTCCAAGTGTCGCGACAATTACTTTTTCAACTTCAATCAGCGATGTCGGAAACTCAGTCAGCGTAACTGCACCCAATGGAGAACGAGTCGATGACGGCTCTCTTCAAATTGCCGATACTCAAATTTTGATTGGTCTGAAGCCATTAACTGTTAGTGGTAATTACACCGTTGGGTATGAAGTAGATACAACCGAAGGCGAAACTTTAAGCGGTCAATACAAATTTACTTTTGTTGCGCCAGCAGTTATTGAATCTCCCAAACCGGAAGATATTGAAACTCCCACTCCGGATCTGAACAAGGAAACCAAATCTTCTAGAGCAACTGATTTTTTCATGATTGGATTACTAGTTCTTTCAATTTTGGTTCTTGTTTTGATTTCTAGATCTTTACGAAAGCCAAAGAAAAAGAAACGTAAGAAGTGAATACTGAAGAGCTAAATCTTGTTGTTCATCTAGTAGCTAAATTTATTACGCTTTCCTCTTTTATTGCATTAATTGGAATTTTGCTAGGACTTGCATTCCTAGTCCCAGACAATAAGGGGTATCTTCAATCTTCTCGATTACAAAAATTACTTCCACCCATTTCACTTACTTGGTTAGTTGGCAGCGTTTTCTTCCTTGTTGCAGAGGTTGCATTTATTTTGAATACCCAAATCTCTGAAGTTATTAGTGGCAACATCTTACGATCATTTGTAACACAAACAATTTTGGGCAAACTTTTTGGAATTCAAATCATTGCTGCATTAATTTGCGCATTAGCAGCTGTTCGAATAAAAAAGACAGGTGGCGCAGTATTTTTGATTTTTATTGCTTGGATTGGTGGCCTAGCCACATATCTAGAAAGCCATGGAAGTAATTCTGGTCATCATATGTTGGCGATCGGTTTAGTAATAGTTCACGTTGCCGCACTTTCTTTATGGTTCGGCGGAGTAGTTGTGCTATTCGTACTGCCAAATAATGAGCGAGAACTTGGCCGAAAAAGGTTCGCACCTTTGGCGCTGTGGTGTGTTTGCGCTATTGGACTAACTGGAATTGTGAATGCTTTTGTGAGAATTGGGTCAGTTTCAAATATCACTTCTGATTACGGAGTTCTAGTTGTTTTAAAAACAGTTCTCTTCGTATTTGTACTGGCGATTGCAGCTTATGGCCGCAAAAAATTAGGGGAGTCGAGTTTTGCTAAACAGTTGATTCAAGAGTTGATATTGCTAACAACTGTTTTGATTTTAGGAATTTTCCTTGGTCAAGGTAATCCTCCTGTGAGTAGTTCGAAGGATATCGTTGAAGCAATTGGCGCAAAGATGCCTGGAACTCCAACAATTTCTAGGTTGCTTTTTGAATATGAGCCTGATGGATTATTCCTTTCACTTCTAATCCTTTCAGTTGCTCTATATATAAAAGGTGTAATTGTTTTGACTAAGCGTGGAGATAAATGGCCAATTGGGCGCACACTTGCTTTTGCGTTTGGAATTAGTGCGATTGATTACGCAGTTAATGGTGGTCTCGGAGTCTATGCACAAGTTGCGTTTTCATTTCACATGATTTCTCACATGGTGTTGGCCACACTCGCACCAATTGGAATCGTTCTAGGAGCACCAATAACTTTGGCTCTTCGCACATTGCCAATTGGACGCACTCAAGAAGAGAGAGGCGTTAGAGGTTATGCGATTGCAATTTTGCACTCAAGATATTCAAGAGTAATCACTCACCCAGTAAGCGCCTTAGTTATTTTCGAGGCATCACTCTTTGCACTTTATTTCACAGATCTATTTAACTGGCTGATGAGTTATCACTTTGGTCACTTTTTTATGGGATTACATTTTCTTCTTTCCGGCATACTATTATTCTTTGTAATTATTGGAGTTGACCCAAGCCCACAAAAAAGTCCATTTATTTTACGAATCGGAATTCTTTTTGTGGCAATTAGCATTCACGCATTTTTCTCAGTTGCACTGATGTCATCATCGCAATTAGTTGATGGTGGGTACTTTGCCGAAATTGCTAGACCGTGGTGGCCAGATTTCTTGGCAGACCAAAAGACTGGAGCTTCCATCGGGTGGGCGATGGGTGAGATTCCAATTTTGTTGGCATTAATCGCCACATTTATTCAATGGATCAGAGCGGATGAAAGAGACGCCGTGCGAATTGAGCGCAATTCAAATCGGGCACGCCAAAGTGGAGAACCGGACGAATTGGATAAATATAACCAATATCTCTCAGGCTTAAACAAAAGCGAAAATCCAAGAGACAAGTGAAAGAGGGAAGGTGCGGAGTAGCGCGGTTGCGAGAATTCTGCATTAATTAGACCATGGAAGCGCTTTTTCAATTACCCGATGAGTACATCTCATTACGAGAATCCGTGCGAGCGCTAGCGGAAGAAAAAATTGCACCATTTGCTAGAGATGTCGATGAAAATGCAAGATTCCCAGAAGAAGCTGCTTTAGCGTTATCAGCAAATAATTTATCGGCCGCTCATGTTCCTGAAGAGTTTGGTGGAGAAGGTGCAGATGCGTTAGCAGTTGTAATCATAATTGAAGAGATTGCCCGGGTGTGTGGATCATCTTCGCTCATACCTGCGGTAAACAAATTAGGTTCTCTACCTTTGATTTTAGCTGGCAGTAAAGAACAAAAAGAGCGTTGGCTACGTCCACTTTCAAATGGTAAAGGCTTTTCTTACTGCCTATCTGAATCAGAAGCAGGTTCAGATGCATCCGCATTAAAGACTAAAGCGGTGCGTTCTGGGGATAAATGGATTCTCTCGGGAAGTAAAAAGTGGATTTCAAATGCAGGCGAGTCAGAGTTTTATACAGTCTTAGCAGTGACAGATCCTGAAAAAGGCAGTAAAGGAATCAGTGCTTTTGTGGTTGAGAAAAGCGACAAAGGAGTTTCTTTTGGTGCGCATGAAAAGAAAATGGGATTTAGAGGTTCGCCAACACGTGAGGTTTATTTTGATCAAGTCGAATTAGCAAATGATCGAATGTTAGGTGCTGAAGGTACGGGATTTGCACTAGCCATGAAAACTTTGGATCACACCAGAATCACCATAGCTGCGCAAGCAATTGGCTTAGCTCAAGGAGCTTTTGATGTAGCAAATAAGTATTCACATGAACGTAAACAATTTGGCAAAGAGATTTTTAATTTTCAAGCAATTCAATTTATGTTGGCAGATATGGCTATGAAGATTGAGGCAGCGCGTCAATTAACTTATGCAGCTGCCGTGAAGAGCGAGAATGGTAGTTCTGATTTAACTTTTTACTCTGCAGCGTCTAAGTGTTTGGCATCAGATACAGCCATGGCAGTAACTACAGATGCAGTACAAATTCTGGGTGGATATGGATATGTCTCTGACTACCCAGTCGAAAGAATGATGAGAGATGCGAAGTTGACTCAAATTTACGAAGGTACAAATCAGGTACAACGAATAATAATTGCCCGAAATTTAAGCTAGTTAATTAAATCTAATTATTTTTGTTGGAGTAAAGACAGCATCTACTTTTTGGTCATGAATTTCTTGTGGTAAATCTCCTTCAAAAATTTCTCCATCATGCAACAAACAAACTTTCCATCCTGAATTTAATTTAAGAGCTCGATCATACGAGCCGCCACCTTGGCCAATTCTCATTCCGCTCGCATCAACGCTCAAAGCTGGCACCACAACTACCTGAGCCGCAGAGATGCCGGCAATTCCTAAATTTTCACCAGACTTGGAATCAATCCACTCTAAAGAATTGTCAGCAAGCAATTTCGGAAGAAGGATTCGTATGCCACGGCTCAGAAGAGTTGAATTAAGGCTTTGAGTTGATGGCTCACTTCCGTAAGAGTCGTAGGAGGCGATCACATTTACATGACCAAATTGCGCTTTCTCCAGTTCCTCAAGCAGAAGTGAACCTGCCCGCCCATCACCTTCGGGCGCCAATTTTCGCAAGTTGCGCAGCACACGCCGAGTCTGGCTCTTCTCTTCCATGTGATCAGCGTAAGGTGTGATCACTATGGGATCTAATGTATTTAAGGCAGTTATTCCGGCTGCCGGCCTGGGCACTCGCTTTTTGCCGGCAACCAAGTCGATTCCAAAAGAGATGCTCCCAATCGTTGATAAGCCAGCCATTCAATATGTGGTTGAAGAAGCCATTCGGGCAGGCTTAAGCGACGTCTTACTGATTACTGGAAGAAATAAAGGCGCGCTTGAAGACCATTTTGACCGAGCAATCGAACTTGAGGCAACATTAGAAAATCGTGGAGATATTGAAAAATTAGCTGCAGTAAAAGAAATAACTGAGCTTGGAAAGATTCATTATGTTCGTCAAGGAGATCCACTCGGACTAGGTCATGCTGTGCTTACTGCCGCTAATCATGTGGGCAGTGAAACATTTGTGGTTTTACTTGGCGACGACTTGATTGCAGAGCAAGATAATTTGTTAGGTGAAATGCTTGAGGTGCATAAAAAATTTGGTGGAAGTGTAATTGCTTTGATGGAAGTTCCTGATTCTCAAGTATCTCTATATGGAATAGCATCGGTAAAGAAAACAGATTCAAACAATATTGTAGAAATTATAGATTTAGTTGAGAAGCCTAATGTGGAAAGTGCTCCTTCAAATTTTGCAATTATTGGCAGATATGTTTTAGATCCAGCAATCTTTAAAGTTTTGGAAAAAACTCAGGCAGGTCGTGGTGGAGAGATCCAATTAACAGATGCAATTCGAGAACTCGCATTAAATGAAAAATTAGGTGGGCCAGTTCATGGAGTTATTTTCTCTGGACGTCGTTATGACACAGGAGATCGTGTCAGCTACTTAAAGACTGTTGTTGAATTAGCAAGTGAAAGAAAAGATATTGGTGGAGAGTTTGCTGAGTGGTTAAAGAGTTTTGTGGGGAATATGAATGGAAAACGTTGAGAGTTATTTGAAGCAGCTTTTATTACTCGCTCAACCTTTAGCACCTTTAGATTTACCCCTATTGGATGCACATGGAGCGACCCTTGCTTCAGATATTGAAGTAGGCACACGTCGAGTCTTAACAGGTGGAAGTCGAATTAGATCTGCACATATCGGGATTGCCGCTTCTGTTGGGCTAGATCACCTGCCTACTCGCCCACACCCTCGCGTAGTGGTGATTTCAGCAGGTGGTGATTTAACTGAACCGGGCGAGCAACTTGAAACCGCTCATTTTTACGAAGTTAATTCCTGGTTATTGACCACCTCTGTTCGAGAGGCTGGAGCAATTGGTTATCGTGTTCATACAATTCCAACAACTTCTTCACAACTCAGATTATTAATCGAAGATCAACTTGTTCGTGCTGACTTAATCGTCATCACCAGCGGCCCAGAGTCAGAGGGCATGACACAAGAGGCGCTAACTGAACTTGGAGTTGTCAGTAAAATTCAAGTAGAGATGAACCCCAACGGAAACCATAGTTTTGGGTTAATTGGACCAGATAAAACGCCAGTAATAACTTTGCCAACTGATCCGATGACAGCGTTTATTTCATTTGAATTATTTGTGCGACCAATTATTCGACAGATGTTCGGAAGAAAAAATATTTTTCATCCAACCTTAAATGCAAAATTACTAGAAGCAGTAAACTTTGAATCTGGTGCGCAGCGTTACATTCCAGCAGTCTTAGATTTAGCCAATAGTGAAAGAACTGTTAAAGCTCTTGATTTAGAAAATTGGGCAGACGCTAACTCCTTCATTATCGTTCCCACCGGGGTGAATAATTTGCCAGCCGGAGGATTAGTTTCTGTTATGAATCTAGAGCTGAGAGCTGAGAGCTGATTAAGTTGCTGCTTGAAAGTGGCGAAATAAAATTACGAACGCTAAGAAGAACTGATAAAAAACAGTGGGAACAACTTAGGCTCAAAAATGAAAAATGGCTTAGGCCATGGGAGGCCACTTCGCCAGACCCATTGATTTCATTGCCAAGCTTTCGACAGATGCTTGCATTCCAGCGACGTGAAGAAAAAGCTTTGCGATCAATCACCTGGGCAGTTGTTTATCAGGGTCGGATTTGCGGTCAAATTACCTTGGCTGGCATTTCATTTGGCTCCTATAGAGGCGGCCATATTGGGTATTGGATTACTTCAGAACTTGCCGGGCGGGGATTTATCCCAATGGCTGTGAATTTGGTGAGTGAATATGCCTTCAAAGAACTGGGTTTACATCGTTTGGAAATTTCTATGCGTCCAGAAAATGCTGCTTCGAAGCAGGTAGCGCTCAAATGTGGATTTGAATTCGAGAGTTTACGAAAAGGATTTTTACACATCGATGGGGATTGGCGAGATCATCACACTTATGTGAAGGTTCACGAATCAACACGAAGCGGCCACACTCCTTAAATCCACGATTTGAACCATCAAAACTCCTATCGTTAACCCACCATGAGTTCAGGTTTGATCTACTTCGCCGTTGTCGCAATGTGGGTAGCGTATTTTCTACCAAGGTGGTTGCGAACTCATGATGAAATTTCAGACAACAGAAGTTTAGAGCGATATCAGAGTGCCATGAGTTTGGTATCTCTAGGAACAAGCCACGAAAATCTTCCAAGTAGAACAGAAGTGGCTGAGAATAAAATCCGGCAAATGAGGCAACGTCAATTAATTTTCATTGGTCTTGCTGTGATTTTTTTAATTGTGTTTATTTCGACGTTATTTGGAGGAGTTCCATTTAAAACAAATGCTCTTCCTATTTCATTAATTCTCATTTATGTTATTCATGTTCGCAGGCAAAAAATCGTGGAAGAGGTTTCAACTCGCCGCAGGCTTGCAGCAGCAAGAGCGACGAATGGAGTACGTGCGAATTTTTCAGATGTACTCTATCGCTCTAATGAAAATACAACAGAACATTGGATTCCATTACGTCCATCCACCACAGTGACTGTAATTCCAAATACAACGTGGCAACCGGCAGATGTTCCACTTCCAACCTATGTAACCGCTGCTAAAGCAGTTTCTCGCCCAACTAAAGAAGCACCCATAAAAGTAGAGGTCGCGGTAGGGCCAGATGAGATATTTGATCAAGTAGCGATTGAAGAAGCTGATTTACGCGCAGCTAATTAATTGAGTTAAATCCACTTTTTAAACCACATTAAAGAGTTCCATTCATCATATGTAGTTATCTGCCCCACAAAAATTGGGAAATGGTAAACAAAATTTGCAGCGATCAGAGCAGTTACAAAAATTATGGAGTAGAACTTGAATTTCTGATTGCCGAGCGAACTCATGTAATAGATGCGTAAAGCGGCTACAAGAGCCATGATCAACCAAGGTTCAAAAACAATTGAGTAGAAAGTGAAAGTTGTACGCTGCGGATAAACAAACCAAGGCAGATATCCTGCACCCACGGCTAGCAAGATAAAGCCAGTGCTCTTTTGTCTATTTTGTCGATTTTTTAACCAAAAAATAAATAAAAGTAAAAGTGCAATTGCAGCTGACCACCAAAGTAGAGGAGTCCCCAAAGCTAAAACTTCTTGGGCGCAAGATGGCCCATCGCATCCTTTAGGAGTCTCATAGAAAAAGGAAGTCGGGCGGTACATAACTAACCAAGACCATGCTTTGGCTTCGTAATTATGGTTTTCAGTTAAATGAGTGTGAAAGTAAATCATTTCCGAGTGGTAGTGCCAAAAGGACCTGATTGCATCTGGCAATAACCCAGGGTTTTCAGCTCCCCAGTTTCGACTCCACCCCAAGGTGGATTTAAACCAACCAAACCAACTCACCACATAGATTAAAACTGGAAGAATCCCTAATTGAACCGAGAGAGAAGTTGTGATTTTCAGGTAATTTCTACTTTTGTCTTCTTCTTTTTCTTTATCTATGCGGGCTCGATAGATATTTCGAATTAAGTAGTAAATTCCAAAAAAAGCGATGTAGTAAATGGCACTCCACTTGGTTGCCAAGGCTAACCCAAATAAAAAGCCCGCTGCCCAGAAATTTTCCTTGAGTAAAGCGTAAAGACCTACTAACACAAAAAACATTAGGGTCATATCTAAAAGAGAGGTACGTGACATTACAAGATGTAATCCATCAAGTGAGACCAAGGCAGCTGAAAGTAGTGCCCATCTCTCAGAGTCAAAAAGATGTTTTGCAATTAAATAGATAAAAAGAATAGAAATTGTTCCGAGTAATGCTGTAGAAAATCTCCAGCCAAACGAGTTGTCACCAAACAATTTAATTCCTGATGCAATAACCCATTTACCTACCGGGGGATGAACGATAAATTCGGCACTCCCTTTTTCAATTTCAACGCCATACTTTAGAAAATCTCTTGCTCCATCTACATAGTAAATTTCATCAAAGACCAATTCATTCGGACGTCCAAGATTTACAAAACGAACGATTGCTGAGAATGCAAGAATCAGTAGTAGCCACCTACGGATCAGAAGGTATCGGAAGCCTTCCAGCGCTTTGGTCATGGAGGATAGGTTAGAACCTGAGATGATAAGAGTGTGAAAAAGAGCCAATTAATCCTTGCTGGCGCCCCTTTAGGTAACAGCCGAGACCTTTCGCTACGGGTACGAGATTTATTGAGTGAAGTGGATCTGATTGCCGCCGAGGACACTCGTCGACTTTTACGGCTTTGTAGCGATTTAGAGATTTCACTTAGCGCTCCAGTCATTTCATTTTTTGCTGGAAATGAAGCACAGCGAACTCCTGAATTAATCTCTGCTTTAACTGAAGGCAAAACTGTTTTAGTGATTACTGATGCTGGTATGCCAGGAATTAGTGACCCTGGATATTTAATTGTTAGAGCTGCACTGGATGCAAATTTTGAGATTGAAGTAGTACCTGGGCCAAGTGCTGCAAGTACAGCGTTATTACTTTCTGGTTTGTCTATGGAGCGATATATTTTTGATGGATTTCCACCTCGAACACAACAAGCGCGGCAAAACTATTTTGAAAGTATTAAGTCAGAGAGTAGGACTGTAGTTTTATTTGAAGCGCCACACCGAATTAGAGAAACCCTTGAAGATGCAATCAAAATTTTAGGTGACCAACGCCAAGGCGCAGTGTGTCGTGAAATGACTAAAACTCATGAAGAGACTGTGCGTGGGTCGTTAGCGGAATTGGAGAAATGGGCCAATTCAAAAGAGATGTTGGGTGAAATAACTTTGGTTATTGCCGGCCCGAGTGGTGGCGAGATCGCAGAGTTAACGCCGCTTGAGATTGCCGCAAAAGTGAAGGAGTTGGAGGGGGTTGGAGCAACAAGGCAAGAGGCGGTCGCACAAATAGCAACTGAGTTTGGCTTACGCAAACGAGCGATATTTGATGCCTTGGTCGCCTCTAAGATAGGACAGTGAGCAACAAAGCCTTTTACCTAACGACGCCGATTTACTATGTAAATGATGCGCCGCATATTGGTCATGCTTACACGACAGTAGCCGGCGATGTTTTGACTCGTTGGCACCGCCAAAAAGGTGAGCAAGTTTGGTTTTTGACAGGCACCGATGAGCATGGTCAAAAAGTTATGCGAACTGCCGAAGCGAATGGCAGTGATCCACAGAGTTGGGCCGATCGTTTAGTCGAGTCTGCTTGGATTCCCACGTGGAAAAAATTAAACATTGCAAATGATGATTTTATTAGAACGACAGAAGATCGACACATGGAACGCGTGCAACGTTTCTTGCAAGGACTCAAGGATTCTGGGCACATCTACGAAGGTAAATATGAAGGACCTTATTGCGTCGGATGCGAAGAATTTAAACTTGCTGGAGATTTACTCGATGGTGCAACACCTGATGAAAAACTTTGTCCGATCCATTCAAAACCCGTAGAGCTTTTAAGTGAAACAAATTGGTTTTTTAAATTATCAGCCTTTGCCCAACCTTTGATTGAACATTACAAAGCTAATCCCAGCGCATGTGAGCCAGCAAGTGCACGTAATGAAGTTTTATCCTTCCTAGAGGGAGGAGTTTCTGATCTTTCAATTTCGCGCTCATCATTTGATTGGGGAATCCCAGTTCCATGGGATACAAAGCAAGTGGTTTATGTCTGGTTTGATGCGCTACTTAATTATGCAACTGCCGTAGGAATTGGTGATGATCCAACTTCTGAAGGTGGAAAAAAGTTTGCCCAGAGTTGGCCGGCTGATGTTCACCTTGTTGGCAAAGATATCCTTAGATTCCATGCGGTCATCTGGCCAGCGATGTTAATGGCAGCAGGATTACCTGTACCTAAAAAAGTTTTTGCACATGGATGGTTGCTTGTTGGTGGCGAGAAAATGAGTAAGAGCAAATTAACTGGAATCGCACCTTCAGATATAACTGATTTCTTCGGTGTCGATGCATTTAGATATTACTTCTTAAGATCAATTCCATTTGGTACAGACGGCTCTTTTTCTTGGGAAGATATGGTCGCTCGATACACGAGTGAACTCGCCAATGATTTTGGAAATTTAGCTTCTAGATCTATTGCCATGATTGAAAAGTATTGCGAAGGTAAAATCCCACAACCGGCAGCAGAACCAAAACTTGCCGAAGCTGCCCAAAAAGCCTGTGAAATTGCGGATGAACGTATCTGCGCTTTAGATTTCCAAGGTGGAATTTTAGCAATTTTAGATTTTTGCAAAGTCGTAAATGGATATGTAACGGAACAGGCTCCGTGGGTTCTTGCTAAAGATCCAGCAAACAAAGTTGAACTCGAAAAAGTTTTATACACAACTGTTGAATCTCTACGAATCCTTGCAGTGTTATTTCATCCAGTTATGCCTGAGACCTCTGAAAAATTATGGGAGGCACTCGGTGCAAAAATTCTCGGTCCAATTAGTGACCAGAAAATAAGTGAAGTCGCTACATGGGGACAATTACCTGCAGGAGTTCAAGTATCTAGAGGAGAAGTACTTTTCCCTAGATTGCCAGAACCGGAGAACGCGTGACCGATCGGCACAATCGCGATATTGAGAGAGTTGCCGCGCCTTTACCTGAACCGCTGGAAGAAACAACAATAGATTCACATTGCCACATGGAGTTGATCGCCAAAGCTAGTGCGGATGATCCCGCAGTCGGAAATATTTTAGATGTAGCGAAAAGTGTAGGAATCGATCGAGTAGTTCAAATAGGTTATGACTTAGAGCAATCAAAATGGTCTGTTGCATGTGCAAATGCGTGGCCAGGGAAAGTCCTTGCAGCCGTGGCTTTACATCCTAATGAAGCGCCGGTTGTTAAAAATCTAGAAGAGCAATTAACTGAAATCGAAAAATTAGCTGAAGATCCACGAGTTAGAGGTGTTGGAGAAACAGGTTTAGATTTTTATAGAACCGAACCAGCTCTTCGTGCGAAACAAGAAGATTCCTTTAGGGCTCATATAGAAATTGCCAAACGGAAAAATAAAGCATTGATTATTCATGATAGAGATTCACACTCAGATGTACTTAGAGTGTTGCGAGAAGTGGGAGCACCTGCAAAAACTATATTTCACTGTTTCTCTGGAGATCGTGCGATGGCAGAGGAATGTATTTCCGCAGGCTACTTTTTATCTTTTGCCGGAACTGTGACTTTTAAGAATGCTCCAGAACTTCGCGAGGCTTTGAAAATTACTCCACTTTCACAAATGTTAGTGGAGACTGATGCACCATTTTTAGCTCCAATGCCACACCGAGGTTCGCTGAATTTGCCGGCACAGATTCCAAATACCCTGAGATTTATGGCTGAGGTTGTAGAACGCAATGTTAATGAACTAGCAATAGCTACTCGTGAAAATGCGTTATCAATATTTGGTTCATTCGATTAATCATGGAAAATACCGAGCCAACTTC
>Ga0214168_1000152_pt1 | contig 27124 bp, 40 predicted proteins | sample LakMenepilimnion_FD_153002 | JGI IMG/M metagenome (GOLD analysis project Ga0214168, IMG submission 153002) | Freshwater microbial communities from Lake Mendota, WI - Practice 29OCT2010 epilimnion v4 | ecosystem: Environmental > Aquatic > Freshwater > Lake > Epilimnion/Euphotic zone | place: Lake...
ATAACAGAAGAACAATATTTACTAGCACTTGCTGAAAAAATCCGCATTGAGAAATACCTAGAACACTTGACAGCTATAACTCGTGCGTACAATTACCAAAACTATAACTCGCCAAATGTGGGTAAAAAAGTATAGATTTGGCAACTTATAAATTCCGAAGTATAGTTCGTATTTGTTGCCAAATATGGCTAAATATGCTATAAAATAGCCTAAAACCTTATTATAGTTCGTATTTAATATCGTTATTTTATACCCTATCACACACGTAAGATAAAATTAGCCTATTTCGTACCCAATAGCATATAAAATAGCTAAATATTATCGCCTTATATTTAATTGCATATAAAAAAAGCCCCCAAAAGGAGCAGGTCTATACTAAATATAATATAGAGTTGTCAAGTGCAAATATACAATTTTCCTATTCTAAATTAACCAATAATTCATCGATGTCAGCCAAACATTCGTAAATTAAATCCGTTGTATCGTCTTTTAAACACCGCCTAATTCTTTCTTTAATCGTGTGAAGTCGTGGCAATAAATCCATTGCGGATAGCATTAGGATAGCTTCCTTTTCATCGCATTCGATTTGTACTTTCATATTTACAAGGTTTAAATATTATTTGATAAATCCCCATCACCAACGCCCCAAACATTGCACAATATAATACCATAAGCGTGATACCCATGTACGAATAATCTCGTAACTTACTATCGAAAGTATTAGTTCCCATAGTTTCATAGTTTAGACTTTGTTTCAGATGGTGTTTTTGTTCTAAATCTATCTTGTTGAGTTTCATAATACCAAATATGGATAAGCGGAAAATTCCTAACTATATTATCTTCAAATAATAAAGCTAAAGTATTGCCTTCTAAAAAATGGCTTAAAACTCCCTCATAATAAATTGGAGTTGTTGTGTCTTTTAATTTAATTTTTACATTCATTTTATTTTGTTTTAATTATTATTTTAGTTTTATTTCTTTGCCTTTTTGTGTTAAAATTACTTTGTCCCCTTTGCGTTCGATAAGTTTCAAATCTTCCAACCGAAATATCGTTGCCCAACTAATGTTTTTATCCAGTATGTAGCACCTACCTTCTAACCCACTTTCGTAGTGACATACAACCTTTGCTTGCAGTTGCTTGATTAATTCGGTTTGGACTTTGCTTAGTTTCATGGTAAGGTTATAGGTTTACTTTTTATCTTATTTTGTCAGTCTATACGCTTAGAATAAATGCGTAATTCTGCAACACTGACCATGTAATTTATGATGAAGGAATGCCTCGATAGCTTTTGGGGAATGGATAAATCCGTTTTTCGCATGCCATGAATCCGCCCCACTCGGGCTTCTCAACGATTCGACACAAACACCCATGTAATCTTTAGCAACCTTGTGATGCACATGATGAGTATATATGTACTTATGTTTGCATGCACTCCAACTATCCGCCTCGTGTGCCATTAACATAGGCAAATCAGCTACTTTAGCGCCATCGCCATGACAAGTGCTAATTAAATTATTAAAGTAGGTAAAGTATTTACGATGCCTCATATCAACGTTGAAAGTTATGTTTTTGCATTTCGCAAATTGAGCCTCAATAGTTTGACATAAAAAAAACCCATGTACATAGTCATGATTTGAAGGGTTATAAACGAACTCAACATCAGCGACACCGAGTAAAATAGTTAGTATATCAACATACAATTTACGTGCAGTTCGGTAATTATCATACCACATCGAATCCGTATCTTGCTTAGTTCCGCTTGTTGTTTCATTACGTGGGCTATCAACGTGTAATACATCGTTTCCTGCAACGAATAATATCTTATCAATATGATACCCTTGACACTTCTGTAATATACCTCTAACACCTTCTAAAACACGTTGCACCGCTATCTGACTATTGTAATCTTCTCCGGTTTCGAATGATGAGCAAAGTTTACCAATATGAATGTCGGCAGGGTCAACAACAAGCAAATAACTATCTTTATTTTCTATTCTTTTTGGAGCGGTAATTACCACCGCTTCTTTTCGTATATCCTCTAAGATTAGGTCTTTAAGTATTTCAAAATCTTTTAGTTGCGGTTCTTGATAGTTAGGATTTTTTATAAACAAAGAAGCACCATTGTCTTTCATCCAAAGGTGCTTTACATCTCTATTCTCAATGTCTAATCTATCAGTGGCTTCATAAACTCCTTGATAATCACTTTCTAATCTATGCTTATTTCGTTCAATGTACTTACGAAAAGCGTGTACTTTCTTATTCTTATTTCTTGAATCGTTGGTGTTAAGCAGTTTAGCAACTATTTCAGTGGATGATAAGCCTTCTCCTAAAAGTTGTTTTATTTGAACGTAATAATCCCTAAAGTTATATTGCATGGTTATAATTTACATTTACCTACAATATAGGTTCTATTTTTTCTTTTCCGTAATTTTTATATTCAGGATTAAACCAATTGATAATAATAGGCAAATTAGCAATTAACCCAGCCGTTAATAGTTTCTTTGCTAGTTCAATATCCATTGTAAACAAGTCGTGACCTGCTGATAATTCAGTTAACCACATAGTTAGTACAATAGATGCAAATCCTTTAATAAACGTGCCTAATGGCGTTGCAAGTAATTTTTTCATAGTAAAATATAATTAATAATTAATGATACGATTTCGAGTACAAATAGAATCAAACCCCAACGGAATATCCATAACACATTGTAAAACGTAGGTTTGTGAATCTTGCAATATCTGTATAGAATTTTCCAATTCTTCATTGACTTCTTTTTGTTTTTCATTACATACCTTTTCAAGTGAATCGATTATATTTGTTTGTATGTTTACATTAGGCAGTTTGTTCATCTGACTTTTTTCCAATTCGTAATCAGTAAACATTAAGAAAAATGCTGTGACAAATATTGAGATTATATGTATAATAGTTAATTTCATTTCTTTGGCAATATTTGTTTGATTGACAATTTAATTCTATTAGCTTCACGAAGTAACGAATCAGTTTTTTTAATCTCGTTTGTCAAAGCGTCTATCTTAGTGTTAACATACACCACACTTAATGAATCGTACTTAGCCTTCCATTGATTTCGCTCGTCAATAAAGACTTGCTGCTGCGCTAGATTTTGCTTGTATAAGTAACCTAATACGGGTATAAATAGGCATATCAACAATAGTAATATAACAAGAGTTCTATCACTTAATGGTAGCCTAAGCCATTCTTTAATTATTTTCCAAATTTCAGTCATTAGTAAATCAAAGTATATGTTGTATGAAATCCTATGTTATATACAATAGATGATAATGCAAAGTCGGCTACATAGTGCCTAAACTTACGTTTCCCATTCCCAATGGTTATAGCCCCACCAAGTATAAACGTCTTATGCAAGGTATTTAATAAATGTGCGCCATCAGTTGTCCAAACCATTGCAGTAGTAGCTAATGGTACTTTGCTATTGTATTTGTTTTTATACGATAACTTCCAATACCAAAATTGGTCGTTTGCGTTAGGGTGTCTGCGTTTGAATTGTGGGTAATGCCATAGCAATGTTTCTCTTAATCCATACGTAGCACCTGCTAAATAAATGCACGTTAAGCCAATTACCTTTTCGGTTTTTGGCTTGGCTTGTAGAAGCAAAGGGAATAGTAATATGAGAAGTAGTTTATTCAATGGTAATTTCTATTGGTTCACCTAAAATTTCAGTCCATTCACTAAATTGAATGTAATAGTTCCCATCGAGTTCAATAAATGAATCAATAGTAAATTGCGTTAACCCTCCTTCAACTGGTAATCCATGATGTTCGTTCAATGTCTTTACAGCATTCCCAACTTCTTCTATTGTATATTTGAATCCGAGCATATTAGTAAATATTAAAGCGTGAATTAACGTTTGTTTTAATTGCTGTCGTACTTGGTTGGGTGTCATAAATAACTAACTCTTGGAACTCTTGGGATGCACCTGTAATAACTCTCAAATCACTACTTGATGCCGAACTTGATACACTTGCTGTATTTGTATTGTTTTTGATTTCAGCACCATTATTTAATGTAATTGCACTTCTATTCGCTGCGGTTGCATTGTTAGCATCTATCTTATCAATTAACAACATTTGATTACCTGTTGTAGTCGTAGATGTTGCAGATGTATTATTTACCGATAAAGCTACACCGCCACCATTTGCTATTAATGAATTTAATCTGTGACCTGAGTTATCTCCAAACCAATAACCAATACTTGATGTTGCGGATGTAGCCATTGTTCTAAGTAATGGTGAATTGGCATTAATAGCTTTCGTTATACCATAAACTAAACTATCAGTACCATCATGTAAAAATTTAAATGTATTCGTAGAACTTGGAACAGTTAAAAAGTCTGTTGTTATACTTCTAAATGCTACTTTTGAATTTGTAGTCAATAATGCACCCGATATCACTATAAAAAGTTGGTCGCTTGGTGTTGTTTGCGTTAAGTGATTACCTTGCCCACTTTGGTCGTATATTTTAACTATAAATCCACTTTGCGCTCCACCACCTGCAACACAGAACGCTACTAATGCGCTCGTATCTAAAACGCCTGATGTCGTTACACCAAAATCAAACTCCGCACTATCACCGCTACGTCTTACACGAACCAATGAATTCCCATAATAAGCACCTCGTAAAAGGTAAGATGAATAAGCACCTTTAGCATTACCTGTAATGTCTAAGATAGATGCATAAATTGAACTCCCCACACTAGATTCACTTGCTGAACCTGCTAATGTAGTAGCTGTAACTTCGCATGTTATATTTTGCCCTGCATCTTCTTCTACTAATGTATAAGTTGATGCTGTTTCGGCTACGATATCACCCCCATTGCGTTTCCATTGATAGCTGTATGTTATTGCGCCTATTGCACCCCACGCCCCATCGTCAGTTGTTAGTACTTGACCAACTATTAGAACTCCACTAATTGAAGGTGGTTCTTTAGATATTGGAACTGTTGCAATAAGTATTTGATTACTCGTAGCAGGTAAACTAGCGCCATCTGAATCTATTGCAATTACTTTACAAGTTAAATTAGTATCAACGTCATCAATAGTTATAACGTACCCATCAAAAATTGCACCTACTATCTCAACGCCATCTCTATACCATTGATACTCATAGCTTATTATTCCTGTATCGCTTGTCCATGTTCCGTTGTCTGAAACACCAACATCACCACCTATTACTATTTCTCCAAATACATCTATCGTAGGTGGTACTACATTTACTGGGGCGTTGCCGTCACTAGCAGTACCCGATGATAATATTAATAGTTTTTTATGAATAGGATTCATGTTGCAAATATAAGTTATTTTTTAATCAGTAGTTAATGTTCCTCCACCTTTTGTTAGCAAAGGTACAATAATATCCTTAATTTGGTCGCTTGGTGGTGCTAATGGCGTTTGCCCTGATAAATCAGCAGTAAAAGCAGTACTTTTCAATGATGGCGAATCGTACATATATTTGATTACTTTGTCGATATTAGCTGATATAATTTTGTTATTCATTAATTGCAATATAGTAAACGCTGAATTTGTGTATCTAAACAAATCCCCTACTGACTTCAACCCACACCCATTAAATATAATACCTACTAAATTGTTTCTACAATCGCCATCTATTGAGAGTATATCTACTTGATTACCCGAACTATTACCTAAACTATCAGCGTTATCTACTATGATATACGCTACCTTGTAACCCGATGAATAGGTATTACTAAAAGTTTGTATAGACGATGAAAATGAACCTTTTGTTATCGTTGTGCCATTATCATAACTAACCGCATAGTTTATTGTACCTGCAATAGTTTCATAGTCTACCTCAAAATCTTGTGTGCCATCTGAAAATATTTCATATCGGATGCCATAAGGATATATTTCATTAATAACTATATTAGCAAACGATGTTACTTCGGCAGTTGTAGCAGGGATATAAACCAAAGCATTATTTACATTAATAGCAAATACACCTTTCATGCTCAATGCTAATCTAACCACGCTATTTAAGTATTCTACTAAGTTATCATAACCATTGAATATCTTGCGAATTTGCAATGTAGATGCAGTTGAATATGTCATATCATGTGCATATATATACTTAGCTCCTACAACCGTTGTATTCATTACTAACGGTTTCTGATATTGCTCTAAGTACATTGAGTTGTCGTTGTAACGCTCACGTAGATTCAATGAGTATGAAGCTAATGGTACGTTATCTTTCTTGTTAGCCTCTAGTTTACTCCCTTCATCCCTTGTGTAGTAAATCGTATCAATAGCCATAGTATCACATAGCGTAATACGTTCTATCTTGTCAGCCATGTATTGCGGTATAGCATTGCCATCACCACCTATTTGCAACTTCCAAATTCTATAAGGGATTCCACTTAACATAACCATATTTAATGGTTCATCTTCATATACATAAAACTCTGATTCAGTAGTTAAATCATTTATAGTCCCATGCACTCGCATAGTAAACTTGATGCCATACTCAAAGATTACTCCTTGTGCGTTCTTGCTATTGTTATACTCGATTAAAATAGTATTCTCATGCTTCTTACGAACATCAATAGGCTCTGATATGGCAAAGTATCTTGGTGTATTTATAATGCTACTACGATGAAGTAATAACACTCGATATTGTCCTTCCGCTACGTTGTACAATGGTATATTACATTCATATATAGTTAAGCCATTGATAGTAGTTAAAGTTGGATTAGTAGGCGTGTATGTAGCTACGATATTACTATTGCAGTCAAGTAAGTAAACTAAGTTTGATACGGTTATACCACTAATACCAAGCCATTGTAATCTTATCGTATCTCCGTTCTGATATGGTTGTGCATACCACCGCTTATCTTGCCATGAAGGTATGTTTTGATAGAAAAAGTCTTGGTCGAATGGGCGTGTATTGATATTTGCATCAAATGAATTGATAACATCGTTTACGTTATAAGAAGGTAGTTTATCAGCTAATGGATAAAACTTTAAGGGGTTAAGTGGTGAAATATCAAAATTATATGCCATATTGTAATGTTGCTAAAGAAGTTTTTGATGAACAAAGTAATTTAAACGTCTGTTTTTGTCTGAATGAAGGTTGGTCTTTCATTGATACTACCCATCCATAATAAGTGTTGCCTTTATAAGTAAATTCTATCTCAATATAAGGGTTTGAATTTAAACTAGATATATTTAATGGTATTTTAGCTTCAACGCTAAACATTAAAGGGTAAAATATGCAATCGTTTGTATATGCTCCTGCTGGTAAATTAGCTAATGATAAGTTATTTATTATTTCATTTGCTTTTTCATCTATTATAGTAACTCCATCGTCGGTTACTAACCCTAAGTTACCACTTGTTGATTTTTCGGTACTATTGTATTTTAATACACTTGTGCCTTGTGGGTAAAATATAGAACGAATTAAGTAACCCATTTCGTTCATTCTTCTTTTTGGTGAAAGTCTTATGTTGTATGCTTGACTTGGTGAATTAACTCCTGTTATAGTTAATGCAGGTCTGTTTAGTTCGTAGTAATCCTCCCCTGCTCCTGGTACTCCTGCTGGTACTGTCCCTGCAACTGAAGATGTATCAACATCTAACCAAAATACGTCATTATCTGAATCGTTGTCGGCTTGTGTCTTATTTGTTAAGTTTGCCCTAGTTAATTCTATTCCGAACATATCTGCACGATAAGGACTTATAAATTCTTTTAAATTTGTCACCCTTGTAAGTATTGACTGAAATTCGTATTGTGTGTTATATTCTTCTTTGCCATTTATAGCATCGTACGTATAAGGTTTATATCCAAATATAACTCGTGCAAACATTTGGCTTGTCAAAGGTGTTACTTGAATATTGTTTACTTCTCCTATGTTTAATGTTGAACTATTGTCAAATACCGCCCACTTGTAATTTATGTTAGCTTCAAAGGTCGATTTATTGTAATAAAACGCAGTATTGTGCATACAGTCACTTGCCTTTATAAAGTCCTTAAAAGTAGTCTTTAAAACGCTGTCAGGTAGGCTTCTTAATGCGTCACCTGATGTCAATAAAAAATCCCTGTTATCATTGTAAACATCTGATGTAAAACTGCTATCATTGTCTATGTTATCTACCAATTCATTGCCTACTACGTAAGCAGATAACGCAGGGATATAAGATGTTTTAACTGTTGATGCCCACTCAAAATTAATATCGAATTTATATATGTGTGTAAATGTCAATGCGTTAGCAGGGTTTGTGTCTGAATGATATACTAATAAATATAATTTATCAGCAGGGGCTAAAGGTATTGTATCGTCAATTTCAAATGTATTTACTGTATAAACTGAACCTGTAAAACCAATTGATGAACTTAATCCTAATGTATATGTAGATATTACTGCGTTATTATTTACAACCCATGCAATAACTCTCAAAGTCACAGGGTTTAGCGTTGATTGATTTATTGTTCCTATCTCGGCAATACCTTGAACTCTTACATTATATGTAACTTGGCTATTATTATATATTTGATAGTTACTTTCTATAGTTGAATCGTATGTACCTGAATTATTGGTAACTTTTGGAGTAATATTTACACCTGTATATGGGTTTGCTTTTACTTCTATATCTCCATTCGCATATCCATCTATATATAAAAAATTAGTTGTTGGCAATATTTTTCTATATATTGACAAGCTACCATTAGCTTCCGCTACACTATCTATACTGCCATCAGGGAATCGAGGTTGGTCTAGTCCTATTGTTGTTACTCTTGCGCCTAAAGGGTATCCATCCATTTTAACCCAAATAACTTGTGGGTTTTGTTCGACTTGTATCTCTAATGTTGAATCTTCTTTAGCTTTCATCTTTGCTAAGAACCCTCGCTCCATTATCTCACAAGTTACAAAATCCTTTTTATCTTGAAATCTACTAAAGTCTAAATCACCTGCGTAATACTCATAATATCCAAAACTAGCAACTGTTGTATCAAGTTTTTCAATAAGTAATTCGCAATCACCTTCTATACCTTCGTTGTAATAAATCTGTCTTAATATATCAGCACCTTCCCTAACAAATTCTAAAGGATTTGAATAATTTGTGAAAACTCCCCAATACTCAAAACCTCTTTCTTGTGTAAGTTCTTGCTCCTCCCAACCTTTAGGGGCATAAGGTAAACTAGTCTTAGTAAATGTTTGTTGTTTAAACCCATTTGCGTCAATGTAAAAGTAAACGTAGGCTGTTGAAGCTACGATATACTTTCTAAGGTAATATTTAAAGTTAGTTAAATTCATTATCTGATATTACGTTTAACGTGCATATAATGGTCAAAGTTACCTATAATTTGTGTACTCATGTTTTTATTTTGCATAATTCCTTTTAATGCCCTTAGTTCGCTTGTGTTTTCTTCAAACTTCTCTATCAATACCTTCGTGTACAAATCCGTAGTTATAGGCTTATTCATTGTAGCTAATGTGGCAAAAGCTTGATTCTTAACCATATCCATTAAATCTTCGTTGGTAGTTACTTTTGAACCTTTCTTTAAATAAGTTAATGTATCTTTTGCAGGTGTAAGCCATTGCTTACCGCTAGGCTCTGTTACCAACTCCGTACCTTTCTCACCGACTATCGCATAACCTTCTGGCGAACTATCAGTACCTTTTGCAAATTGTGGTATAGGCGTCGCTAAAACTGCTGCTAATTGAGCCGCACCTGCAATACCTGCTAATACTGCTAAAGGTGGTTTATCTAATAATTTAGTAACTGCGATGGCTGTATTTATGGTTATTTGCATTATAGCAAATGCTTTATCCATTTTAGCTTGTTCACGTTGTTGTTTTTTTCTTTCATTATCTATAACTTTTTGCCTAGCTTGTTTTTCAAAGTCTAACCTTTTTAACTCTCTTTCTTTATCTGCTTGAACTGTATAACTTTGTTCTATTCTAGCCTTTTCGGTATCGTAGTATTCTTCTAATTTAGTTTGTTTTTCGTCTAGTTTTGTCATTTCAGCGTCGTGCATTGCATTAGATATACTTTGCGCTCCATTTATCACATCCGATACAGATTGCATATACGCAACTGCCTTATTAATTCTTTCCTCTCTTTCTTTATCAAAATTATCCCAATCAGATTCAATCATGTCGATACCTCCTTTTATTAGGTCTATCTCCATTTTAGCCGCAAACGCATTTGCTTTAGCACGTCTAATTCTTTCTTTTATTACTTTGTCTACTGTTTCTTTTTCTAATTTAAGTAATCCATCGTTATATTCTTTATCTAATTTTTCTAAATCATCTAATAATGCTTTGTAGGCATCTTTTTTATCTTTGCTTAGTTCCTTATTAAATAAAGCCTCGCTATCCTTTTCTTTTTTTGATAACCCGTTTCTTTCTTCAAAATATTTATTAGCCAATTGTATTAATGCTGAATAATACGTTGATTCGTCTAATAAACCTTCATTATTGTTAGTTTCTATTAATGCTTTCTCATTTTCGTATTGTTTTTTAAGTTCTTCTATTCGGTTAACTTCTTTTTCTTTTTTTGGTTTTTTTGGGGATTTATCGCCTTCGTGTGTAAAATCGTATTTAATCTGCAATTCAGTCATTTTCGCTTGCCTTTCGGCAGCTAGTTTATTATAAAAATCTTGTTGGTTTTCTAGCAATACTCTATCGTGGTTTTTAGATTTTTCTATATATTGCTCGCCCCTTTTATTCATTTCTTCTAGGCTTTTCCCCCAGTTACTAAAATCAAAATTTGAACTATGGAAATATTGCATGAACTTTTGAAAAGCCGTAGGTTCTGCAAAATCTAAGGTTGCTATTGCCGCCCCCGCTACTGCCGCTTGGTTATAAAATATTTGCATTTCTGTCTTTAACTGCATATACTCTAGCCATACCTTACCTTTAGATATAATAGCTGCTTCTGCCTCTTGCCATGTTTTTACTTTTCCAGCAGTTTTACCCATTGTTTCGTTATACAATTCTAACGCTTCCGCACTATCCATTGTACCTTTAGCTACTAATGTTACAGCATTTGACAACTGATTATAATTACTAACTGCGGTCACAAATTCGCCCTTACCTAATTCTTCGCCTAAAACTTTTGTAGCTTCAGCCGCTAAATTAGTTCCAAATATAAATCTATTTATCTCTTTATAATAAATAGTAAACAAAGCTATTGCAATAGTGAATAAATTTGTAAATGAGAAAATAGATTTAGCAAATATAGCTAACGCATTACCCGCCCCACCTGCTGACTTCTTTACCTCATTAAACGAATCCACTAACATCGGCAAGTTATTCGACAATGCCAATATGCCTGTCTGTGCCGAGAACGCAAACGCAGGCAATTCTCTTAGTGACTGCGATAGTTGGAATGTAGCGTTGGAGTAGTTACCTACGTTGCGCTTGTAGTTGCCCATCTGTTGCTCTAACTTAGATACCGCAGTTTGTTGCGCTTGTAAGTCTTTCAACATTTGTTGACCGCCTGTACTTTCTCTCGCTGCCTTACCTAATGCTGTATATTGCTTCTCTAACTTAGCTAACTCTAAACGCATCCCAGCCAATGAATCGCTAATTACATTGGTATTCTTTAACTCCTTGTTTATATCTTTTAAATCTTGCTTGACATCGTTAAGTTCTTGCCCTAACTTATTGCCACTTGATGCCACACTATCCAATGCCACAATACGTTCTTTAGTGCGTAGTATTTCTGCTTGTATCTTAGCTTCTTCGGTAAGTCTTGTACTTGCACCACGATTACCTGACGCTATCCCCGCATTTATTACTTGAATTAATTGTGCATACTGCGCTTGCAAGTCCGCCAATGCTTTACGCATATCGTTAACTTGGTCAAACGCTTTTTGCGCTACTATATTATCTATAAATTCATTCGCCATTGGTCGTATTTATTTTTTAGTTTTTTAATCTTATGTGTTTCAGCCATTACCATTAATCTAAACAATACAACTCGTATTGCCATCATAAATAGTATGCCCAATATAAACCCAATTATTCCTTGTATCATTTCTTTAAGTTTTGACGTTCTAAACGTTCGATTTTAGTTTTATGTTTCTTTATGTACATAACGTAGCTATACACGCTTAATTTCTTTTCATCTAATATTACTCCAAACGTTTCGGACAAATCTACCAATGAACTATAAAATACTTCTTCGGTTAATTGCTTATTTTCTTTTGGGTTCTTCTCATCTAAGATATGCGACCACATATTTATATTGGTAACATCAAGTTTCATACAAGCTATAACTAACTTACATACTCTCAATAAATTATCTTCGTTGTATTTCAATTTAGGTAGTTCATACCCAAATGTATATAAGGTTTCAAATAATCCTTCCGTTGGTGCAACATTTAATACTTCTAGTACCGCCTCTACTCTATTAACTCTCAATGATGCCTCATTAATTTCTTCAACTTTTGAAACATTATCTTTGTGTTCATCACCACCCATTAGTTCAATGTAATCAGCTAGTAGTTTATCCCAACATTCTAGTAATTGTTCATCACTCGGTTTGCCTTCAATGATTAATACTTTGTAGTTTTTATGGCAATAACACTCAATGAATTTATCAAGCATTAATACCTTCAAATCTTGATATGTTGAGAATAATTTTATCCCCTCTCTTGATGGCTTCATCAAACGTAGAAAGTTTGTAGATATAATCTTCTGAATCCTCGTAGATAACATAATCTTGATTTGCTTGTTTCGCCCTTTCTATACCTTTTTTGTATAAAAATGACATTTTTTGTTTATTTAGTTCTGCCTTTGCCTCACATGGAATACATCTACTCATTTAAACAACTTTGATTTTAACCGCTTGATTAATTCATCTTGCATAATTTCATCTCGTATTTCTTGTCGGCTTCTAGGCGTGAACCCAAAGATACTACTTGTGTACCAACTTACCAACTGCGATGTTTTGCTATCAATAGAAGTAACCGAATATTTATTATAGCCTTCCATCTTGATAACTATACCATCGTAAAACGCACCAGTTAATTTCAAATCAGGCGTGCCTGGTTTTGGTTTGCTATTCTTTTTTTGCTTCATACTTGCGTACCAATTACTAGCGTACACAGGTCTTATAGGCGTAAGGTCATTCTTATCACCCCGTTCAAGTTGGTCTTTGTTGTATTGTACGATTTGCTCACGATTCTCTAACATTACCCATGCTGATTCACTCGCAACGTCAATACTATTCCAATTCCGCACCATCTGTGCTATCGTCATGTTCTATTTCTTTTTCTATAACAACTTCGGGAGGTGAATCACTCACCCCCCTTATTGTCATACATTTAACCCATACATCTTCTAAAATTGCAACTTGATTTTGGTTATTTTTAAACCAGCCTTTTTTTATACCATATTCTACGATATAATCTTTGGTTTTTGTAACTACCCAATCTTCGTTGATATTTATATTATTGTATCTCATTATGGAACTACTATTGATGTTACTTTTTTGCTTGAAGAATAGCCTAATATACCCGCATTCGTCATTTGTACTATAGTACCAATAGATACACTTAGTTTTGCACCTACCGATACATACATTTGGTCTATTGTTAACGTAACAACTCCCGTCATTGGATCACTTGTACAAGCTGTAATAAGAACTGAGTTGCCATCTGTTACGTTATAAATATCCCAAATAGAACCTGCACCTATTGTTGTTATTTCAGTCGGGTATAATTCTACTAAATCTATTGCACCACATGATGACTTAACTGTAGCCGTTAGAGTTTCTGTAGAATAATCCGTAGTACTAACAGTTAGCACAATATCAAGCAAGCCTGATAGTTTCATCAACTTTTGATTACTAGGGAATGATACCGCATAACTATTGTCGTTCAATTCCGTAGGGTCTGCCAAGCCATAAGTAATCATGTACTTAGTTGACGCACTACCATCGTTAATCTTGATGTTAGGTACGATAAGCAACTCTAAACTAAAGCCTTGTAAGTCACCATCAGCGTTTTCAGTACCCCACAATACATTGTTTACCTCGTCAATGAACAATACATCAAATGAACTATTCTTTGTGTGGAATGTACGCAATGCTTTGTAGAAGCACATACCATTTTTGTATTCAAATGTCCAATTGTAATCGCCATCACGTACGAATGTTTGACCACCATAACCATCAGTTTCAATTTGAACTTCGGTTGAGTTGTCAGTAATAGCTTTGAACGCACCTATTGGATATATTCTATCCGATTGGTTTTCTTCCTTAATGTCATTTTGTAAAGTAGTCCATAATACTGCTACGTCTGTAGCATTATATGATTTGCCTTTCGGTACGTGAATCGCACCTGTTATGTTGCTTGGATTCCAAGAACATGACTGTATGCCTGTGTTTAAATTGTCACCTGCACATTGTAAATTGATTAATCTCATTGTTTTAAATATTTTATGTTGTTATACTATCTTGTTGGTTACTTTTACTTATCCATGTCGGTCTTAAATTACCCATTGAGAACACTTTAGAAGTTACTATAATTTCAGAACCACTTTGAGCAGGAACTAACGTATCGAATTGTACTATATTCGGCAATAACGACACATCGGTAACGGTCAATACTTGGTAGATACTCGTAGATGGCGTATATGATAATCCTTGCCCACTATTTAGGCTTAAACTCATACCAACCGATATATCGTTAACCATGTAAATAGTTATCGTAGAACCTACCTTAAATGCGTCTAATTCGTCTATTGTTAGCTTTGTTGGTATCACATACTGATTTGTTACATACGATGATGAATCTAAGTTCATAATAGTATTCACCCAACTTTGTACAGGCAAACACTTGTTATCTAAACGCAGTTTCATATTACGAATCCATAACCCATCCAAACAAGCAGGCAACTTATTCGCATCCGTTTCGGGCAAATGCAAGTCATCTATCTTAGTATGTTCGGGATATAGTTCATTGTAACCTACAAAGTATGGCGATTCGTTTATTAATTGCATAAACTCCGCATACATTGGGTATAACACAGGTAGATAGTTGTTAGCATATCTATCCTCACTATACCATGCAGGCTCGCTTATATTACAAAACAATAGCGTTAACGTCAACTCTGAATACGCTGAATCAGCATCGAACTTTTCCTCAAATACTTGTATTAAACAAATCAAAGGAAACGTTGCATCTTTTATAATCGTTCCTGTGCTTTCATCTACAATTCTACCTTGAATAGACTTCCATGTACCATGCTTATACGCAACCTTGTGAGCTAATTCGGCTTCAAGATTAACGCTAAGTTGTTCGACAATATTGCCTATGATACTCGGTACGTCTTGTGGTAGATATGTATAGGTATGTGCCATTAGATTCCAAATTGGTTTTGCTCTACAAACAATAGTTGATTAGGCATTAAATCATATCGGTAATATGGCATTCTATATGGGTCGTACTTAAATCCAATATACTCACTATCGAATGTAGCATTAGTCCCTTTTATTGAAACTAAATAGTCGTGTAATGAATAATTAAACTTTACCATATCATTCCATACTCTTGCCATTTTCATGCTTAAATCCCCTCTAATACCATTTTCATTTGCTTGCTTTACACCACTAATATTAGTTAGTGGTATTTCCTTTTCTTTAAGGTATTCACAATAAATGTAATTAGCTATCGGATTAAATTTCTTAGCATTTACCAACCCCACCCATACTTGCGTATCGCCATTCAAATCAATATATGTAGCACCATCTACTATTTCTTTATAAGGTGTAATATTAGTGGTATTATCTATTTGGTCTTGAACATTGATAGCAGTGAGTACCCCAAAGAACGTATCAAGCCAATTTGGCTCAATACGTTCAATTAGAGTAGTGACTAATTGCCCATCAGGTCTATCCGATGATAAGTTAGGTATAGCAATTTGACCTACGAAATTTTGATATGTAGTTGCGTATGCCATTACTTCTTCTTACTCGGTTTTTTAGGTTCTTCTACCTCAACCGCAGTTGATTCTTTGCCTTCTACTACTTCTTTCGCTACACCTAATCGGATTAGTTTTTCTGCGATACCGATTCTAGTATCTACTATTTTACCGATAGCGTAGTTGTAGTGTTTCTTTGTTATTTCGACCTTCATGGACTTTATTATTTTATTGGTAAGACTAATGCTGATACACGTGTTGATTGCGTGCCTGTACCTACACATGCCACTCGTATTTGTAAGAATCTTGTACATCCTGTGTATAGGAATGTACTTGATGATACACTACGAACCGCCGAAGGGTGTAGATTCCATGAATGAACCGCAGGTGCAGCAGCCGTTACTTGTAACGTATCACAATTAATACCATCAGTTCCAGCTACTTGAAACACATCTTCCCATGAAGTACCGCCATTGTTACTACCTTGTACGATAGCTTTAAATGTTGATGTTCCACTAATGTTAGCAGTGTATAAAGTAATAGCGAATTTACCGCTTTCATACGCTGCCAATGATGGTGAAGTTAAGTACGTAGTACCTGCATTCGTTACCGTATCATGTGTAGTATGACTTCCGTTCATTACTATTGCCTTACCTTGTCCGTTTGTGTTGATGATTGCGCTAAACGCAATGAGAGCAACTAAGATTATGTTTTTCATGTGTATTAAAGTGCTAATGCTGTTAATGAATCTGTTACGTCACCATACAAAAACGCTGTTTTGTCGTTACTACGTATAAATCTATGAATACGATGCTCACCTACAAATGTTCTCATGTTGTTTGTGAAATCCGCATTTACCCAACCCATTTCAACTTCCAATGGCATGTAAGTATAAACGTTTAACTTAGTAATGTCACAAGCTAAAAACTTGTCAACTGGTACTGAATTAGAACTTACGATAGTCACACCATCTACTACTATTGCACTTAAATTTAAGTGAACCGCATAGTTATCAACTCCTTTAGTCAACAATAAGCGACCATAATCAGTTGGGTTTAAGAAAATGTGCGTACAACGATGGTTGTTTTTCAAAATAGTTGTTTTCGCTGCTGAAATTAACTGCCACATTGTAGTACTTGCACCTGCCATCCCATCAAGACTTGAATCAATAGCAGTTAAGATACCACCCAAAGTTGTAATGTAGGTGTAAATGTTTGTTGAAGTAGCTAAACGTACTCTGTCAACTAAGTTAGACTGAATCTCACTACCAATAAATGAAATATCATCTAACATTTCGTCAGATACTTTCAAGTTGTCAGCAATTTTGATTGCGCTTGATTTTTCAACCAATAAATCAAAATCAATTTGTGGTTTTGCATTGCCTTCAGCAACAACCGCAGGTGTACCATCAGGGTTAACTTCCTCTACCCATGAGATAATAGGTGCGTTTGTTCTGCTAACGTTTGCATAATCCCAAAACGTAGCAGGATTCCAACGATAAGGATTATACCCTGTAAGCATTGTAGCGGTAGGCAACAACGTAGTTTCACCTGTGATGTTTGTAGATATTTGCATATCACCAGCTGATTTCAATGTCATTTTCATTGGAGATGCTTTAGCTTTAAATTTATCAAACGCTTCTTGCTTCTCTTTCAACGTAGCTTGCAACTCACCAATAATGGTAGTAGGTGCTTCGTTTTTAACTTTAATTGCTTTTAACTCATTGATAGCTTCACCTTGTTCTTTCAAGATGTCTTTCAATTCAGTTACTTTTTGTGTTGATTCTTCTTGTAACTCTGATTTCAAAGTATCAAGTGCCTCAACTTTTGCCAAACCCTTCGTGGCTTCTAGCATCTTGGCTTGTAATGCCTCTTGTGCTTGTAATTCTTCTTGTGTCATTTTTAATGTGTTTTAATGTTATTAATGATTTTTACCCAATCCATAGGTGTCGGAGTGACAATTGTCGGCTCTATTTCCAAAGAAGTGACATTATCGGCTTCTTTTGTTTCTGTTACTGATAAAGTAGGAGTTACTACGTTTGAGCCACGCAATACCGCACTACCTTCTATTACTTTAGCTTCTAATACAACTGTGAAGAACCCTTGTACATCTTCTTTGTTTACTATTTGGTCAATATACTTATCGTATGTTTCTTTTTCTTCTTGCCAATATTTATCAGTAGAATCAACAGCAAACAATACTTTAACGTACCTCATCCCTACGCTATGATTTCTTACCTTGTTAGATTTATACATTTCAAACATCATTTCGTTGTACTTATTCTTAGTTATAGTAGCATCGAATATTAACGCTTGCGTAGTTCCTTCATAATCAAAGCCTAAAGGCTTCCAACTCATGTTTTTAGTATACATTTCAACCTCATCTGTAATTACTTTGTCGAACTTCATTTCATGTTCTTGAAGTAACATCATGTTCTTACTTTCTGAAATTGACTTTTTCCACAACCCATTGATATGTACATCCCCATGAGAATCTAAAATATTAGTAGTATTTATTACTGCTTTGACAGTAATCTTATCGCTATCTACAGATTTCATTACTAATTCTTGTTTTATAGTAGAATCTTGGATAGTTTCTAATTTTGGCAAGTAATAAGATACAGAATCAGCATACTTTATTGTAGCTTTTTTCATAGCATATAACTTATTCTTATCGCCTTTTAAATCTTTATCTACAAAAGCTAATAACTCGTCTTTATTTTCAAAGTTTGGTATCATTTCGTTACAATTTTTTTACCCTTGATTATTTTACCTTTGGTCTTAATCAATTGTTCTATTTCCGACTTTGTTAGTTCCGCTTTCATTATGCAATAGCAGTTAATGTGTTTGCAATAGTGTCGTTGTACAATGCACTCAATGAATTACCTACCAAGTTCCACCCGATGCGAGATTCGCAACGTATAGTAATCTTGTTGTCTGTTAAATCAGTGCCTGTACGACCAAAACTAATTTCCATATCTTTCAAAACATACAATGGAAACATAGTTGTGTCAATACCAACTATACTACCTGCCGTTACTGCTAAATTATTTACTATTTTAGGTTCATTTAAAGCATACCATAAAAAATTAGTACCCGCCTCGACAAATAATTTAGCATAATCAGGTTGATTCAACATCCATAAGTTCAATGTATAACCGCCTAAGTTCTGCATATCAGCCGTTACCGCAGGTAGAATATCCTTAATTAACGTACCTGTAGTACCACTTGTCAAATTACTTGAATTGTATGTAGGTGTTACGCCCTGTGTCAATTCCTTCATAAACTCTGTAGCTATCGTGTTCTTAAGTCTACGCATTAACACGCCTCTAATTTGGCTTTCCATGAATGGGATATCAGCTAACATTTCATCCGATACCTTAACATGTGAAGCATATTTGTTAATTATAGGCTTAGATACGTTGATATCAAAGTCTATTTGTGGTTTAGCGGCACCCTCTGAAACTTTATCTACCATACCATCCTCATCTACTTCGTTCGATACAACTACATTAGGACTTGATACCATAACTTTAGGGAACATATCAAGTATGGTATTAACATATTCCTCCTTAATAGGTGTAATACCAACACTTTGTGGGTTATATTCACTACCTGTTAGGTTAGTGCTTTCAAGCATTTGCGCACTCGCCTTCATTACGAATGGCGTACTACCTGCTGATTTAATTGATTCGTGGTTCAACATTAACTGATTCGTCAGTTGTGGTCGTTGTGTCTTCTCCATATAATGATTTTAATTCGTAATAGTATTTATCCATACCTGCAACTGTGTCTAGGTACAAACCTTCTCTCATTTCGTTCCATGTAATAGCATTTGCTTGGAACTCTTGTATAACCGCCTTGCCTTGTATCAACCTTACACTAGCTTTTAACTTTTCATCCTCTTGTAGCGATGGCAACCATGTGTAGTCGTACGATATACCTATGCCACGTTGGTCCAACTGCAACATATCATTCAACTGCTCGGTATAGTTTTCGCATTCAGGGACTATGACATCTTGATAAAACTTACGTTCAGCACCTTCTTGGTTGCTATACGTTGTCCCTTTTTCGTTTGCTAACAATACGCTTGGATAACCATAAGCGTCAGCTATTGTCATAACATCAGCAGTTTGCATTTCAAGTAGCATCATATCCCTAACAGGCATAGCCATTTGTTGATACGACAACGCAGCGTTCGTGATAATCAACTGCCATTGATTTTTCTTCATGCCGTATTGAGCGTAATCACGTTGCAAGTTTTCTTTTTCTTGCGTTGTCATTGGCAATGTGCTAATATTATCGTGGCGAGAATTTGATAAAATGCCAATAGCACCACGCTTTTCAGCAATAGTGCCACGTGCTTCAAAGTTTTTGATGATATTATTCATCGGGTACTTCAAGCTAATTAATCTGCTGTCAGGTATTGCTAAATTGTCAAAATTTGTACTTAAATCCGTAAAAATGTACATATTTCTCTTATCCAACTCCGTAGTTTCGCCATCATACACAAAATTAATACTATCTATCATGTCCATGTGCGTTTTTGCTTTCATGTACTTGTTATTCGTAATAATATTTACGAAATTAGGCGGTATAATCCATAGCGATGTAATGTCTTCAGCATCCTTAAATCCATAAGGGCGTGACATCATTACTGGGCAATAGCCATAAAGTTGGATAAATGAGTAAACTTGCGAACGAAATTGTCTATCCGTTTGAATCGGATTAGGTTTTTTTAACAATTTCATTAATTTATCATCAGTAGCGTAGTTACCTGATTTTAAATCTAGTAATTCTGCCCTGCCATTAATAAACGCAGTCGCTTTTCTGTTGATAATAGTAGATAAAGGTGGGCAATTCAACATGAAATACTCAACGGTCTCATGGTCAATCGCTTTCCATTGTGTTTCGTTGTTGTAATCAAAGAATTGTATGCCTTGTTGTTGTGGCGTAGATATTCCTGACCCTATCTTAGAGCCGATACCAAACAATGATTTGAGTATATTTGCCAAACTTTTCGTTTAAACCCATTCTACTCATGCCTGATATTACATCGGTACTTTTCGTAGGTGGGCAGTTCAAATGCAAAGATATGTAATAAAGTTTTATTTATTACAAATATTTTTTTTGTAGTTATTTTTTAACCTCACAATTCAAATCTATACCCATATCCTTATAGATACGTTCAAGGTCTTTAATTTCTTTCCTTGTCTTATCACATACAAGTGCGCCCATAGGTGCATTTCTCTCATAGCACATCCAACAACGTTCTTTTTGACATGATGTCAATAGTAGCAGGCTTACTGCGATGGTTAGTTTAATTTTCATTTCGTTCTTTCGTTTTTATTATCAAATACAACACATACGACATGAGTATAACAATACCTAGTGCTATCGTAGTGAGTTTATCCATTTGTTTCTAAATCTTCAATGTCACGAATTTCAATGCCATCAAATTTCTGCAAAGCTATGGCTCTATCTAATTCGTACCTAATAATATTATTAGATTGTTTCAATAAATTAGCTTGTGCTTTAGCTTCCTCAACGCTTATAGCTTTAGCTTTTAATAATTTCATCATGTCAAAGGCATGGCTCAACAACTCTTTGGTTGTTACTTTTGTGTTTGATTTCATTTTGCATTAGTTTAATTAGTAAATCAGTTGTTTTTATTTTTTCACTTTCATCTATGTAAAGTGGTACTTTATTTGCATTGTATAATTTTATAAATTGACTTTCAAGATAGTTCAACTCATCATCTTCAAACAATTCATTTAATTTTTTTTGCATTTCTTTTGCATTAGATTCATATTCATCATTTGAAATAATCCTATCTATAAATGATTTTTTGCTTTTAATAACTCTTTCTCTATCGCTGTAAATATAGTTTACTTCGACTATTTGTTTCTCAAAAATATATCCGCTAAGTATAATTTTCTTTAAATCTGAATAATACATACCTCTTTCAGTTATGTAGTTTTGATTACTAAATTTATTTTTTATTATACTTTTTACTATGTATTCTTTAAAATCTAAATGTTCGCCTTTATTTAAACATTCATTATATGATATTAAATAAAAGTCATTGTTTAAATAAAATAAAAAATGTTCAATACGATTATTGCAACATTGGTAGGCTCTATATATTCTGCTTTGTTCAATAGAATACCCAAACATATCTTGCTCGGATTCTACATTTTTAGCTTTTGCTAAATTTTCAAGTGCCTTTAGTTTTGATAAAGTCTGCGATTCACAAAACGAAGTGTGTTCTTTCAATATTAAGTGTTTCATAGTTTAAGGCAAAACTAATACCTATTTTTTATATATCCAAATAATTATTTAAGTTTCTTTTTATTCTATTCTACTGTGGTCGGTAGTCTATCGACACCTGCCTCGTCTAATCCCCACTACTACCCATACCGCCTCTATACCGATGACTATACAACGCCATCCTACACGAATCGAGCACGTGGTTGAACTCATCCACTACCTTATTCGTATTCTGCCCATCTATCTCTACGAACCTATACTTCCCCAACTCCATCGCCAAATTCCTACTACGCTTCGTATATCTAACCGTTTTCTGTTTCACATACAACACCCCATTCAATATCGAACCCGCACCCTTCTCGGCAGGTAGTGCCATCACTCCGTTCAACCGCATTCGATACACCATGTCCTTATCATGGTCGCAATACACCGCTTGCTCGGTGCTATACCCATTCTCCTTCATGATATGCGTCAACACATCCTCGTGAATCCCTGCCGTGTACGTCAACTCCTCAACAACATACGTTCCATCTTCCATACACGCTATCTTCGTGAGCGCAGTCGGGTCATTCGTATATCCCCAATCAATGCCCCATATCACTTCACGCACCCCAACCGTTGGGAACTCCTCTATCTCCGCCCATGAGTACACCAACCCTGACAACTTACCGGTCAAGCCTCTAGCATACACCCTCCACATATCCTTATCACTAATCCGTTCTATCTCATCATGCTTATCCTGACTGATGTACCGATTATGTTCATGCCATGACCTAATCATTCTAGTACTTGGATACTGAACCTTATTCGTCAACACTATATCATGCACCCAAAACCGAAACGTAGGGTTGTAATCTATCCATGTCCGTATAGACGTATTCCTATTCAAGATGTCAAACGTAGCATAGTCAAACCTTGTTGCCTCACTTACATACAAGTAGTGGTGCTTACCGCCCTTAGCCATCTCCGCATCTTCGTATGACTTGAACTCCATCGTACTACCTGTAGTGAACACATACTTCCTATCCTGAATATTAAACGACTTCACGAACTTCCGCAAGTTCTTATTACCCATAACCAACTGCGCCATAATCTTCATCACATCCTCCTTCAACTTCGGTACTGTCGAACCTGCTATGATTATATCTACGTTCAACTGACTACATGCGATAGTAGCTAGGACTTGCATGATGCTATAACTCTTAGATGAATTATGCGACCAATACATTACATCATCAGCGATAATCATGTAGTTGTGATTCCCACGTACCGATATATCCCAAACGTATTCTAACTCAATATCTTCTCCTTGCCCATCAGCTAACTCCTCCATAGTCATCCAACGACCATACTTCCAAAACAAGTGGTCAAACGTAGCCACTAATCCTTTCCAACGAATCACACGCTTATCACACCTATACTTCATAACGTCTACTACGTCACACCACTCGCTAACTTCATTCACTTCATCCCATGACAATACCTGCTCTCCTATCTCAATGTCCATAATACGCTTCGTTCCATGCCCACGTACTACTACCGTCATCTCGCCTCCTACACAGAACGTTCCACCTTGATTCACAACTATCCTCTCCGTTGCCATCAAGTTCGCATAGTACAACGGATTCGGTTCGTTCTCAAACAAGCCGACTTGCTTCACAACTTTTGGTGCTTCGGTAATCGAACCTATCTCGCCTTCGCCACTACCTATGTTCTCTATCATTAGTTAAATATTATTTAAGTTAGTATATATATATTATAATATTTTATTATTATTATTTTTTTCAGAAAGAGTATAGGACATAGTAACAATATACTCTCCCCAAATCAATGGTTCATCGAATATAACCTTCTCATTCTGCCATTCATGTCCGTAACTATGCCAGTCTATATAATCTCGGGTTATGGTTGTATAATACATATTAGATAAATTTATATATGATGTAAGGGTATTAGATAGTGGAGTAATATAGGCTTGGTAGGTGTAGAATTAGTCGACTGAAACATAGTTTTTATTGATATAGTCGATGCAAACATATAGACGTTATTTAGTACCATAATAGTTATTATGTTAAATAGGAAATTAGATAGGCATATTGTGCCTATATTAACACTATTGATATATAATTTATTAGTACTCATATTAACATTTCAAGTCGTAACCACTCCCCTACCCTATTCGATTACTTCAGCCTCATCAAAATTATCAGGAAATTGCGGGATATCATTGCTAGATGGTATGTTTATCACTACCTGTTCTACATTGGTATTCTCTATTTTCGATTCTGTTCTACTTAAACGTGGACGGAAGAACTCCAATACATTCAGATAGGCATTAATGTACTGCTGTCCATCTAGCTTGCTCATCTCTTGCATGAACTTATCCGTTAGTTCTGTGGTAATAGTTTCCTTTAATAGCTCCCAACCTTTAGTTTTTAATGATATTGCACCTTTTGGTTTCCCTTGTAAATTGCCTGACGTACCAGGTTTAAAGCGTGACTTTGTACCTGGTATCGGCTTATATTGTTTTACATTATCATCTTTTGATTCTATTTGCATTATTCAAATATATTATTATCATTTGTCAAAGGTATTAATATATACCTAATTATCAAATAAACATACCAAATTTAACGTATAAATATTTTTAGGTCATAACATACACTACGAACGTTGAACGTCTTAAATAGGCTATAAATGAAAAAGCACCTTGTTAGGGTGCTATATTAATAATGAGTAAAAGTAGTATCAACTACACATCTACTTTATGCTTAATTTTTGAATACTGCGGATAAACGCTTCTGACTTACATAAATCTTCAATGGTCTTAAATTCGTCTTGAGCATAGGGGCTTGAAAGATAACTTTTTAATATCCCCATACCTATAATTTTATCCTTGCTGAAATCATGCAAATATTGATATTTGCTTTTCAGTTCATAGGATATACTTATCTCTATGGTGTGGCAACAAAAGCTATTATTTCTAGTTAATTTAATCCATGAATCATTAGCAATTGCCTTTATACCCAATTGATTTAAACTTTCATTTAATCTTAAAGCATCTTGCTCTATTTTTAATCTCCTTGTTTTATTCCAATAATCGTTATTCAAAATAATCTCTTGTTCAAAATTCTTGATTTCATTTATTCTGCTCGTTATTATTGAAGAATCGAATAGTAGATTTTTGCTACTTTGGATTTCCGTTTCGTTCAATTTAGTAAATTCATTAATTAAAGAATTTAATATCAAATTTTGGTTTTGTGTTAAGTTTATCGTGTTCATCTTGTTAGTTTTATTGGGTTAATTAATTTAATGTTTTAAGTCTTGTAATTGCTTGTTTTTTTGTCTTGAAAAATATAACGTAGCATCTTGATTGTTTACAATAAATACCCCATTCGTTTTTGTACTTAGTTACTTGATAGTTCATAAAATTACATTTGAGGGTTAATAATACACATTAATAAACTAAAGTCTAAAAATATGCTAAGGATTAATGAATAGGTACGTTCGGACTTATTGGCAAGACGTTTTATTTGTGGGTATAATATGAGGGTAAACATTTTTTAATAGTTTAAAGGTGAAGTAATACGATTAGATGATTCGTTAAGATAATCTACAAAACGCCTAAGGTTGTCAATATTGTACGAAAATAGACTGCTATTTTTATAGGTTGAACCTTCGCAAATTTCATAAATATCATTTTCGATTTCGTCTTGCATTGTGTTTATCTTATTTTGTAGTTGCTGTATTTTTTGTTCTGTGGTCATTATATTGAATTTATTAAGATTAACAATTGTTTTCTACGGTGGGCCTCCAGTTCGTTACTTGGTACAATATTCTCGGCACGTTTTTGTAGTTTAGATTTGATTAAAGACTTATGAAACGAATGCGGTGAAAGTAGTGAAGCCTTAGCAAGTTTTTTGATGTTACGTATTTCTAGGGTGTTGTTCATTTGTGTGAAGTTTAAAGGTTAATAATTAAAGTACTACTGGAGTTAATTGACAATATTTTTCGCAATCTTCTTTGCTTATTATATCCATATTTTTTAGTTGATGGCATATTGAATAGTTAGTATGGAATATCATATCCATACCACACCCATTGATACGAAAACCATCTTTTTTAGCTTCGGTATAACCCAATGCAATAAAAAGACAATTATAATTACAATACCAAAAATTATTTTGACCCTTTTCGCATGATGAGAATTTAATAATACGTGACATACCACTACTTGAAACGGACTTGATTATACATAGCATTCTTTGCTCCTTAATAGCTTTAATATAAGCGTAACAATCATTAATAAATTGGTCCTCTGAATAGTAATTTAGTTTTTTAATGTTTTTTAATACTTCTTTAGAAAGTGTAATGTTAAGCGCTGAAGCTTTTGTTGTTTGTTCGTTGTTCATTTTGTTATTTGTTTTTAGTTTTTAGATTAGATAAAAAATTTCGGTATTGTTTAGAGATATTAACCGTATCTTTTGACGTGAAAACTTGGTTAAATTGATTAATCAAAAGAGTGTCACCCTTGTAAACTATATTAGACTTGACTAATTTAGATTTTTTAAAGTCCTTTGCTCCCGCTGACATTACACAGCTGATTAGTGCGATTAATGATAGTGTAACTATTAATACACCTTTAAATTCTAATTTTTTTGTTGTTTGTGTGTTCATTTTGTTTTTAGTTTAGAATGCAAATATAATATCCTATTTAATTAATTACCAAATATATTTTTATGATATTCTAATTAACAACTAATTAATACTAACCAAACATAAGCCTATATTGAATTACAGCCATTTGTTAATAAATTGTAATTGATTAAATAACTATTTCGTAAAGGATATAACCTATGTATAATATTGTACTATGAAACGAAAAGTTGGAAAGCCTAAAGTATATAAATGTGATATAAAAACTATCAC
>Ga0214168_1000153_pt1 | contig 27074 bp, 26 predicted proteins | sample LakMenepilimnion_FD_153002 | JGI IMG/M metagenome (GOLD analysis project Ga0214168, IMG submission 153002) | Freshwater microbial communities from Lake Mendota, WI - Practice 29OCT2010 epilimnion v4 | ecosystem: Environmental > Aquatic > Freshwater > Lake > Epilimnion/Euphotic zone | place: Lake...
TAGAGTCCAGGATTGTGATTCCTGTTGTCGTGGGTTCGAGCCCCATCAGCCACCCCATTATTCAAAGGGTTTGTAAGTTATCTTGCAAACCCTTTTTTCTTTTATAGTCATCAACATGACGGTATCAAAAACAAAATCAGCATCCCTTCGTCAGTCCAAACAACTCACTGTCGAGTTGATGTGGCAACTGCAACGACTGGGTGCTCCCAGCATCAGTCCAGACGGTTCGCAGGCGGTGTGTGCTGTCGCGCAGCCCTCGGTCAAAGAAAACACCATTCAAAGCGCCATTTGGCTGCTGTCTACCCTTGGCGGTCAGCCCAGACAGCTCACACAATGTGGCGACAAAGACGGCCGCCCACAGTTCTCGCCCCAAGGCGATTGGGTGGCGTTTGTGGCCAAGCGAGAGCAAAACGGCAAGAAGGACGATGAGCCTCAGCTGTACCTCATTGCGCCAGACGGCGGTGAAGCCAAGCGTGCAGCTGAAGTGCCCACAGGTGTGGTCGATTTCAAATGGTTTTCAGACGGTGAGCGCATCGCGTTCATCACATGGGCTTGGCCCAAGTTAAAGGGCGAGTCTCAAGCCGACAAGCTCAAGGAAACCAAAGCCCGCAAAGACAGCGCTTTTGCCACAGAGGATGCGGTGTATCGCCACTGGGATCACAACTTGCCAATGGGCCGCGTGCCTCATTTGTGCATCATGGATTTAAAGAGCGGTCGTGTGGTGGACTTGCTAGAGGGCACAGACTACGAGCTGCCGCGCCGTGACCCCAGTGCCAATGAATTTGACATCTCGGCCGATGGCAAAAGCATCAGTTTCGTGTTTGACCCAGAAAAAGCCCAGAACGCAGCGCCCCGCATGGCCTTGGCTGAAATTCAATTGAAGGGCAACAAAGTCATTGCCATTCGAGACTTGGTCAAAGACCCCGCTTGGGATGTGTCAGGACCTGCCTACAGCCCAACGGGTGATCAATTGGCTTTCTTAGCATCGCACCAAGCGCTCAAACACACTCAGCCCAATCACCTGGCTTTGCTTGATCTGCCAAAGCCATCGACTGCTAAATCCAGCAAGCAAGCCATGCCCTGGAAAACCATCAGCGCCAAGTGGGACCGTGAACCACAAATGCCCTTGAAGTGGAGCGAAGACGGCAGTGCATTGCTTTGCAAAGCAGAAGACAGAGGCCGTCAACATGTTTGGCGTTTTGACATCGCAAAATCGCAACCGACTGTGGTCATGGAAGGCGGCACGGTACATGCCTTTGATGAGGCTGCGAGCCAATTGGTCACCCTCATGGACAAGGCGGTTCACCCAGGTCGAATTCAGGTGACTCAAGTGGATGAATCTGGTCGCAGTGTGTCGTCAGCTTCAAAACGCATTGAACATTTCAATGATGATCTGCTTAAGGGCATTGTTTTAGGCCATACCGAAGAGCACTGGTTTAAAGGGGCCAAGGGAGACGATGTGCAAGTGTGGTTGCACTACCCCCCCGGTTTTCATCAAACCAAAAAATACCCCTTGCTTCACACCATTCATGGCGGGCCGCACACAGGCCCAGGCGACGTTTGGCATTGGCGCTGGAACTACCATGTGTTTGCAGCCCAAGGCTATGTGGTGGCCAACGTCAACTACCATGGCTCATCTGGTTTTGGTTTGAAGTTTCTCGATTCAATCACGCACAAATGGGGTGAGTTGGAATTGCAAGACATGGAAGCCTGTACCGATTGGCTGCGCAAGAAAACTTGGATTGACAAGGGGCGTGTGTTTGCAACAGGCGGCAGCTACGGTGGCTACATGGTGGCTTGGATGAATGCGCATGTGAAACCAGGACGCTATCAAGCCTATGTTTGCCACGCAGGCTGCTACGACTGGGTGGGCATGTTCTCTGACGATGCCTATGGTTGGCATGCGCAAGAGTTGGGTGGCTGGTATTGGAATGACATGAAGAAGGTGCACTCACAAAGCCCGCATGCCTATGCTGCCACCATGCAAACGCCCACCTTGGTCATTCATGGCGCCAAAGACTATCGTGTGCCAGACGCCCAGGGCTTAGCCTACTACAACACACTCAAAGCCAAGGGGGTAGACGCGCGCTTGTTGTGGTATCCCGATGAGAATCATTGGATCTTGAAGCCCGCCAACAACGTGATCTGGTACCACGAGTTTTTTGACTGGATCAAACGCTATGACCCAGCCTTCAAAAAGAAAAAATAATGGGGTAGAAGGCGCTTGGCTGATGCCGTGCAAGCCAGCGCCACTCTTCTTTAATTGACCATCACCAGTTTGCCCATCACCCCACGTGAACCCATGTGGGCATAGGCCGCTTTCAATTCGCTCATGGGCATGGTTCTGTCAATCACAGGTTTGACTTTGCCTTGCGCATACCACTGCGCCAATTCAGCCATCATGGCCGCGTTGGCTTGGGGTTCGCGGCGTGAAAAGTCACCCCAAAAAACGCCCACAATAGAAGCACCTTTTAACAAGGCCAAGTTGAAGGGCAGGGCAGGAATAGGACCGGCTGCAAAACCCACCACCAAGTAGCGCCCGCGCCATGCGATGGACCGGAAGGCGGGCTCTGCAAAGTCGCCGCCTACTGGGTCATAAATCACATCAGGACCTTTGCCTTCAGTGATTGTTTTTAAAGCTTCTCGAATGTTTTGGGTGGTGTAGTTGATGGTTTCATCGGCGCCCAATGATTTGCAGAGTGCGCATTTTTCGTCGGTTGACGCAGCCGCAATGACCCGCGCGCCCGCAGCCTTGGCAATTTGAATGGCGGCAGTGCCAACGCCGCCCGCAGCGCCCAAAACCAGCACCGTTTCGCCAGCTTTCAATGCTGCACGGTCAATGAGCGCATGGTGCGATGTGGCATAGATCATGATGAAGGCAGCAGCATCTACGGCAGGAAAGCCAGCGGGTAGAGGCATGCACAGCTTGGCAGGGGCGAGGGTGTGTGTGCCAAAGCCACCGGTACCTGACAAACAGGCAACAGATTGCCCCACCTTCAGGTGCGTCACGCCGTCACCTACCGCTTCAATCACACCCGCATATTCCGAACCTGGCACAAAAGGCAGGTCAGGTTTCATTTGGTATTTGTTTTGAACAATGAGCAGGTCGGGGAAGTTCAAACTGGCCGCCTCAATGCGAATTAAGACTTGACCAGATTGGGGTACGGGCGTTGGAATTTCTTTCCAATTTAAAGCCTCGACACCTACAGGGTTTTCACAGAGCCAAGCGTGCACGTAAATTCTCCTCAAAAATCATTCAATGTCTTGAATATAAAGGGCAAACAAGCCATTGGCTTGTCTCGGTAGCGACCTACAATTGGGGCCTAGGAAACACCCATGAAAATACTGATCTCCAACGACGATGGCTACCGTGCTGATGGCATTGTGGCGCTTTACCGTGCACTGAAGCAAGTGGCCGATGTGGAGGTTGTGGCACCCGAGCACAACAACAGCGCCAAGTCCAACGCGCTCACGCTGCATTCCCCCCTTTACGTCAGGCAAGGCGAGAATGGTTTTCGGTACGTCAATGGCACACCTGCCGATTGCGTTCACATTGCCCTCACAGGCCTTTTGGGCTATCGCCCCGATTTGGTGGTGTCTGGCATTAACAATGGCGCCAACATGGGCGATGACACCCTCTACTCGGGCACGGTGGGTGCTGCCATGGAGGGTTATTTGTTTGGCATCCCAGCATTGGCATTTTCTCAAACAGAAAAAGGCTGGGGGCATCTCGACATCGCTGCAGAATTTGCCAAAAACATGGTGGCGCAATTTGAACAAGCGCAACTCATTGGCAAATCACCTTGGCTGTTGAATGTCAACATTCCGAACAAGACGGCAGAGTACAAAGCAGCGACCTTGTGTCGTTTGGGTCGCCGTCATGCAGCAGAACCCGTCATTACTCAGCTGAGCCCTCGTGGTGAAACCATGTACTGGATCGGCAACGCCGGTGAGGCCATGGACGATGGCGAAGGCACCGATTTTTATGCGGCAAAAAATGGTCACGTCACCATCACACCCTTGCAGGTCGACCTCACAGACCACGACAATGCGGGCTTTTGGTCACAAAACTTGTCCAAGCTCCAAGTTTGGGAGGGTTGATGGCGCAGCGCCCCGGTTTTCCCATCAAGTTAAGCACTCAAGAGAAGGCGGCGCCGGCCAAAGCACCCGCTAAAAAGGCCGCGCCTATAAACCCGCAGGGTCTTGGCTTAGATTCCAGTGCGGTCAGACAACGCATGGTGCAAAAGCTGGCTGCTCAAGGCTTGAAAGACCCCTTGGTTTTGGAAGCCATGGGTGCAGTCGAGCGACATCGTTTTGTAGAAAGTGGCTTGGTCAATCAGGCTTATGAAGACACCAGCTTGCCCATTGGTTTAGGACAAACAATTTCAAAGCCCAATGTGGTGGCCCGAATGGTGGAGTTGTTGCTAGAGGGTACAAGCGGCAAATTAGGTCGCGTGCTAGAAATAGGCACAGGCTGCGGCTACCAAGCTGCTGTGCTAAGTCACGTTGCTACCGAGGTCTACAGCATAGAGCGCCTCAAAGGGCTGCACGAAAAAGCACGTTCCAATTTGCGATATTTTCGGTTGGCCAATGTTCACTTGCTGTTTGGCGACGGCATGCTGGGGTATGCCAAAGGTGCCCCTTATGCGGCCATCATTTCTGCGGCAGGGGGCGAGACTTTGCCGCAAGCTTGGTTAGATCAATTGGCTGTGGGTGGCAGGCTGGTCGCTCCAACCGTCACGGCCAATGGCCAACAAGCGCTCATGGTGGTGGACAAAACAAACCATGGCTTCAAGCAAAGTGTTTTAGAGGCCGTTCATTTTGTCCCTTTAAAATCGGGTATCTCCTGAAGGATATGGAATGAAATTGTTGAGTGGCCGTCAAAGTTGGATGGTGATCAGTGTGTTGTCTGTTTGCTTGCTTGCTGCATGTACGTCACGCCCACGCGGACCTATACCAGTTGAAGATCGGGTGGCAGGACAAAGTACTTCACGCCCTGTCCAAAGAGTACAGCCGCAGGCTGCAAGTGACAGTGCAAGAGTAACTGCCCCTGTAGCCACCAGTTCGCCCGTTTCCATGGGGCCCGCAATGGCGGGCTCAGAAAATGCGGGCAAGCCCGGGTATTACAGCGTGCGTCCCGGAGACACGCTCACCAAAATTGCCTTGGACCATGGACAAGCATGGCGCGACATTGCCAAATGGAATGGCCTAGACAACCCCAACATGATTGAAGTCGATCAAGTGTTGCGTGTGGCACCGCCGCTGATGGAAGCCGCTGCCAGCAGGCAAACCAAACCTGTCGTGGCTCAGAACCAAGTACCGCCAAGCAGTGCAACAAGCAATACGCCTAACCCGATAGCATCTAGCGCGTCAACTTCCAACACGCCAAGCGCACCTCCTCCAGTCAATGTCAGTGACGACGGCATGGCCTTCGCATGGCCTCATCCAGGACCCGTTTTGGCGGGTTTTGATGAAGCCAAAAACAAAGGTCTCGACTTTGCAGGCAAAGCGGGCGACCCTGTGCTGGCAGCCGGCGACGGCAAAGTGGTCTATGCAGGCTCAGGTCTTAGGGGTTATGGCAACCTGGTCATTTTGAAGCACAACAACACCTACTTAACCGCCTACGCGCACAACCAAACACTGTTGGTCAAAGAAGATCAAAACGTGATCAAGGGACAGCGGATCGCTGAGATGGGCAGTTCAGATTCAGATCGCGTCAAGTTGCATTTTGAAATTCGCAAGCAAGGCAAACCTGTTGACCCTGCCAAGTTATTGCCAGCCCGTCCATGAGCAAACAGAACGACACCACAAGAGAAGAGCAGACTCAAGAAATTATCTTAGGACGTTCTGACTTACCCGCAGGGTGGTTGCACATTGATGCGCTCGACATGGAGGCCCAAGGCATTGCTCGAAGGCCTGATGGCAAAGTTGTTTTTGTAGAAGGTGCTTTGCCGTTTGAAATGGTGACTGTCAATGTCCACCGCAAAAAGAACAATTGGGAAGCAGGGGTAGTCACCGCCATCCACCGAGAGTCTTCTCAACGTGTAAGACCTGGTTGCCCCCACTTTGGCTTGCATGCTGGCGCTTGTGGTGGCTGCAAAATGCAGCACTTAGAAGCCAGTGCGCAAGTGGCCGTGAAACAGCGCGTCCTAGAGGACAATTTGTGGCACTTGGGCAAAGTCAAACCCGAGAACTTGTTGCGGCCTATGGAAGGTCCTAGTTGGGGCTACCGTTACCGCGCCCGCATGTCAGTACGCTATGTTCATAAAAAAGGTGAAGTGCTCATTGGTTTTCATGAACGCAAAAGCCGTTATGTGGCCGACATCAAAACTTGCAGAGTTTTACCCCCCAAAATCAGTGCGCTTTTGCTCCCACTGCGAGAACTTATTTTTGGCATGGACGCCCGTGAAACGGTGCCTCAAATTGAATTGGCGCAGGGCGACACCGTCACGGCTTTGGTGTTGCGGCATTTAGAGCCCTTAAGCACTGCCGATGAAGAACGCTTGCGTGAATTTGCTTTCCTGCATGATGTGCAGTGGTGGCTGCAAATTAAAGGGCCTGACACCGTCAAGCTCATGGACGAAGGCGGCATCGAGCTCTCCTATGACTTGCCTGATTTTGGTGTGCACATGCCATTCAAGCCTACCGATTTCACGCAGGTCAATCCGCACATTAATCGGGTCTTGGTCACGCGGGCCTTGCGCCTCCTAAAGCCTGAAGCACACGAGCGAGTCATCGATTGGTTTTGTGGTTTGGGTAATTTCACATTGCCCATTGCCACAACGGCCAAAGAGGTGGTGGGCATCGAAGGCGCAGAAACTTTGGTGGCGCGCTCGCGTGAAAATTACGAACACAACCAAACGCTTCGTGAAGGCAAAAAACGCTTAGCGCCCACATCGTTCATTGCACGCAACTTGTTTGAAATGACCCCTGAAATGCTCATGGCAGATGGCGTTGCCGACAAGTGGCTCATTGATCCGCCCAGAGAGGGCGCCTTTGCCTTGGCAAAGGCACTTGCTGAGTTAGAAGAGAACGACGCACTTCGAGGTGACTGGCAGTTTCCCAAACGCATTGTCTATGTCAGCTGCAATCCAGCCACCTTGGCGCGAGATGCTGGCTTGTTTGTTCACAGGGCAGGGTACCGTTGTCTAAGCGCCGGCGTGGTCAATATGTTTGCGCACACAGCGCACGTCGAAAGCATGGCTGTTTTTGAAAGACGCTGAATAAAAAAGCACCTGAGTTCTTTTGAACTCAGGTGCTTTGAACTGGTTTTAAATTCAGTCGATTACTCGCGCTCGCCACCCCAGAGGCCTAACAAGGCCAACAGACTTTGGAACACATTGAACAAGTCCATGTACAACATGAGCGTGGCGCTGATGTAATTGGTTTCACCACCGTCCAAAATTTGCTTCAGGTCATACAGCATGTAGGCGCTGAAAATACCGATGGCAGCCACAGACAAGGCCATCATGCCGGCCGTTGAGCCCACAAAAATATTGACGATGCCGCCCACCATGAGAACCAAGGCGCCCACAAACAACCACTTGCCCATGCCAGACAAGTCGCGCTTGATGACGCTGGCCAAGACGGACATGACTGCAAACACACCTGCGGTGCCGGCGAAGGCCGTCATGACGAGGTCAGGTCCGTTTTTGAAGCCCAAGACCATGGCAATCATGCGAGACAGCATGAGGCCCATGAAGAATGTGAAAGCCAACAAGACAAAAACGCCTGTAGACGAGTGTTTGGTTTTCTCGATGGCGTACATGAAACCAATGGCGCCACCTAAAAACAGGATGAGGCCTAAACCGCCACCCAGCGATTGGGTGATGCCTGTAGCCACACCAAGCCATGCACCCAACACAGTGGGCAAGAGGCTAACGGCCAGCAACATGTAAGTGTTGCGCATGACTTTGTTTCGCTCGGCAGGCGTAGTGCCGACGCTACCCCAGCTGGGTTGTTCAATGTTTTGAAGATCGCTCATGTTTGAACTCCTAATAATCCACCCTGTATCGGGTGAGCAAATTGTAGGGCTTGTAACCAGAAATGCCCTATTTACCAAAGATTTCAGGGTCTTTTGACTTTTGACTTTCACTAAGTCAATGCCCAGCTCAGGCTGCGGTATGCTTATTGTTCAATTTTTTACCCACAAAGCCCTATGAAAACTCAATCTACCCTCGAATTGTCCGATGTACAAGCCATTGCCGCAGCTGCGCAAGCCGAAGCGCAGAAAAATAAGTGGGCCGTGAGCATTGCCATTGTGGATGCAGGCGGTCATTTGTTGCATTTCCAGCGCTTAGACGGCGCTGCCCCCATTTCTTCCCACATTGCCCCCGCAAAAGCCAAAACATCTGCTTTGGGTCAGCGCGAAAGCAAAATTTACGAAGACATCATCAATGCCGGCCGTTTTTCATTCTTGTCAGCGCCGACCATTGAGGGCATGCTTGAAGGTGGCGTGCCCATCATGAAAGATGGCGCTTGCATTGGCGCAGTGGGCGTGAGTGGTGTGAAGTCCACCGAGGACGCGCAAATTGCCAAGGCGGGCATTGCCGCCATTGGCCTCTGATTTTGAAAAGCGCTAAAGAACTCTAACGAGCTTGTAAGCGTTTTTTTTGATCAGTACAAATCCAGCACAGCACCTTTGCTGGCGCTGGAGGCGTTGAAAGCAAACTTAGCTTGAACGCCACGTGTGTAGCGAGGTGCAGGCGCTGTCCATTTCGCACGGCGCTTGGCAATTTCTTCCTCAGGCACATTCAATGCCAAAACAAGTTTGTGCGCATCGATGGTGATCGAGTCGCCTTCGTGCACAAACGCAATGGTGCCGCCAGCAGCTGCTTCAGGCGCTACGTGTCCAACCACCATGCCCCATGTGCCGCCAGAGAAGCGGCCATCGGTAATGAGGCCCACGCTTTCGCCCAAACCAGCACCAATGAGTGCACCCGTGGGGGCCAGCATTTCTGGCATGCCAGGGCCACCTTTGGGGCCAAGGTAACGCAAGACCATGACATCGCCGGCTTTGATCTTGCCATCCAAAATGGCTTGCAAAGCCGATTGCTCGTCGTCGAATACGCGAGCGGGACCTGTAATGACGGGGTTCTTCAAGCCTGTAATTTTGGCCACAGCACCTTCGGGTGACAAGTTGCCTTTCAAAATGGCCAAGTGGCCTTCTGCATACATGGGCTTGTCGATGGGGCGAATCACATCTTGGTCGGCGCGAGGTGCGTCTGGAATGTCTTTTAAGTTTTCTGCCACAGTTTTGCCGGTGATGGTCATGCAATCGCCATGCAACAAACCAGCCTTCAGCAAAACCTTCATGACTTGCGGAATACCGCCTGCCTTATGCAGATCAACGGCCAAATATTTGCCGCTAGGTTTCAAGTCGCAAATCACAGGAATCTTCTTGCGCATGCGTTCGAAGTCGTCAATGGTCCATTCAACTTCAGCAGTGTGCGCAATGGCCAAGAAGTGCAACACAGCATTGGTCGAGCCGCCGGTGGCCATGATGACGGCCACGGCATTTTCAATGGACTTTTTGGTCACGATGTCGCGTGGCTTCAAATCATTCTTAATGGCTTCCAGCAAAACCTTGGCCGATGCTTTGGCCGAGTTCTTTGTTTCATCATGGGGGTTGGCCATGGTGGAAGAGTAGGGCAGCGACATGCCCAGCGCTTCAAACGAGGAAGACATGGTGTTGGCTGTGTACATACCGCCGCATGAACCTGTGCCAGGAATAGCGCGCTTTTCAATTTCTTTCAAATCGAAGTCGCTCAAATTGCCCGCAGAGTTTTGACCCACTGCTTCAAACACACTGACAATGTTCAAGTCTTTGCCTTGGTATCGGCCTGGCAAAATGGTACCGCCATACACATAAATGGCAGGCACATTGGCACGCAAGATGCCCATCATGCCGCCGGGCATGTTTTTGTCACAACCGCCCACCACCAACACACCGTCCATCCACTGACCTTGAACGCAAGTTTCAATACAGTCAGAAATCACTTCACGGCTCACAAGTGAATATTTCATACCTTCGGTACCCATGGCCATGCCATCAGAAATAGTAGGCGTACCAAAAATTTGAGCATTGCCACCAGCCTCTTCAATGCCCTCAACCGCAGCATCGGCCAGTTTTTGCAGGCCACTGTTGCAAGGCGTGATGGTGCTATGACCATTGGCCACGCCCACCATGGGTTTCACAAAATCACCTTCTTCATACCCCATGGCGTAGTACATAGATCGGTTAGGCGCCCGTGACTTACCTTGAGTGATGTTGGCGCTGCGGCGGTTGCTAGGGGTGGCGGGGTGAATAGGGATGATTTTGTCTGTCATGTTGTCACTTTATGAAGGGCGTATTAAATTTTGTGCCTATTCTAATAGACCCTCCATCAGAAAGTTCATGGGCCGTTGTCTGGGAGGGGTGAGGGGTATGGGGGGTGACGATTTCTGGTACCCCAGCATGAGGAGCCCCCCATACCCCTCACCCCTCCCAGACAACATGCCCATGAACCTTCCCAATCCAAGAATCCCCAAACAACACCCCCGAGAAACTAAGGGCTAGCACTCTGTGCATTCGAGCATCGATGGGTGCACAATCGGAACCCATGTTGATTCACCCTCAAATTGACCCCGTTGCATTGCAACTGGGACCTATCGCAGTTCACTGGTACGGCTTGACCTATTTGGCCGCCTTTGGCCTTTTTTACTTTCTGGCGACCCGAAGGTTGACCCACCTTCCCTACGCGCGTCTGTCTCATTGGCAAGTTCGCGATGTTGAAGATATCTTGTTTGCCGGCGTTTTGGGCGTGGTCTTGGGTGGCCGCATTGGCTACTGTTTGTTTTATCAACCAGCCTACTATTTCTCTCACCCCCTTGAAATAGCCTATGTATGGCAAGGCGGCATGAGTTTTCATGGCGGCTTGCTGGGGGTGATGGCAGCCATGGTCTGGTTTGCCAAAACCCGCCACCGACCCTTTTTCCAGGTGATGGACTTTGTGGCGCCATGTGTGCCTACGGGCTTGGCTGCTGGCCGAATCGGTAACTTTATCAATGGCGAACTTTGGGGCAGGCAAGCCGATCCCGAATTGCCATGGGGCATGATTTTCAGGGGGGCCGGAGATTTTCCACGCCACCCGTCTCAGCTTTATCAGTTCTTATTAGAGGGCTTGTTGCTCTTCTTAGTGCTATGGTTTTTTGCCCGCATGGACCGCCCAACAGGCCAGGTTTCTGCGGTCTTCTTAATGGGTTATGGTATTTTCAGGTTCGTGGCTGAATTCTTTCGCGAACCCGATTCGCATTTAGGGCTGTTGTCCTTAGGGCTCAGCATGGGGCAGTGGTTGTGCGTACCCATGATTTTGGCCGGCGTATTTCTGTATGTTGCGGTCAACAAGCCGAGCAGGCTTTGACTGCACTTGCCATCTTTAAAATGAGACAGTGATTCAATTAAAAAGTTAATCAAAGGAGACAAAAATGAAACATTCTGAAAATCAAATCCAGCGCAGAAACCTCTTGCAATGGGCAGCGGGCACTTCACTGGCGGCCACTCTGCCTGCTTGGGCTCAAGCCACATGGCCTTCAAAACCTGTCAACCTCATTGTTCCCTTTCCTGCGGGCGGCGGCACAGATGCATTTGCGCGTCCCTTGTCGGCCATTTTTTCCAAACTCACGGGCAAGCAACTGATCATTGACAACAGGGGCGGTGCTGGCGGTACAGTGGGCGCAGGCATCGCTGCCAAGGCTGCGCCAGATGGTTACAACTTTTTCATGGGTGCCGTTCATCACACCATTGCACCCAGCATGTATCCCAAATTAGATTACGATTTAGAGCGTGATTTGGCCCCCATCATTTTGGTTGCGGCAGTGCCACAAGTTTTGGTGGTCAATCCCAAAAAAGTAGCAGCCAACAACCTTAAAGAGTTTTTGGATTTTGTCAAAAAGAACCCCGGTAAGTTGAACTATGGTTCTGCTGGCGGTGGCACTTCGCACCACCTAGCGGGTGAGCTGTTTAAACTTCAAACTCAGACCTTCATTACCCACATTCCTTACCGAGGTGCAGGCCCTGCATTGCAAGACTTGATCGCTGGCAATGTGGACATGATGTTTGATGGACTGGGTTCTTCAGCGGCACACATTAAGGGCGGACGAATCAAGGCACTCATGGTCTCTGGCGCTAAGCGCAGCCCTGCTTTCCCAGATGTGCCTTGCTCTTCAGAATTGGGCTTGCCCGACTACACCGTGAGCACTTGGTATGGCATGTGGGCGCCCAAAGCCACGCCGGCTGATGTGCAAACGCGCATGGTGGAAGAGGCGCGCAAAGCTATACAAACAGATGAAGCCAAAGCGATTTGGGCAGCGCAAGGTGCAGAATTCCCTAATTTAACGGGCGCACAATTTGATGCCTTCATTAAAACTGAATTGCGTAAATGGAGCCAGGTGGTGAAAGCCTCTGGCGCAAAGCTGGACTGAAGATGGCACAAGAAAATTTGTTTGCAGCCTTGCGCGCTGCATTCCCCGCAAACTTAGATTTGATTGCGGTTGAAACAGACCATGGCTTGAATTACACATGGCGCGATTTAGATCGGGCCAGTGCCATGATGGCCAATCTGTTGAATGGCTTGAACTTGCCCAAGGGCAGTCGCATTGCGGTGCAGGTTGAGAAGTCGGTAGAGGCGGTCATGCTCTACTTGGCAACACTTCGAGCGGGTTATGTTTTTCTGCCGCTCAACACAGCCTACCAAAGTTCTGAAATTGAATACTTCATTGGCAACGCCGAGCCCGCGGTGGTGGTGTGTTCGGCTGCCAATTTTGGATGGGTCAGCAAAATTGCATTCAAAGCAGGCACGCAGCATGTGTTCACTTTGAATGACGATCGAACAGGCACCTTGCTTGAGCGCGCTGCGCATCAAAAAGATCAGCACAAGGTGGTGCTTCAAAATGCCGACGACTTGGCTGCTATTTTGTACACCAGCGGCACCACGGGCAGAAGCAAGGGCGCCATGTTGACGCATGGCAACATGCTCAGCAACGCACAAACTTTGAAAACCTACTGGGGGTGGAAAACCGGCGATGTGCTGATTCATGCCTTGCCCATCTTTCATGTTCACGGTTTATTTGTGGCCCTACACGGCGCACTCATTAATGGCAGCAAAATGATTTGGCTCGCCAAATTTGACCCCCAATTTGTCATTGCCAAAATGCCTGAGGCCACCGTCTTCATGGGCGTGCCCACCTTGTATGTGCGCATGCTGGCCGAGCCTGCCTTGAACAAGCAAGCTGTGCGCAACATGCGTTTGTTCATTGCAGGATCTGCCCCTTTGCTGGTTGAAACTTTTGCTGAATGGCAGGAGCGTACGGGTCATACCATTTTGGAGCGCTATGGCATGAGTGAAACAGTCATGCTCACTTCCAACCCTTATGCGGCTGACAAACGACATGCTGGTCAAAGTGAACGTCGTGGTGGTACCGTGGGTTTTCCTTTGCCAGGCGTCAAACTGCGCGTGCAGAACGACGCTGGCAAAAACTTGCCCGTGGGCGAGATCGGCAACATTCAGGTCAAAGGCCCAAATGTTTTCCAAGCTTACTGGCGCATGCCCGAGAAAACAAAAGAAGAATTTACGGCCGATGGTTATTTCAAAACTGGCGACGTGGGCAAGTTCGATGAGCGCGGCTACGTGGTCATTGTGGGCCGCAGCAAAGACTTGATCATCAGTGGTGGCTACAACGTCTACCCGGCTGAAATTGAGGGTTACATCAACGAGATGCCAGGCGTAGCAGAAAGTGCCTTGGTAGGCGTGCCCCATCCAGATTTTGGTGAAGTGGGCGTGGCTGTTGTCATTGCCAAGCCTGGCGCTCAACTGAATGCTGATCAGATCATTGCCAGTTTGAAATCACAATTGGCGAATTTCAAGATACCCAAAAAGTGTTTCGTGGTGCAAGAGCTTCCACGAAACACCATGGGGAAGGTGCAGAAAAATTTACTGCGCGATCAGCACAAAAATTTGTTCCTATCGTAGGACCAACACTGGCACGTGGCAGTGGGTGAGTACTTGTTGTGTTTCGCTGCCCAAGAGCAAGCGCTTAATGCCTTTGCGACCATGCGATGCCATGACCACCAAATCTGCTTTGTGCTTTTTAGCAGCTGCAATGATGGCGTCTGACACGATGTCGGAACGGCTGACCACGGCTTTGGCTTTGACTCCCTTGGCTGCTGCTGCTTTTTGAACAGCATCAACTGCCGCTTGTGCCTCTTCCGCCCATTGGGCTTCAATGCGCGCAACATCTTTGACGTTCAACGGAATGCTGCCTTCGAAGTAGGCCTGTGGGTAACGAGGAACCACTTTCAGTGCAATGAGCTCAGCGCCACATGTGGCTGCAAGTCCAATGGCGCTGGTAACAGCTTTCTTTGACAACGAAGAACCGTCAGTGGCGACAAGAATACGTTCATACATGATGAGCTCCTTTGTGAATTGATGACACAAGCTTAAGTCTGCCAAATCTGTGCGTCTTGATTTGGATCAAGTTTCCTGCAAGCTGGTTGGTTTATCTTCTGCTCATGTCCAATCCAGCAATCTCTTTCGATGCGAAGGCTTTCGCCACGCCATGGGCTTTGCTAGACCAAAAGCAAGAGTGGTCTGACTTCAGTCAACCGAGCCAGCAAAATCCGAGTGTTTGGACATCCAGCGTGGTGTTCGAAGGCATGTACTGCACAGCTTGCGCCATCAACATCGAAGATGCTTTGCTGGCTGTGCCTGGTGTGGTGTCGGCGCAGATCAGTGCAGCCAGCCACAGGGGGCGAGTTGTGTGGTCCTCCGACACCACCAAGCCATCTCAATGGATGCAGGCAGTGGCACAAATAGGCTACCGCACTGTGCCTGCCAACGATGCATTTGCCAATGAAGCTAGGCGTGAAGATGCCCGCAAGATGCTTTGGCGCTTGGGCGTTGCTGGGCTTTGCATGATGCAGGTCATGATGTATGCCACGCCTGTTTATCTAAGCGATCCCGCCGACATGGCCCCTGACATGGTGCAACTTTTAAGGTGGGCCTCATGGGTTTTATCGCTGCCTGTTTTGTTTTTCTCGTGCCTGCCTTTTTTCAAAACGGCTTGGCGTGATTTGACACAAAAAAAGATCAGCATGGATTTGCCAGTGGCCATAGGCATGTTGGTGACGTTTGGGGTGAGCACCATCGGCACGTTTGAACCACAAGGTGTGTTCGGATCTGAGGTCTACTTTGATTCCTTCACCATGTTTGTGTTTTTTCTACTCACTGGCAGATGGTTAGAGCTGCGACTGCGCGATCAAACAGCAGGTGCTTTGGAAGCGGTTATGAACCGTTTGCCCGATGTTGTTCACAGACGCACAAGTGACGGTCAATTTGAGATGACTACTTTGCGCCAATTGCGCGTTCAAGACGTCATTCAAGTGCGAGCAGGCGAGGCCTTTGCTGCAGATGCGCAAATTGTCAAAGGTGAAACGCAAGTGGACGAGGCGCTGCTAACAGGCGAGTCAAAGCCATTGCCTAGGCACATTGGGCAGTGCGTCTTGGCAGGAAGTCTGAATCTAACAGCCAGCGTCGAAGTTCAAATTGAATCTTTAGGCAAGCAAACCCGTTTTGGCCAGATGGTGACCTTGATGGAAAGTGCTTCGGTGTCTAAACCCAGCATGGCTTTGATCGCCGATAAAGTTGCCAAACCATTTTTGTGGGGTGTCCTTTTGGCGGCAGGCTTGGCGGCCCTATGGGGTTGGCAGCAAAGCCCGGCACATGCCCTGATGGTGGCGGTTTCTGTGCTCATCGTAACCTGTCCGTGTGCCTTGTCCTTGGCTACACCAGCGGCCATGCTGGCCACTGCGGGTGCATTGGCCAAGGGCGGCGTGTTGCTCAGACGTTTGCAAGCCTTGCAAATGTTGGCCCAAGTCGATACGGTCATTTTTGACAAGACCGGCACATTGACGAAAGAAAATTTCAGTGTGCAACGCATCACCACCCGAGAGGGTGTGCGGCCTGAGCAGGCCTTAACTTGGACCGCTGGTTTGGCTGCGCATTCAATGCATCCTGTGTCCAAGTCTTTACTTCGAGCGCATATGAAGGGGCAAGACCTAAAGCCCTTGGTGACAAACCTTCAAGAATTTGCAGGGCAGGGCGTGCAAGCCACCTTGCATGAACTCGACTCCAAGTCTGGCGCAACGCGTCACAAAGAATTGCGCTTAGGCTCCGCAGCTTTTTGTGGATTGCCTTCCACCCAACAGGAAGTTCTGCAGGCTTGTTTGAGTGACGAAGACGGCTGGCTGGCCACCTTCGAGTTTTCAGAGGCATTGCGATCTGAGGCAGAGCCCACACTTCGTGCGCTTGAAAAAATGGGTTTGCGAATTCGTATTTTGTCGGGTGATGGTCAAGCTTCTGTGTCGCAAGTGGCTCAACGTTTGGGAATTCAGGATGCAATAGGCACTTGCTCGCCTGAAGAAAAACTTCGGCAGGTCAAGCTTGAGCAATCCCTGGGACATTGCGTCGCCATGGTGGGTGATGGCCTGAACGATGGGCCCGTGTTGGCGGGGGCAGATGTCTCTTTTGCATTGGGTCAAGCGCTACCCTTGGCACAGTCCAAAGCCGATTTTGTTTTCATGGCCAGCGACTTGAAGCCATTGGTGACCACCTTTCAAATCAGCCGAAAAACCATGCAGATTGTGAAGCAGAACCTGATTTGGGCTGGGGTTTACAACTTTGCATGTGTGCCCTTGGCCATGCTGGGCTACTTGCCTGCTTGGTTGGCAGGATTGGGCATGGCTTGCAGTTCTTTGGGCGTAGTTTTAAACGCCATGCGATTGTCCAAAACCATTGGTTTTGAATTGGAAGGAAACACTTAATGGACATTCTTTATTTATTGATTCCCTTGTCAGTTGCCTTGGTTTTTTTCATTCTGGCGGGCCTGTGGTGGGCCGTGAACCGAGGTCAATTTGAAGACATTGAAGCAGAAGGCGAGCGAATTTTGAGGAATGATTGACGTAAGTCAAAGACGCTTATTCCCTAGCTTGAGAAACTCACCTCGTAATTTTAGAAGAGGTGAAAATGAAATTTGCCAATGCACAGGCAACGGTCTACAACGATACGGTTGTCAGACAATTTGCCATCATGACAGTGGTGTGGGGTGTGGTGGGCATGCTGGTTGGCGTGATCATTGCGGCCCAGTTAACTTGGCCTGAGTTGAACTTAGGTATCCCTTGGCTCAGCTATGGCAGGTTGCGTCCCTTGCACACCAATGCCGTGATTTTTGCGTTTGGTGGTTGCGGCTTGTTTGCCTCGGCCTACTACGTGGTTCAGCGAACCTGCCATGTGCGCTTGTTCAATGACAAATTGGCCAGCTTCACGTTTTGGGGTTGGCAGTTAGTTATTTTGGCAGCGGCCATTTCTTTGCCAATGGGCTACACCAGCGGCAAAGAGTATGCCGAGCTCGAGTGGCCCATTGACATCCTGATTACCTTGGTCTGGGTGTCTTTTGCGGTTGTGTTCTTTGGCACAGTGGGTACCCGCAAGGTTCGCCACATTTACGTGGCCAACTGGTTCTTCGGTGCATTCATCATAGCTGTAGCCTTGCTGCATTTGGTCAACAGCGCTGCCATGCCTGTCGGTCTCATGAAGTCTTATTCTGCTTATGCAGGTGTGCAAGATGCCATGGTGCAATGGTGGTACGGCCACAATGCGGTGGGCTTCTTTTTAACCGCTGGCTTCTTGGGCATGATGTATTACTTTATCCCTAAGCAAGCTGAGCGGCCTGTTTACAGCTACCGCTTGTCGATTGTTCACTTTTGGGCGCTCATCTTCACCTACATGTGGGCGGGTCCGCACCATCTGCATTACACCGCATTGCCCGACTGGACTCAGTCGCTTGGCATGGTGTTCTCACTCATTTTGCTGGCACCCAGTTGGGGCGGCATGATCAATGGTGTCATGACTTTGTCTGGCGCATGGCACAAATTGCGAGACGACCCTGTGCTGCGTTTTCTCATTGTGTCTTTGTCCTTCTACGGTATGTCGACCTTCGAAGGCCCCATGATGTCGATCAAAACAGTCAATGCCTTGTCGCACTACACCGACTGGACAGTGGGCCACGTGCACTCAGGCGCCTTGGGCTGGGTGGGCTTGGTCACCATGGGCACCATGTACTACCTTATTCCGCGTTTGTTTGGTCAGAAAAAGATGTACAGCGTGAAAGCCATTGAGGCGCACTTCTGGATTGCCACCATTGGCATTGTGATTTACATCGCAGCCATGTGGATTGCCGGCGTCATGCAAGGTTTGATGTGGCGCGCTGTCAATGCAGACGGCACCTTGACTTACACCTTTGTAGAGTCTGTGAAAGCCACATACCCTTTCTATGTTGTGCGTTTTTCGGGTGGCCTGTTGTATTTGATCGGCATGTTGATCATGTTGTGGAACACCTTGAAAACAGCTACCAACGGGCATGCCGTAGAGGTGAGCATTCCAGCACCTGCGCTTGCGCACGCCTAAGCACAATTGGAGAAACATTCAATGTCAAACAATTTAAAAACGGGTGGCGGTTTGTCCCACGAGAAAATTGAAACCAACAACTTCCTCATGATCGTTTTGATCTTGCTGGTGTTATTGGCAGGGGGCATGGTTGAAATCGTGCCGCTGTTTTTTCAAAAATCAACCACCGAAGCCATTCCTGGCTTGAAGCCATACACCGCTTTGCAAGTGGCGGGTCGCGACATTTATGTGCGTGAAGGTTGTTACAACTGCCACTCCCAAATGATCAGGCCTTTCCGTGCAGAAACCATGCGCTACGGGCCTTACTCTGTGGCGGGTGAGTTTGTGTATGACCACCCCTTCCAATGGGGTAGCAAGCGCACGGGCCCCGATTTGGCGCGCGTTGGTGGCAAGTACTCTGACGATTGGCATCGCATTCACTTAATCAACCCACGTGATGTGGTGCCTGAATCCAATATGCCTGCCTATGCCTGGCTAGAAAAAGCGCCCGTCGATGGTGCCAGTTTGCCAACCCACATGAGTGGTCTTCGCACATTGGGCGCGCCCTACACCGACGAAGAAATTACCAAGGCCACTGAAGAAGTTCAAGGCAAAACAGAGTTGGATGCCGTGATTGCTTATCTGCAAGTCATGGGCATTCACCGCAAATAAACGGAGCACACACCATGGACGTCAATACCCTTCGATCGGCCGTGACAGTGATCACCTTCGTTCTGTTCATTGGCATCGTGGTGTGGAGCTTGTCTAAGCGTCGCACCGCTGAGTTTGAAGAGGCAGCTCAGTTGCCCTTCGGCCAAGACGACTGAAGACCCCAGATCAACGAATAGAAAGAGAATCTGAAATGAGTGACTTCACAAGCAATTTCTGGTCTTTGTATGTGGCCGGTATTTCTTTGTTCGGTATTGTGGCCTGCTTGCTGCTGCTTTACTTCAGCGGTAAAGCCAAGGCCATGACCGACGACGACAACACCACCGGCCACGTTTGGGATGGCGATTTGCGTGAGATGAACAACCCCTTGCCACGTTGGTGGGTGGGTTTGTTCCTGATCACCATCGTCTTCTCATTGGGCTACTTGGCTTTGTACCCAGGCTTAGGCACCAACGCCGGTCAATTGGCTTGGACGTCGACGGGCCAATACGACGCAGAAGTGGCCAAGGCCAACAAAGAGTTGGAACCCTTGTATGCCAAATTTGCGGGCATGCCACCTGAAGACGTGGCCACAGACCCTCAGGCCATGGCCATTGGAGATCGCTTGTTCATGAACAATTGCGCTCAGTGTCATGGCTCAGATGCTCGCGGAAGCAAAGGCTTTCCTAACCTGACTGACAAGGATTGGCTGCATGGTGGCTCACACGAGAAAATTCAAGAATCTTTGCTGAAAGGCAGAAACGGCTTGATGCCTCCCATGGCGGCTGCAGTGGGTAGCCCTGAAGATGTTCGCAATTTAGCGCAATATGTTTTGAGCTTGTCCAAAAGTCCTCACGACTCCTTGAGAGCAGCATTGGGCAAATCCAAATTTGGCACCTGTGCTGCTTGCCATGGTCCTGACGGAAAGGGCAACCAAGCACTTGGCGCTCCCAACCTCACCGACGACATTTGGCTACATGGTTGGGGCGAAAACGCCATTGTGGCCATGATCAACAATGGCAAAGTGAACCAAATGCCCGCACAAGCTGGCAAGCTCACTGACCCTCAGTTGCACGTGCTGGCTTCCTATGTTTGGGGCTTGTCAAACAACCCTGCCAAAGTAGCGGCAAAATAAATTGAGAGAGTGATTTTGGATTCTCCTGAAAAGCCAGAGAAGGCGCCGCGAAAGTTCATCCCTATCGTTGCCTTGCAAGATGTAGCGGCTCCAGACGATACGGAGGAGGGCGCTTGGGGTGAGCTGTATCAAGCACATCAAAAAATTTACCCACGCAGCGTTCAAGGCATTTTTGCTAAGTGGCGCTGGGGTTTTGTTTTCCTCACTCAAATTATTTTTTATGGGCTGCCGTGGTTAGAGTGGGGTCAGCGCCAGGCCGTGCTGTTCGATTTAGGCGCTAGGCGCTTTTATATTTTTGGCATTGTGCTTTACCCACAAGACTTTATTTACCTCACCGGCTTGTTGGTGATTTCTGCTTTCTCATTATTTTTATTCACCGCCATTGCAGGCCGATTGTGGTGCGGCTTTGCATGTCCGCAAACGGTTTACAGTGAAATCTTCATGTGGATAGAGCGTAAAGTGGAGGGCAATCGCACTGCCCGCATGCGCCTTGATGCTGAAGCATTCTCACTGGAAAAATTGGTCAAGAAATGGTACAAACATTTGCTCTGGCTTGGATTTTCAATTTGGACAGGCTTCACATTTGTAGGCTACTTCACCCCCATTCGTGATTTGGGCATGGTGTTCTTCTTGGGAAACATGTCGTCTTGGGAAGTTTTCTGGGTTTTCTTTTATGGCTTTGCAACCTATGGCAATGCAGGTTTCATGCGCGAGCAGGTTTGCAAATACATGTGCCCCTATGCACGCTTTCAAAGCGCCATGTTTGACAAAGATACCTTGATTGTCACTTACGATTCAGAGCGAGGAGAGCCGCGCGGTTCACGCTCTAAAAAAGCCGATTTCGCTGCCTTGAATTTGGGGGCTTGCGTTGACTGCAGCTTGTGTGTGCAGGTGTGCCCCACTGGCATTGATATTCGAAATGGCTTGCAGTACGAGTGCATTGGCTGTGGTGCTTGTGCCGATGTGTGCGACACCGTCATGGACAAAGTAGGTTATTCGCGTGGCTTGGTTAAATTTTCTACGCAACACGCCATGGAAAACCATTGGACTTCTGCCCAAACACTGCGCCATGTTTTTCGGCCCCGAGTGCTCATTTACACGGGCATTTTGCTGTTAGTCATTGCACTGCTGTTTGGAAGTTTATTCGCACGCAAATCTTTCAAGGTTGATGTGGTTCGAGACCGTGCCTCACTGGCACGCATTGTGAGTGGTGGCAACATCGAGAATGTGTACCGACTGCAAATCATGAACGCTGCAGAAAAACGCCAGCATTTCCGAATCATTGCGTCTGGTATGAATGATTTAAAGGTCTTGACCGATGCTGAAGACTTGGTGGTGGAGTCAACCCAATCGCGTTGGGTCACTGTTCGATTGCAAGTTCCTTATGATGCTGCGGTCTCTGGAAAGTATCCGATTCAATTCACCATCGAGGCTTTTGACGACACTGATAAGGTGGGTGAAAAGCTTGAAGAAAAATCGATCTTTTTAATTCCACGCTAATCAAGATTTTTGCACATTCACATTGAAGAAAGTGTTTTATGAATACCCCTACATTGAAAAATCAAAGTCCTGCTGCCGCCAAGCCATGGTGGACATTTGGCATGGTCTGGATGATCATTTCAGGCCCAGCCGTGGTGGTGGTGGCGGCCTTTGCCACCCTTTATCTGGCCATCACCATTCCAGACCCTGTGCTTCCCACAGAGGCAATGAATCCTCGCAATGCAATAGAAAATCAAGGCAAGTTAGAAGCCGCCATGGCGCCTGCCATGCAAGCTCGCAATCATGCAAGCACTGGCGTAGTGCCAGCACCCAAAAAATAAGAAGTCAGTTCACTCACAAAATCCGACAAGGAGACAAACATGCTTGCTCAAAGACTGATGTGGATCGTATGGCCCGCTTTTTTAGTGGCAGGACTTTTAGAAGCGGTGGTTTTTGGCATGTTTGACCCTGAAGACATGCACTGGTTTGGTCATCCGATGGCGCTATCAAGACAAGGTGTTTACACCGTGTCATTTTTCGTATTTTGGGCACTGACCATTGTGTCTAGCAGTCTTACTACGCTGCTGTCCATGTCGCCCTTTGAGGTCAACCGTTGCCCTGTGCCAGTCGATCAACGCCCAAGTAACTGCACCCAAAAAGGCGATGGCTGCTGTTAAGTCAACACAGTGTTTTTGTTGGCCTTAATGGCATTGAGGCTGCGTGTTCACCATACGCTGAAGCGCTTCGATGTCCAATATTTTAACGTGGCGCTGCTTTACTTCTACAATGCCGTCGTCTACAAATTTAGAGAATGTTCGACTGACGGTTTCAAGTTTGAGTCCCAGATAGCTGCCAATTTCTTCGCGCGTCATTCGCAAAACCAATTCGGTTTGTGAAAAGCCGCGAGAGTGCAAGCGTTGAACCAAGTTTAATAAGAAGGCTGCCAAGCGCTCTTCAGCGCGCATGCTACCCAACAGCAACATGACGCCGTGCTCGCGCACAATTTCGCGAGACATGATTTTGTGAACATGGTGCTGAAGCGCGGTGACTTCGCGTGAAATTTCTTCAATGCGGTCGAACGGCATGACACACACTTCTGCGTCTTCTAAGGCAACGGCATCGCAGCTGTGTTGATCGTTGACGATGCCATCGAGGCCAATGATTTCGCCTGCCATTTGGAAACCCGTGACTTGGTCGCGTCCATCTTCCGACGCCAGGCAGGTTTTGAAGAAGCCAGTGCGAATGGCGTAAAGCGACGTAAATTTGTCGCCATTGCTGAAAAGGGTGGTGCCTCGTTTGACTTTGCGGCGCGTGGTGACCAAATCGTCTAAGCGTTCTAGATCGTGTTCAGACAGGCCCATGGGCATGCAGAGTTCGCGCAAGTTGCAGTTGGAGCATGCGATTTTGATGGCTTCAGGGTTCATGGCATTCTCGATTTGGAAAAATTGACATTGCGGCAAGTCAAGGCTTGAGCTTATACCCACTTGAACCTCTTGATTCGCCTCAAGATTTTATAAATCTCTTTTTATGCTGCAAATTGGTCAAAATTTGATTTATGTCAAATTCAAGCCAACAAGGAAAGGGCACATTAAGCAAATCTAAGAAATATGTCAGCCTTGATAAATTCCGCATGTCCTTTTTAACGCCCGAATTGCTCACCCGTTTTGATGTCCCTGGCCCGCGTTACACCTCATACCCAACGGCGGATCGGTTTGTAGAGGCCTTTTCACAAAGCGATTTGAGACAAGCTTTGGAATTTCGCAAGCAAGGTGTCGGCCCAAAAAACGGGCCCTTGTCCATATACGTGCACATTCCTTTTTGTGAATCGCTGTGCTACTACTGCGCTTGCAACAAAATCATCACCAAGCACCATGATAGGGCAGCACCTTATTTGAACTACCTGAAGCGTGAAGTGGCGCTCTACACAGCAGCCATGGGCACGGGCCAATCGGTCAGTCAGTTGCATTTGGGCGGCGGTACGCCCACATTCCTGAGCGACGTCGAGTTGGGCGAACTCATGACCATGCTCAAACGCAGCTTCAGCTTCACAGCGGGTGGTGAATATTCGGTAGAGGTAGATCCCCGAACCGTGAACGAAGAACGTTTGGCCTTTTTGTTTGAGTTGGGTTTCAATCGCCTGAGTTTTGGCGTGCAAGACTTTGACCCCGAAGTGCAAAAAGCAGTGCATCGAATTCAACCGGCAGCGCAAGTTTTCGCCTTGGTGACGGCGGCTCGCAAGATCGGCTTTGAATCTATCAACATCGATTTGATTTATGGCCTGCCTAAGCAAACGCCCGAGTCCTTTGATCGCACTTTGGCGCAAGTCACTGAGTTGCGGCCCGATCGCATTGCGCTTTATGCCTACGCGCATTTGCCCGAACGCTTCAAGCCTCAGCGCCGTATTGCGGCGGCAGAGTTGCCGACTGCGCCTCATAAGATTGACATGTTGTCCAGGTCAATGGCTGCGCTGATGAGTGCCGGCTATGTGTATGTGGGCATGGACCATTTTGCATTGCCAGAAGATGCTTTGGCTGTGGCCAAAAGGCAAGGCCGCTTGCACCGAAACTTTCAAGGCTACAGCACTCAACCCGACTGCGATCTTCTGGGTCTAGGCGTGTCAGCCATAGGTCGAATGGGTGGTACCTACAGCCAAAATGCTAAGACCATGGCAGAGTATGTGGACATGTTGGAACAAGGTCAGTTGCCGATTGTGAAGGGCTTGGTTTTGTCGCGCGACGACATGATCCGCCGTGCTTGGATCATGACCATCATGTGTCAAGGAGAGATTGATTTCGCTTCATTCAATGATGCATGGCTGATTGATGCCAAAAAATATTTCACCTCTGAATTAAGCCAACTAGAAAGTTTGCAAACACAAGGCTTGGTTGAGCTGACGGATGGCGGATTGCAAGTCACACCGACAGGCTGGTTTTTTGTGCGAGGTGTGGCCATGGTGTTTGACAAATTTTTGCAAACCGACCGTAACCGAACCCGATTTTCAAAAATCATTTAAAAGTCTTTTAAGAAGTTCACAATCGCTGAATGCAGACATCATTAGCGCTCACGGCATTGATCATGGGATTGGCCGGAGGCCCCCATTGTGTGGCTATGTGCGGCGCAGCTTGCGCGGGCATCGGTCATGCCGCAGGCCCACATTCAAACAGGGCACTGGTTTCTTTTCAGGTGGGCCGCTTCTTTGGCTACAGTCTGATGGGCGCTTTGGCGGCTTTCAGCGTTCAAGCTTTGGGCTGGCTCACGGTGGAGTCTGCCGCGCTCAGGCCTGTTTGGAGCATGCTGCATGTGGGCGCTGTTATTTTGGGTTTATTGCTTGTATGGCAAGCCAAACAACCTGTTTGGCTTGATCAAAGTGCCCAACAACTCTGGGCCAAAATTCGCCATCTCAATGCCAACTTGGGCAAAGTGGCGCCTTTGGCTGTGGGTGGCTTGTGGGCTTTCATGCCCTGCGGCTTGTTGTACTCTGCCTTGATGGTGGCAGCACTCACAGGCAATGCCTTGGAAGGCGCACTCACCATGGCTTGCTTTGCCTTGGGCAGTAGCCTTAGTTTGGGCTTTGCACCGTGGTTGTTGATAAAACTCAAAAGCTTGGGCGATGGCGCTTGGGGTATTCGCTTGGCCGGCCTGGCCTTGGCCATCACTTCGGGCTGGGCTTTGTGGATGGGCTTGGTGCACAACCAAGCCCCATGGTGCGTCGTCTAACAGCATTAAATGACGCGTTAAGCCAAACCATCAAGCAGCGTTGATGCCTTTGTGGAACATGTACGCAGCCAGAAATACCAAGAAGAAAGAAAACACCCGCTTCAGTTTTTTCACCGGAAGTTTGTGCGCTGCGCGCGCGCCAAAGGGCGCTGTGACCACGCTGAAACAGGCAATGACCACCATGCCAGGCAACCAGATATAACCAAAGGCGCCTGGCGGCAAGTTGTCTAAGTTCAGTCCGCTAATGACAAAGCCTGTGACATTGGCAAGCGCAATGGGAAAGCCTAAGGCAGCGCTGGTGCCAATGGCGTTGTGAATGGCCACGTTGCACCAAGCCATTAAGGGCACGCTGACAAAGGCGCCGCCAGCACCCACCAAGCCAGACAGCATGCCAATGAGACCGCCCATGCCTAACTGACCCACAAAACCCGGCATTTGCCGCGAAGGCTTTGGTTTCTTGTCCATGAACATTTGAAACGCAGAGTAAGACACAAACACGCCAAACAAAATGGCCAGGGTGGCGCCCTTAACGGCTACAAAAATCCAGAGGCTGGCCAAGGCACTGCCAAGCACGATGCCGGGCGCCAAACCTTTGACCAAGTCCCAACGAACAGCACCCAGTTTGTGGTGGGTACGCACACTTGAAATAGAGGTGAACAAAATGGTCGACATGGACGTGACGATGGCCATTTTGATAGACAAGTCTTCGGCAACACCCATGTTGCCCAATATAAAACTCAACACGGGAACCATCAGCAAGCCACCGCCTAAGCCCAACAAGCCAGCCATGAAACCAACCACTGTGCCTGTGAGGCCCAGTTCTAAAAAGATTTGAAGTTCCATGGGCTTTAAGCCAAGCCGAGCTTTTGAGCCATGCCAATGCGTTGCAATTTACCGGTAGCACCTTTGGGAATTTCGTCCAAGAGTAAAACTTTGCGAGGCACTTTGAAATCGGCCAAGCGTGTTGCGGTGTATTCGCGAAGTTCTTTTTCAGTGGCCGTCATGCCTTCGCGCAAGACCACGGCGGCGCCAACTTCCTCGCCTAATTTGTCATGCGGAATGCCAAAGCAAACCACTTGGGCTACAGCAGGGTGGTCCATCAAAATTTCATCGACTTCACGGGGGCTGATTTTCTCTCCGCCGCGATTGATGATTTCTTTCAACCTTCCTGTGATGCTGACGTAGCCTTCGGCATCCAACACACCTTGATCACCCGTTCTGAACCATCCGTGGGTGAAAGCTTCTGCATTCGCTTTGTCGTTGTTCTCATAACCTGGCGTGACGTTGTTGCCACGAATCACAATTTCGCCAGTGCTGCCCGGTGGCAATAACTCGCCTTCAGCGCTCATGATGGCAATCTCGGGGCCTGCTGCCAAGCCCACGGTGCCGGGCTTTCTTTGGCCAGGTGGTAGCGGGTTGCATGCCATTTGGTGAGCTGCTTCGGTCATGCCATAGGCTTCAATGACGGGCGCTTTGAAGGTGGCTTCAAGTTCTGCCAAAACTTGCGGTGGCAAGGAAGAAGAAGAGGAGCGGATGAAACGCAGTGGCACCCTTGCAATGACTTCTTTGTTGTTGGCCGAACGCGACAAAATAGCTTGGTGCATGGTGGGCACGGC
>Ga0214168_1000154_pt1 | contig 26949 bp, 25 predicted proteins | sample LakMenepilimnion_FD_153002 | JGI IMG/M metagenome (GOLD analysis project Ga0214168, IMG submission 153002) | Freshwater microbial communities from Lake Mendota, WI - Practice 29OCT2010 epilimnion v4 | ecosystem: Environmental > Aquatic > Freshwater > Lake > Epilimnion/Euphotic zone | place: Lake...
ACTTAGGCTTTGTAAAATTTGCCGCGGTGATACTTGGTAATAGCGGTTATTTTCATCCAAATCCAATCTGCGTTGATTAAATTTAAAGGCATTAATGCCGCCTGGATTGACCACCTTAATGCCTATGGATTGTGTGCTGTGCAATATCCAAGCCACGTAATCGTTGATGGCTTTTTGGTCTTGCTGGCTGGCCAGCATGCGCAAAAAGTAATCGTCATTTCCCAATAAGGCGTAAGCGCCTTTGTCTATCATGGGCGTGTCGCCCATCTCCAAGTGCGCTTGCCTGGCGTTAACTGGCATCAAGGCCGGTTCAAATGCCGCTGTGTAGCCCATTTCTATATAGCGAAAGCCGGTCTCGGTGCTGGTGGGCGTAGCAAAATGGCTGCAGCCCGGCGTGCAAATGTGCGCCTCCGGTTCGCTGTAGTGTTTGCTGGCTTGAAATTCGGGTAAAAGCATGCGGGCAATGTTGGTTTTGCCGCCTCCTATGTGGCTGTGCATGTCGATGGCGCCGGCCATCACCACCTTGCCGCTTAAGTCTAGGCTGGTGCTTATTTTGATGGCGTCGGCTGGTTTAGCCACGATGCGACCTTGGCTGATGTAGATGTCCTCCACCACGCCATTTTTTTTGTGAGCCGGATCGAAGACGCGTGCATTTTTAAGTTGGGTAATCATGGCATTAATCCCGCCAGTTGATTAAACACCTCGACTAAGCGTTGCAGCTGAGAGGCTTGCAGTTTTTTAACCGGCAGGGCAATCGAGCCATCCATTCTAAATACCGTGCCGCTGTCGTGCACCGCTGGCACGCCGACTGGAATAAACACCGCCGGTGGGCGCTCAAACTGCGTGTTTGGATGGCCGATGACGATGCTAGGGCCGGCAAAATTGGGCGGTGGCTTGGGGTTAAACGTGCTGACCCATAACAAGGCGTCGCAGCTTTTAAGTTGAACAGCGGTGCTGTAGTGCTGCGTGTCGTAACTGAACTGCTGGTGCTTAAAGCGATTGCGACTGGGAAAGCCGCTAAGCCAGGTGCTGGTTTGGTTGACGCTGATGTCGCCGTCACCGCTGTTTAGGCTTAAGCCGGCAACGCGAGTTTGCTCGTTGAGTTTAGCGATCAGTTGGGTAATGCTCTGCACGGTCAATTCCGCATGCGGGTAAGCCAATTCACTGGCTGACCAAACCACGACGGCGTAATTGGCTGCTTGTATTTTTTCCAACAAAGCCGTTAAGGCGGCCATGCTTAGGCCGGCCACCGATGCGGCTTTATTGGATTTTGCATAAGCCGGATTGCACAGTGCATTAAGCGTATTGAGTATGGCCGGCAAGGCTTTTTTATCCGCCGCGAGTACGGTGGGGCTTGTGCCATCGGGCGCCGTGCCGGCTTGGGTGTCGGCCTCGTCCACCGCCAAATACACTACATGGGGTGTGCCCTTGTTAAACAAACTGTCTTTATTCCAGACCAGTTTTTCAAAAAAGCGCGGGTGACTGCTGACGATGTCGGTGCCTATGGCTAGAATTAAATCAGCACGATTTTTCACTTCACTCAAGGTGGTGGTTTGCCAACCACTATTTTGCATGGCCAAGGTGTTGCGCACGCTGGACTCACTGTGCATGTGGTCCAGGGTGGCCTGGCATTTTTCTGCTAATGGCAGAATGGCGCGCATGCCTTGTACGTCCGTGCCGAGACCTGCAAACAAGGTTTGCTGGCTGTTTTGTAGAATCTTGGCGGCGGCTGCTAGGGCGGTATTAAGATCGCAGGCCTGTCCGTTTACGCTGGCTGGTTGGCTAGGCGCAGTTGCCGCCTGGCTAAAATAGCGCTGACTTTTTGCGCAGGAAAAACTCGCGCTAATGCTGCCTTGGCCATCTAAAGGCAAGTCATCACACAGCAAACCGCAGGCTGGGCAAGTGTGGTGTGAAGTTGGAATGGGTGGGTTAGCGACTGTCATTTAGCGTAATTTTGCCACATTGTACTTATTCGCGCTTAAAACAAGCGCTGAACATGCAATTTAGGTTTATTTTAAGCGTCAAAAATGGTATTTTATCGTTCTTTCAATGTATTCATTAAATGGAGTAATTATGGCTGTTCAACGCACGCTTTCTATCATCAAACCTGATGCCGTGGCAAAAAATGTAATTGGTAAAATCTACACCCGTTTTGAAAACGCCGGTTTAAAAGTGGTGGCAGCAAAAATGGCGCAATTAACTAAAGCCGAAGCCGAAGGTTTCTACGCCGTGCACGCAGCGCGTCCATTCTTCAATGATTTGGTTAAATTCATGATTTCTGGCCCAGTGATGATACAAGCCTTAGAGGGCGAAAATGCCGTGCAAGTAAACCGCGATTTAATGGGTGCCACCAATCCAAAAGAAGCGGCTGCCGGTACCATACGCGCTGACTTTGCCGAAAGCATTGATGCCAATGCTGTGCACGGTTCTGATTCAGCCGAGAACGCGGCCATCGAAATCAAATATTTCTTTGGTTAATGCGCTGTATTTAATTAGGCCTGGTATTTATGTAAAGCCGGTGTTTAATTAAATGCCTTAAGACTAAGCCCTAGATTAAGCACCAGTAAACAAGATACGCTAGAGACGCCTTGTTTATTTGTGCTTAATTTATTTGAGACCCAACTTTGATCAATCTACTTAATTTTAATCAGCCGCAATTGGCCACGTGGTTTGCCGAGCAAGGTGAGAAGCCTTTCCGCGCCAAGCAATTGATGCGTTGGATGCACCGTTTTGGCGTGCACGATTTTGAGCAGATGACGGACATCGCTAAGGTGTTGCGGGAAAAATTAGCCCGTGATACGGAAATTACCTTGCCTAATGTGCAGTTGGAGCAGGTATCCAATGACGGCACACGCAAATGGTTGATTGGTACCGATACCGCCAACAGCATAGAGACGGTGTTCATACCGGAAGACGACAGAGGCACGTTGTGTATTTCCTCGCAAGTGGGCTGCGCGCTGGAATGCACGTTTTGCAGTACCGGTCGCCAAGGCTTTAATCGCAATTTAAGTGTGTCGGAAATCATAGGTCAACTGGCCATCGCCAACCGTTCCTTGCGCCAAGAGCCGGGCTACGATATGTTGCCGGCCGATGAGCGGATTATCAGCAATGTGGTGATGATGGGCATGGGTGAGCCTTTGGCTAACTACGACAATGTCGTCACCGCCATGCAAATCATGTTGGACGATAACGCTTACGGTTTAAGCCGTAGGCGGGTCACCTTGTCCACCAGTGGTTTAGTGCCGGCTATGGACAGACTCAAAGAAGACTGCCCGGTGGCCTTGGCCGTCAGCTTGCACGCGCCCAATGATGCGCTGCGCGACGTGATTGTGCCCATCAATAAGAAATACCCATTAAAAGACTTGATGGCGGCATGCAATCGTTATTTAGAAAAAGCCCCGCGTGACTTTGTCACCTTCGAATACGTGATGTTGGATGGCATCAATGACACGCTTGAGCATGCTCAGCAATTGATCCAGTTGGTCAAACACGTGCCGTGCAAATTCAATCTAATTCCGTTTAATCCATTTCCTAACAGTGGCTACGGCACCTCCCAACCCAATCACGTCCGGGTTTTTAGAGACGTGCTGATGCAAGCCGGTTTTGTCGTAACGGTGCGTAAAACCCGCGGCGAAGACATCGATGCAGCATGCGGACAGTTGGCTGGCAAAGTCTTGGATAAAACCAAACGCAGTGCCAAACACATCGTGATTGAGGCGGTTTGATGATGCGTTTGTTTAGCCTTAATGCTTTCCTCATGCTTGTCCTGGCTTTAATCCTGCCAGCGTGCACCACGCAACCTGAGAACTTTAATGACAAGCCTAAGGAACGGGCGCAGGCACACGCTGATTTGGGTGCGGTGTATTTGCAGCAGGGCCGCTTGGATGTGGCCCTAGAAGAATTTAGCCTGGCCAGTAAAATTGAACCCAGTTATGCGGCGGCTTACAACGGCTTAGGCCTTGTTCAGGCTGCGTTGGGACAAGATGCGGTGGCGGAACTTAACTTCAAAAAAGCCGTGCAATTGGAACCGCTTAATTCAGAAGCGCACAACAATTACGGTGGTTTCTTGTGCGCGCGTAATCGCTTGGACGAATCAATTAAAGAATTTATGGCCGCGCTAAAAAATCCTTTGTACGCGACTCCGGCTATGGCATACACCAATGCCGCCGTCTGTTCCTTGCGCAAAAACGACAGCGTTCAGGCAGAAGGGTATTTGCTACGCGCCTTGCAGTTGGACTCCTCGGCCAGCGTCGCGGCTTACCAATTGGCCGCTATTCAGTTTAAGCGCCAGGATGCGACGGCTGCTAAAAAAACCTTGCAAACGGCCTTGTTGTCAAAAGCCAGTGCTGACATGCTTTGGTTGGCCATTCAAATTGAACACGCGCTAGGTGATGCAAATCTTGAAGCCAGTTATGCGTTAGAATTGAGGCAGAATTATCCAGAATCAGAGCAAGCTCAGTTATTACAGGGTATGAGACCATGACAGACGAGATCAGCCAGGCCGGAGAATGGCCGCCATTGGGTGCGGCCTTAGCTGCCGCTAGAAATGCTAAAAACCTGAGTGTGCAAGCCGTTTCCGACAGCTTGCGCTTAAGCCTAAAGCAAATCAGCGCATTGGAAAGCGATGATTTTTCGGCCTTGCCACAGCCTATGGCCACACGTGGTTTTATTCGTAATTACGCGCGTTTATTGGAGTTGGATGCCGAGCCTTTGCTTGATAGCTACCGTCAGCGCGTACCGGATAACACGCCGACCAGTCTCAATGTGCAGACCTCTATCCCCCATGTGCAGTTGGTTAAGAAGCATAGGCCTTGGTTCAAGTACACGGCAATTTTTCTAGCGCTGGTTTTAGTGGTCTGGTATTTCCAAGAAGAGCAGTCTGCGACCATTGCGACGGATTTGACTAGCAATAGCGAAGTGGTGTCGCCCGTCGCCTTGCCCGAATTGATCGCGCCGCCTGCCACCTTAGTCGATCCCGTCAGCCCTCCTGCAGAAGAGGTCGGCACAGCCAGTCCCGTCGCCACCAGTTTACCCGACACATCGCCTAGCGCAGCCCCAAGTGAATTGGCAGTTGCTAAGCCTAAACCAAGTCCGGCAGCCGTGGCTAGCAACGATGGCTTGCAGCTAAGGCCCAGCTCGGACATGAGCATGCCGGCTGAAGCGAAAGCCAATGCCGTTGGCAACCGTGCATGGCTGACCGTATCCGTAACCGATAAGGCCTGGGTGCAAGTCAAAGATAAATCCGGCGCCGTGCTCTTTGAAAAAATGCTCACGGCCAACAGCAGCGATAAGATTGAGGCGCAGCCACCCTTGTTTGTATGGCTAGGCAACGCTAAAGCCACGTCCCTAGATTACATGGGAAAGCCAGTTGACGTGGCCAGCAAAACCTTTAACAACACAGCCCGTTTGACCCTTGAGTAATAGAAAGTGACCACCATGAACGTCTCCCAACTGCAAGCCCCCCGTCCAACCCTGCAAGTGATGGTAGGCCACGTGCCAGTGGGCGGTGGCTTGAATGGCACGCTAGCCAGCCCGGTTGTGGTGCAAAGCATGACCAATACCGACACCGCGGACGCGAAAGCGACCATAGCGCAGGTGTTTGAGTTGTGGCAAGCAGGCAGCGAAGTGGTGCGCATTACGGTTAATTCGCCTGAAGCGGCAGCGCAAGTCGCCACCATACGCCAAGGCTTGGATGCGCTGGGCTGTAACGTACCATTGGTAGGCGATTTTCACTACAACGGCCATAAATTATTGGCGCAATACCCTGATTGTGCCATGGCCTTGGCCAAGTACCGTATCAATCCAGGCAACGTGGGCAAAGGCTCCAAACGCGACGAGCAGTTCGCCGCCATGATAGAAGCAGCCATTACATATAAGAAAGCCGTGCGTATAGGCGTTAATTGGGGCAGTTTAGACCAAGTGAAAATGGCGCAAATGATGGACGATAACGCTAAGTTGGCTACGCCGCTGAGTGCCGACGCGCTAATGCGCGAAGCCTTACTCCAATCAGCCATAGAGAGCGCTGAGCAAGCAGTCGCATTGGGTCTGTCGCCCAATCAAATCATCATTTCATGCAAAGTCAGCAATGTGCAAGATTTGGTCACCGTTTACACCGATTTAGCCAGTCGTTGCGATTACCCCTTGCACTTAGGCTTAACGGAAGCGGGCATGGGCTCCAAAGGCATTGTCGCCTCTACGGCTGCATTGGCTTTGCTTTTGCAACGCGGCATAGGCAACACCATACGCGTGTCCTTGACGCCGGAGCCGAATGAATCGCGCTGCAAAGAGGTCATCGTCGCGCAAGAAATCTTACAAACCATGGGCATACGCTCGTTTACCCCATTGGTCACGGCATGCCCGGGCTGCGGTCGCACCACCTCAACCTACTTCCAAGAATTGGCCATGCAAATTCAATCCTACTTAAGGCAGCAAATGCCACACTGGCGTGGTCGTTATGCCGGCGTGGAAAACTTAAACGTGGCGGTCATGGGTTGCGTGGTCAATGGTCCGGGTGAATCCAAGTTAGCCAACATCGGCATTAGTCTGCCAGGCACAGGCGAAACACCGGTGGCGCCTGTGTTTGTCGATGGAGAAAAAACCGTGACTTTAAAAGGCGATCGCATCGCCGAGGAATTTCAAGCCATAGTGGAGGATTACGTGCAAACCCATTACGCCCTAGGCGGAAAATTGCATCAGCCTACTGCCAGCCCTGTCAGCCAAAAAACCATAGCCATTAAAGCCATTTAAGCATGCCGGATAACACAAGCAAAACCAAGCCCAATAAATTCCAAAGTATTAAAGGCTTTTACGATATTTTACCCGAGCACACGCCGCTCTGGTTTAAGTTAGAAGACACGGCACGCCGCGTGCTGGCGCAATACGGCTACCAGAATATACGCATGCCCTTGGTGGAGAGCACCGATCTGTTTGTGCGCTCGGTAGGTGAACACACCGATATCGTCGAAAAGGAAATGTATGCATGGCAAGATGCCCTTAACGGTGACAAGCTGACCTTGCGTCCTGAAGGCACAGCCGGATGCGTGCGGGCCGTCATAGAAAGCAACTTAACTTACAACGGGCCGGTGCGCCTGTGGTACAGCGGCGCCATGTTTAGGCATGAGAACGTGCAAAAAGGCCGTCAACGGCAATTCCATCAGATAGGCGTCGAAGCTTTTGGCTTTGATAGCCCGCAAGTGGACGCCGAGCAAATTGTGTTGTTGGCGCGCTTGTGGCGCGAGCTAGGCATCAGTGATGTTGAATTGCAAATAAACAGCATAGGCGATGCGCATGAACGTGCCGCTTACCGTGATGTATTGATAGCCTATTTTGAGCAGCACCTTGACAGCTTGGACGAGGATGCTAAACGCCGACTGCACAGCAATCCCTTGCGCATTTTGGATAGCAAAAATCCACGCATGCAAGCCTTGTGTGAAGCGGCGCCAAAATTAATTGATTGCTTGGGCGATGCAACCCGCGCGCATTTTGATGGTCTGTGTGCATTGTTAAGGGAAGCCGGCGTGGCCTTTAGCGTCAATGCACGTTTAGTACGCGGGCTGGATTATTACAACCGCACCGTATTTGAGTGGGTGACCACCAAGCTCGGCGCGCAAGGCACCATAGCCGGTGGCGGCCGTTACGACAGTTTGGTTGAACGATTGGGCGGTGAGGCGACGCCAGCATGCGGTTTTGGCATAGGTTTGGAGCGGGTATTTTTGTTGATGCAAGAATACGGCGTGGTTGCGAACGATGCCCCGGATGTGTATTTAGTAAACGTGGGCGAGTTGGCATATCAAGCGGCTTTTGCCATGGCAGAAAGATTGCGCCAAGCTGGTTTGCAGGTTGTTTTGCACGCAGGTGGCGGCAGCTTTAAATCGCAAATGAAAAAAGCCGATAGAAGTCAGGCTCGCTACGCCATTATTTTAGGTGACGACGAAGTGAACACACAACAAGTTGGTTTGAAACCCATGCGCGCTAATGCGCCGGATCAGCAACAGCAACTGAGCCTGGATGCGGCCATTGCCTACCTGCAGATACAGCCATAGACCGCGCTATGCCCATGCACCTTACAATTACTGGCTAATATGAACTCCCTTGCCCCTTTATTGCAGTTGCAAAATATCAGCATTGCGCCTAAAAACGCTGCCGATCGCTTATTGGTCAAGCAGGTCAGTTTTAGCATATTGCCAGGCAAAACCACTTGCGTGGTCGGCGAATCCGGCAGCGGTAAAAGTCTGACGGCTTTGTCCATTATGGGCTTGCTGTCTAAACAATTGCGTTTGACCAGTGGTCAGGTCTTGTTTAACGACGGTGAATCTGGCGTGCAAGATCTAACGCATCTTGATGACAGCAGTATGCGTAAAATTCGTGGGGCTAAAATTGCCATGATCTTTCAAGAGCCCATGACCTCGCTTAACCCAGTGCTTACCGTGGGCTACCAAATAGGCGAAAGCCTGACTACGCATTTAGGCTTAAAAGGCCCGGCCTTGCAAAGCAAGATAGCCAGTTTGTTAAGCATGGTTGGTATTCCAGAAAACCGCGCCAACAGCTACCCAGACGAATTGTCAGGTGGCCAGCGTCAGCGGGTGATGATCGCCATGAGCATAGCCTGCGAACCGTGTTTGTTGATTGCAGACGAACCGACCACGGCTTTAGATGTGACGGTGCAGGCGCAAATACTGACGCTATTAGATGAACTTAAGACCCGCATGAACATGGGTATGCTGTTCATTACGCACGATTTTGGCGTGGTGGCTGACATTGCCGATCAAGTGGTGGTGATGTTCCGGGGCGAAATTGTCGAGGCCGGCAGCAAGCAACAAGTCTTAACTAATCCACAACACCCCTACACCAAAGCCTTGCTGGCCTGCGTGCCGGATGCCGAAGGCAAGAAGCCCTTGCAACCGATTGATTATGCATGGCTAGCCGAAAACAAGAGCCAAACTCAGATGCAAAGCCAGGAGCAGGCATGACGGATATCTTATTGCAAGCCAAGCACTTGGTTAAAACCTATAGCCAGCGCAGCGGTAAATTCGGATTTGGCACTAGCCTAGTGCGAGCCTTGGATGACGTCAGCATAGAATTAAAAGCCGGTAAAACCTTGGCTGTCGTGGGCGAATCGGGCAGTGGCAAATCCACCTTGGCCCGTTGTCTGTTACAATTGCAAGCCTTGGACAGTGGCGAGGTGTTGTTTGCCGGTCAAGATTTGGCTAAGTTAGACGGCACTGCGTTAAGGCAGGTGCGAAAAAATTTGCAAATGGTTTTTCAGGACCCGTTTGCCTCACTCAACCCGCGCATGCGTGTGGGCGAGATAGTCGCTGAAGGCTTGGTCATTCATGGTTTAGGCAACACGGCTGAACAGCAAGCTAAAGTCATTGCGATGTTGAAACGCGTCGGTTTGAGCGAATCCGACATGCAAAAATACCCGCACGAATTTTCCGGTGGGCAACGTCAGCGCATAGGCATAGCCCGTGCATTGGTGCTGTCGCCTAAAGTCGTGGTGTGCGATGAGCCGGTCTCGGCTTTAGACGTGTCCATACAAGCACAGATACTGTTGCTGTTGAAAGAGTTGCAAGCGGAAATGGCGTTAAGTTATTTGTTTATTAGCCACGATTTGCGCGTGGTGCGTCACATAGCCGATGACATCGTGGTGATGCACCAGGGTAAGGTGGTGGAGCAGGGGCAGGTTGAGGTGGTTTATCAACGGCCGCAACACCCATACACACAAAACTTGCTGGCAGCCATCCCTGGTAAAAGAGCGCTTAGCGCTTGATGTCAGTTGAGTGGATTGATTAAACGTAGTTTTAATAAAACATAGTTTTAGATATACCTGCATTAGATTAACCTGGATTAAATTAGCTTAGGAAAAAGTATGGCATACGATTTAGAAGAGCAAGAACAATTAGACGAATTCAAAGCTTGGTGGAAACAGCACGGTAGGTTAATCAGCCGTGTTTTTATTGCCTTATTAGTCAGTTACGCCGCTTATCAGGCATGGCATTACTACCAAAATAAACAGTCCGTGGCCGGTTCAAGCTTATACCAAGAATTGGTGGTGGCCGATCCCAAAGACCTAAAAACCATATTAGCAAAATCAGCCAGCCTAATGGATGATTACAGTGGTACACCGTATGCTGGTCGTGCCGCCTTGTTGGCTGCCAAAGCCAATTACCAAGCCAAGCAAGTGGCCAGTGCTAAAGCCCAATTAGAATGGGCTGCCAAGCATGCCAGCGAACCCAGTGTGGAGGCTTTAGCCACTTTGCAATTAGCCAGCATCCTCTTTGAGGAAAAGGACCTAAATGGCGCCTTGGATTTGTTAAATGAATCGCACGAAGCCGGTTTTGATGGTTTGTTTGCCGACTTAAAAGGCGACGTTTTAGCCGCTTTAGGTAAAAATGCTGAGGCCAAAGCCGCTTACCAAGAGGCCTTGGATAAATTAGACCCGGCTGGAAAAGTACGCGCTTTAACGCAAAAGAAACTCGAATCATTGGCTTAATCTAAGGCCTTCGCTTTAATACTTAAATCCTGGGGTACTGCCTTGTTCTCATCATTTTCCAAAAAAACATCCTGCCTATTAGCGCTCAGTTTGCTCTTGCTCAGCGCTTGCAGTGTGATAGGTGAGGTTAAAGAAAATTTAACCGACACCTTGTTTGGCCGTGTGCCTGTGGATGCGCCTGATCCATTGGTGGAGTTTAAGTCAGTTAACGTTAGTAAAGTATTGTGGCAAGCGGAGCTTGGTGAGTCGACTAACTTTGATTTTGTGCCCGTGGTAGAGGCAGGCTATGTTTATGCTGCCAGTAGTAAAGGTGAGGTAGCAAAATTTGATGCTGTCTCAGGCAAGCAAGAGTGGCGGGTTAAAAGTGGAGTAGTGTTGTCCGGAGGGGTGGGTGTCGGCGGCAGTCTGGTTATGGTAGGCACGCAAACGGGTTGGGTTTATGCCTACGACATAGCCGGTAAATTTTTATGGAAAGCCAAGCTCAGCAGTGAGGTGTTGAGTGCACCTAGGTATTTTGATGGTTTGGTCATTGCACGCAGTGGCGACAACCACATTTACGGCCTGAGCGCTAACGACGGCTCGCGTAAATGGGTGTACGACCGTACCGGCCCAGCGTTGACCCTACGCAGTTCAGTTGGTGTGATTGTTGACGGTGGCGCCGTCTACGCCGGTTTTGGCGGCGGTAAGTTAGTCGCCCTGCGCGCCGACAACGGCAAGATGCTTTGGGAAGCCTCGGTGGCACAACCTAAAGGCGTCACCGAAATAGAGCGTATTGCTGACATTACTAGCCTGCCCATGGTAGATGGACCGTTGGTCTACGCGGTTGCTTATCAAGGTAAAATAGCCGCGGTGGATCGCATGACTGGGCGGGTGATGTGGGCTAGGGAAATTTCCAGCGTAAGTGGTCTTAGCATGGACGATGGCCGAATTTTTCTGTCGCATGCAACGGGTTCGGTTTACGCCCTGGACTTCAATACGGGTAAATCCTTTTGGCGGCAAGGGGTGTTAAAAAATAGGAATTTAACCTTACCTTTACCTATGGGCAGCTTGGTCGCCGTAGGGGATTTAGAAGGGTACGTGCATTTTTTAAACCGAGATGACGGTGCCATGGCCTCTAGAATTCAAATCGGCAGCAGTGCCGTGATGCCCACCATGGCCTTGATAAATAACAATACCCTGATCGCACAAACCAGAGATGGCGTGCTTTATGCCGTGCAAGTTAAATAAGCATCACCTTGTATTCATAACCCGCTTACCATTCCAGCATCCACATAGAAGAGTTGCATGTTACCTACCTTAGTATTGGTTGGCCGACCTAATGTCGGCAAGTCCACCTTATTTAATCGCTTAACCAAAAGCCGTGATGCATTGGTTGCGGATCTGCCTGGGTTAACTCGGGATAGGCATTATGGCCGTGGGGTGGGCGCCAGCCAGCCTTATTTAGTGGTGGACACAGGCGGCTTTGAGCCCAATACCGACAGCGGCATCTTGAAAGCCATGGCCGTGCAAACCTTGCTGGCCATAGACGAAGCCGATGTAATTCTATTTATCGTGGACGGTAGGCAAGGCGCCACGCCACAAGACATGGAAATCGCCAACCGTTTACGCCGCTGCAAATGCCCGGTGTTATTAGCGGTGAATAAAACCGAAGGCATGAACAAGGCCGTGGTCAGCGCAGAATTCCATGAGTTGGGTCTTGGCGACCCGCTGTCCATTTCCTCGGCACATGGTGAAGGCGTTAAAGACATCATAGACTTAGCTTTAGAGAGCTTTCAGGTGGAAGAAGACGAGCCTGAATTGGATCAGAACGAAGATAGAATTCCTAAAGTAGCCATAGTTGGTCGACCTAATGTGGGTAAATCCACGCTGGTCAATGCCTTGTTGGGTGAAGATCGGGTCATCGCCTTTGATGAGCCAGGTACCACGCGCGATTCCATTTCCATAGACTTGGAGAAAAATGGCAAGCACTACACCTTAATCGATACCGCGGGTGTGCGAAAACGTGGGCGTGTGTTAGAGGCCATAGAAAAATTCTCGGTTATTAAAACCATACAGTCGATAGAAGAAGCCAACGTGGTGATTTTGGTGGTCGATGCACAAGAGGGCATCACGGAACAAGATGCTCACGTTGCTGCCTACATATTGGACGCTGGTCGTGCTTTGGTGGTAGCCATCAACAAATGGGATGGCTTGAAAGAAGAAGAGCGCGATTGGGTAAAACGGGAAATCGATCGAAAATTAATGTTCTTGGATTTCGCCGAGTTTCACTACATTTCTGCCTTACGTAAAAAAGGCCTGCCTGAGTTATTTAAATCGGTGGACATCGCCTTTAAAGCCGCTTTTGCTAAATTGGCCACCCCGCAATTAACCCGCGTACTGATCGACGCCTTGCAGCAACATCAGCCGCCCATCAGCAAGGGCATACGCCCTAAATTGCGCTATGCCCATCAAGGCGGCAGCAACCCGCCTATCGTGGTCGTGCATGGCAACCACGTAGATGGGGTTAAAGATGCTTACACGCGTTTCTTAGAAAAAACGTTTCGCCGTACCTTCCAATTATCCGGCACACCACTGCGCGTGCAATACAAGCAAGGCAGCAACCCGTTTGCTGAGGATGAAGACAAGCGCAAACCGGGCGAGGGCATCGTCAGTATGCGTAGGCGAAAAACCGCACACCGAGCTGAGTTGAAAGCCAAAAAAGCCGTGGAAGACAAAGACCGCAGCGCCAAAAAACGTTAATCAGGGTTGGCTTGCACGTCGCTTAGACTAAGCTGAAAATTTAGAGGTGTGGGTGTTGCTCTAACTTTTTATTTTCCACAGGCAGTTCATAAGGATCGGCTACGTAAGCTGGCCCTTTCATGATCACCACCACGACGCAGCCTATTGCTGCAGTGCCTATAAAAAACCACGCTGTGAACAGCAGGCCTAAGCATAAAAAGATGAGTTGTTCTTGATCGCGGCTTATGCTCGGATTGCTGAGGTAGAGCATGAGCATGACGGCGCACGGCAGGGCGGTGCTGACCAGTAAAATACGCGGTAATTTTTTCAATACTACCCATTCGAAGCCAGACGGCGTTTGAACATGGCCCGGCAGTTTATTGAAAAAATTCATGACCTTAGAAATAGCTATTAGTAAAGGCTTTCCCAGAATTTCCACCACACCCGTTCGTCTTGGGTGAAGTTCTTGCCAAACATTTCGCTATTCGGGTAATTGGTTTTTAAGATGCGTAAGGTGTCATTTTTCAGGTCATCTAGGCTTAATAAATCGTAAGCGCTAATCATGATTACCAAGGCTTGCTCCACGCCTGGTGACTGCGGAAAGTATTCCAACACGTATTTACAGCGATTCACTGCGGCCAAATAGGCATGACGTTTCATGTAATAACGTGCCACGTGCAGCTCGTGATCGGACAAGCTGTTAGCCAAGTAGACCATGCGCTGCGTGGCGTCTTTTGTGTATTTGCTATTAGGGAAGCGTGTTACCAACTCTTTAAAGCTGGTGAACGAATCGCGTAAACCGCGCGGATCGCGATCGCTAATTTGTTGCTCGGTGGTTTTTTCAATAAAGCCGCGTTCGTTAAAGACGGCTAAGCCTTTGAGGTAATAAGCGTAATCGACGTTAGGGTGATTCGGGTGCAACTTGATAAAGCGGTCTGCAGCGGCTACGCACAATATTGGGTCTTGTTTCTTAAAATAGGCGTAAGCGGTTTCCAGTTGCGCTTGGGTGGCATAGCGACCATTTGGGTAGCGCGATTCAAGTTTGCCAAAGTACTTGATGGCTTTCTCATAATCTTTGTCAAACATTTTGGCCTGACCCTCGGTGTAGATGCGCTCTGCCGTCCAGCCTTTGGTATCATCAAGTTCAGTGGGGTCGCCGAAGATGGCGCAAGCATTGAGTAACAAAGCAAACATAAAAACTAAGATATACTTCATGCTGAAACGACCTCTAAGAATGATGCGCAATTATACCCGATGACAGACACCACTCAAGCTACTCTTCGTAATACAGACTCCCTAAATCAAGCCCTAACGCTGACCATCCCTAACGACTTAGGCGGCTTACGCTTGGACGTGGCATTGCAACGATTGCTGCCTGAGCATTCTCGATCTAGGCTGCAAGCTTGGATTAAAGACGGTTTGGTCACGGTGGCAGGGTTGGCCAGCACGTCTAAGACCAAGGTATGGGGTGGCGAGGCTGTGGTGGTGCAGGTGCAAATCAAGCCTGAGCAGCAGGCGTTTCAAGCGGAAAATATTCCGCTTAGTATCGTCTTTGAAGACCAGCATATCTTGGTGATCAACAAACCGGCTGGCATGGTTGTCCATCCTGCTGCTGGTAATTGGAACGGCACCTTGTTAAATGCCTTGCTCTTCCATGCCCCCGAATTAAAAGACTTGCCGCGTGCGGGTATCGTGCACAGACTGGACAAGGACACCAGTGGCCTATTGGTGGTAGCCAAGACCTTGGCCGCACAAACTAATCTTGTGCGGCAATTGCAAGCGCGCACGGTTAAACGCGAATACCGAGCCATCGTCTGGGGGCAGATTTGGCGCAATGGCATGATAGATCAACCCATAGGCCGTGATCCAAGGTCGCGCACCAAGATGGCGATTAACCGCGCCGGCAAGCCGGCCATTACTCGCTACGAAATGCTGGAACGCTTCTCCGTGCAAACCTATATGCGTTGCAATTTGGAAACCGGCCGTACCCATCAAATCCGTGTGCACATGCAGTATTTAAAAGCGCCCATCGTTGGCGATCCGGTTTACGGTTTTCGCGGCATCGTGCCGATACGAGCCATGACGCAAACCTTGCGCGATGCCGTCAGCCAATTTAAACGGCAAGCGCTGCATGCCATCAAGCTAGGACTATTGCACCCGGCAAGCAATGAATTTGTCGAGTGGCAAATCGAGTTGCCCGATGACATGAAAGCGCTGCTGGAAGCCATGCGTCATGAAGACCCGCGCGATGATGAGGAAGAGGCGTTTGATTTTGGCGGCTTGCAAACCGAGCCTTACCTCGCCGATGAGGATTACGAGGACGATGAATTCGATGATGACGATGATTTGGCATTGGATGATGAGGACTAAGCGTTGTTAGCCTTAAATGCGATTCAGCCCAGTTGGCCGGCCCCGGCCAATGTGCAGGCCCTGCAAACCACCAGGCAAGGTGGAGTCAGTTTGGCGCCATATGCCAACCTCAATTTGGCTTTGCACGTCAAAGACGATGCTGCCTGCGTTAGGCAAAACCGTCAGTTATTGCGCGCTGTGTTACCCAGTGAGCCGGTTTGGTTGAATCAAGTGCATGGCGTGACCGTGCTGGATGCGTCTCTGCTTCAAGGTTTGCCGGATGCCGATGCCTCGTTTACCCGGCAAGCCAATGTGGTGTGCGTCACCATGACGGCAGATTGTTTGCCGGTGTTGCTTTGTGATCGGGCCGGCACGGTGGTGTCGGCCGTGCATGCCGGTTGGCGTGGTCTTTGTGATGGGGTGATAGAGGCAGCGGTAGCTAAAATGGCCGTGGCCCCCAGTGACATATTGGCTTGGCTGGGCCCGGCTATTGGTCCTAATGCATTTGAGGTGGGCCATGAAGTGCGGGCGCAATTCATGCAGCACGATGGGCAAGCTGCAATGGCGTTTAAACCGCATGCCGACAAATGGTTGGCTAATTTGTATGTGCTTGCCCAGCAACGTTTAAACGCGATGGGCGTATGCCAAATTTACGGTGGCGGCATCGATCAAGCATTTTGCACTTACAGCGATGCGCAGCAGTTTTTTTCATACCGGCGCGAAGCCATGACTGGCCGTATGGCCAGTTTGATTTGGTTGAATGCTTAATGGCTCCCTCTAATTTGCTCAGTGTAGCCGGCATTTCTAAACTATAATGCGACCATGCTAGCGCCGTTTGTGCCTAGCTTTTAAAACTGGTTATTAGCCCATGCATTTTTCTGATTACACTAGCTTGAGTTATATCGTTGGCTTCACTTTTTTAGGTGGCCTGCTTAGCGTGGCGCTGGCGGCTTTGTTCGCTCTTAGTTTGCGCCCGACTTGGGTGCCCATGTTGGTCAGCTACGCCATAGGCGCCATGTTGGGTGCGGTATTTTTAGAGATTTTACCGCATGCCTTTAATCTGGCAGGCAGTGTGGAAAAGGTATCGGCCACTTTGCTGTTGGGTTTGTTGTTGTTTTTTGTGTTGGAAAAATTGGTGATATGGCGGCATTGTCACGGTGATCACTGTGAAGTGCACGCCCTGCACACCGAGCAAGATTGCCCGTCTGGCCTTGGGCTGAATGCCACGCAAACCAGCACCGCACAACTCAACACTCAACATGCGGGCGCCAAATACAAGGCGGTTGCGCCGCAAGCACCTGCTTCCGCTTTACTCAGCCATGGTCATCTGCACAACCACGACAGCGGCCGCAGTGGTTTGATGATTATGATAGGCGACACCTTTCATAATTTCATAGACGGCATTTTGATTGCAGCGGCCTTTACCGCCGACATTAAATTGGGTGTGGTGACAGCTTTGGCCATTATTGCCCATGAAATTCCACAGGAAGTAGGGGATTTTTTAATCTTACTGCATTCCGGCTACAGTAAAAAACAAGCCTTAACTTTTAATTTGGTGTCCAGTGTGGCGACCTTGGTCGGGGGGTTGATGGCCTATTATGCATTGCAATACGTGCAAAGTTGGGTGCCCATCATATTGGCATTAGCGGCATCCAGCTTGCTATATGTGGCGGTGGCCGATTTGATTCCAGGTTTGCACAAGCGTACCGAACTGAAAGCCACGTTGGCACAAATTTTACTCATTTCGATTGGTGTTGCCACCATCTGGGTCGCTCACGTCGTCTTGGAGTAAAGCCTTTTTGGCTTGCATGTGCCGGCGGTGTTTGACGCCGAGTAACCACAATAGTAAGGCGCAAGGCATGAGGCCGTAAAAGAAAAAGGTCAGCAAGCCGGCCGTGATGCTGGCTTCGGTGGCGGCCATTAAGGTTACTACGTATAGCCAAGCGATGGCGATGATGTACATAAATAAAATTTAAATTAACGATAGGTAAGTGTTCATGAGTTTATCCAATCCTAAGGTCGGCTTCGTTTCACTCGGTTGCCCGAAAGCCGGCTCCGATGCAGAGCGTATTCTCACCCAATTGCGTGCAGAAGGCTATGCTATTTCCTCCAGCTACGAAGAGGCCGATTTGGTGGTGGTCAACACCTGCGGGTTTATTGATAGCGCGGTGGAAGAATCGCTGGATGCCATTGGTGAAGCCATAGCGAAGAACGGCAAGGTCATCGTGACCGGCTGTTTGGGTGCTAAAAAAGGCGTGGTGGAAGCGGCTCACCCTAGTGTTTTAGCTGTAACCGGCCCGCATGCGCTAGAAGAAGTCATGACCGCAGTGCACGCCAACTTGCCTAAATTGCATGAGCCCTTTGTTGATTTGGTGCCGCCACAAGGCATACGCTTAACGCCCAGTCATTATGCTTATTTAAAAATATCCGAAGGTTGTAACCACCGCTGCAGTTTTTGCATCATCCCCAGTATGCGAGGCGATTTGGTCAGTAGGCCGATAGGCGAGGTCTTGAACGAAGCGGAAAACTTAGTCAATGCCGGTGTCTCGGAAATTTTAGTGATATCGCAAGACACCTCGGCTTACGGCGTGGACGTCAAATACCGCCCAGGTTTTTGGAACGGCAGGCCGGTTAAAACGCGCATGACTGAACTGTGTCAGAGTTTGAGCGATTTAGGCGTGTGGACCCGTTTGCATTACGTTTACCCTTACCCGCACGTAGACGAAGTGATTCCCTTGATGGCGGATGGCTTAATCCTGCCTTATTTGGATGTGCCGTTTCAGCATGCCAGCCCACGTATTCTAAAAGCCATGAAACGACCGGCACATGCCGAGAATAACTTGGCGCGTATCAAGGCTTGGCGTGAAATCTGCCCAGACATTACCGTGCGCAGCACCTTTATTGCTGGGTTTCCTGGTGAGACCGAAGACGACTTTCAAATGCTGTTGGATTTCTTAGAGGAAGCCCAACTAGACCGTGTCGGCTGCTTTGCTTATTCTGCGGTGGACGGGGCGGCTGCCAATGCGCTGCCGGATCAAGTGCCAGAGGCGTTGAAGCAAGAGCGCTTAAGCCGGTTTATGGAAGTACAGGAACGCATTAGCGCTGCCAAATTGCAAGCTAAAGTGGGCAGCATGCAAACGGTGTTAGTCGATGAGTTGGTAACGGATTCCACTGGCAATATAGAGGCCATAGGCCGCACTAAAGCAGACGCGCCTGAAATAGACGGCGTGGTCTATCTAGAGGATGCCGAAGGCTTAACCCCTGGTGATTTTGTTGAGGTGGAAATATACAGCGCGGTTGGACACGATCTTCGTGGTGGACCACCGCGGGCTAATTAAATAAATCCGGCATGATGGCTGCCGGGCGTTGGCTGTCTGCGCGCTCTTCTAAAAAATCAAAAGTCAGCGGGCAGCGCGTCGGTTTTTTGGCGGCTTTGCGCTTCTTGGCCGTGCTGGCCTGTAAGTCAATGTAAGGCGTTTGGCTGATGCGTACGTAACCTGAGCTGGCTAATTTTTCGGCTGTGGTTTCAAATAGACTTAAGGGGTTGTCTATGTTTTGCAGGGTGACGATGGCTTTGCTCACTTTTAGCACGTTATACATGGTAAATTTTGCCGCAGTTTGTTTACCGTAAATCTCGCCTGTGTGAATTTCCACTATGCCTCCCAGCACGAATGTTTCCTTATGGTAGCGCCACAATCGCCAATTAACAAGCTTTTTGCCGTGCGTCCAAGCTGAATTTATGTGAGAATGAAGTTTGTGAATTTTAAATTTAAATATGCAACGCATCCGGTTGCATGGAGTCTAGCATGACCTTAAACCGCCAGGCGTCAGTGAAGCTATCGTCGTTCTTACACACCCAAATAAAGCCTTTATCCGTTTGCCTAATTCTAAGCTTGAGTTTAAGCGCTTGTGGTAAACAAGAGCCGGCGGCCAATGACATGGCTATGCCTGCCATGCCGGTAGGCGTGATTACGCTGCAAGCCACCAATGTGCCGATTGCGGCCGAGACCGTGGCGCAAACCGAGGGTGCAAAAGAAGTGGAGATACGCCCGCGAGTAGGCGGTATCGTGTTGAAGAAACTGTTTGAAGAAGGCGCGCCTATCAAGCAAGGGCAGGCGTTATTTTTAATTGACCCCGTGCCGTTTCAAATTGCCTTGAGCAATGCAAAAGCGCAATTAGCGCAACAGCAGGCTAAGGTTGAACAAACCGAACGTGAAGCGCAGCGCTTAAAAAGCTTGTTAGCCACCGAGTCGGTCAGTCAGCGTGAGGCCGACAACGCCATGTCCGACAACAGCATGGCCAAAGCGGCGCTTGCTCAATACCAGGCCAATCTGCGTGAAGCGCAGTTAAATTTATCCTATACCACCGTGACTTCCCCGCTAGCCGGCATGGCGGGCCGCTTTGAGTTGTCAGAAGGCGCTTTGGTGAATGCCAACACCAGCCTCTTGACCCGTGTCTATCAAATCAACCCAATATGGGTGCGCTTTAGTTTGTCCGATAGCGAATTGGCTTTATTGGGTGGCTATTTGTCGCCAGCCCGAGTCAAACAATTGCATCTCATTTTACCTAACGGTCAAGATTACCCACAAACAGGCCAGTTAAACTTTGCGGCCAGCAGCATAGACCCACAATTGGGTACCCAACAATTGCGCGCCAGCTTTGCCAATGCCGACAAGGCCTTGTTGCCTGGTCAGTTTGTTCGTGTTCGTGTGACCACCGGCAGCCGTAAAGGTGTATTTTTATTGCCGCAAACAGCGGTATTGACTGGCGATCAAGGTAAGTTTGTTTTTGTCGCAGAAAAAAATGCCCAAGGCAAAGTATTGGCCAACGTGCGACCTGTAGTAGAGGGCGGTTGGCAAGGTCAATCTTGGGTAATCTTGAGCGGCTTAAAAGTAGGCGAGCAAGTCATTGCCGACAATTTAATCAAAATGCGCCCAGGTGCCGAGGTGTTGTCCCATCCATATCAAGAAGTAACGCCATCATCAGCTAAAGCGAAATAGGACAGGGCCATGACCAAGTTTTTTATCACCAGGCCGATTTTTGCCTCCGTGCTGTCCATTATTATTGTGCTGGCTGGCTTGGCCGCCGCCTTTAAGTTACCCATCGCACAGTACCCGCAAATTGCTCCCCCAACGGTCACCATCACTGCCAGCTACCCAGGCGCGAGTGCAGATACCTTAGCCAAAACCGTGGCCGGCCCAATCGAGGAGCAATTGAGTGGGGTAGACAACCTCTTGTATTTCAATTCCAGCGCCGACTCCAGTGGCACCTTGGTGATCACGGCCACCTTTGAGGTGGGCACCAATGTTGACCAGGCGACCTTTAATGTCAGTAATCGCGTCAACATTGCTACCCCAAGATTGCCTGATGACGTGAGGCGCAATGGCTTGATTGTGCAGAAGAAATCCAATGACATCTTGCTGGTGGTGATGCTCACTTCTAAAGACGCCAAGCACGATAGGTTGTACCTAAGCAATTACGCCACTTTGAATGTGTTGGATGAATTAAAGCGGGTAAAAGGCGTGGGCGACGCCTTGATATTTGGCGGGCAAGATTACGCCATGCGTATTTGGTTACGCCCCGACCGCATGGCGCAACTGGGGGTGAGTTCCAGTGATGTGGCGGCAGCGATTGCAGCACAAAACAACCAATACGCGGCCGGTAAAATAGGCCAAGAGCCTGCCCCCAGTTCCCAGCAATTGGTTTACACGGTCAGTGCTAAAGGCCGTTTGCTTGATCCTGCTGAGTTTGGCAACATTATTATTCGGGCCGATGGCCCACGTGGCCTACTGTATTTAAAAGACGTGGCCCGCGTTGAATTGGGTGCACAAAGTTATAACGTCACCTCTGCACTGGATGGTCAAGCTGGTGTGGCCATACCTATCTTTTTACAAACGGGTGCCAATGCCTTGGATACGGCGCAAGGCATCAAAGCCAAAATGGCAGAGTTAACCGGCCGTTTCCCGGCCGGCATGGTTTACACCATCCCATATGACACCAGCGATTTTGTTAAAGCTACCATAGAAGAGGTGTTTAAAACCTTTGCTGAAGCCTTGGTCTTGGTGGTTTTGGTGGTCTTCTTGTTCCTGCAAAGTTGGCGCGCTACCTTGATACCCATCATTGCTGTGCCGATTTCTTTAATAGGTACTTTTGCCGGTTTATACCTATTTGGCTTTTCCATTAATTTACTCACCTTGTTTGCCATGATACTGGCCATAGGCATAGTAGTGGACGACGCAATTGTGGTGCTGGAAAACACCGAACGTCTCATGCGCGAAGAAAATTTAGCGCCTTTGCCGGCGGCCATCAAATCCATACAGCAGGTTTCGGCCGCTGTTGTGGCCATCGTTTTGGTGCTGTGTGCGGTGTTTGTGCCCGTGGCTTTTCAAGGCGGCATCGCCGGTGAGCTGTATCGGCAGTTCGCCGTGACCGTGGCGATTGCCGTGGTGATATCGGGGGTGGTGGCGTTAACCCTTACCCCGGCATTGTGCGCCATGATATTGCAGAAAAATCACGCTGAAAACCGCTTCTTTCAAGCTTTCAATCAGGGGTTTAGTCGCTTTTCGAATTTTTACACCCACACCGTGGCCCTAACCCTGAAGCATAAAATCATAGGCGGCTTAGCCTTTGCCGGCATAGTGCTGACCTGCGTGGTGTTGTTCATGAAAGTGCCCGGTAGTTTTGTGCCGGCAGAAGACCAAGGTTACGTGGTGACCATAGTGGTGATGCCAGACGGCGCGACATTGAGCCGCACCACTAAAACCACGGAAGCCATCCGTTCGGCGATTGCCCAAGACCCAGCCGTGGCCCATGAATTTGCCGTAAACGGTTTGGAATTGCTTACAGGTGCCAATAAAACCAACGCTGCCACTATGTTTGTGCGACTCAAGGATTGGAGCCTACGTGAAACCAGCGCCGACCAAATTGTCGACAAGCTGTTTGGCATAGGCATGAGTCAGCCCGATGGTTTGGCCTTTGCTGTCAACCCACCGGCCATTAGGGGTTTGGGTACCGCCGCTGGGTTTGAGGTGTACGTGCAAAGTCAGCGCGATACCGACCCCATTAAGTTGGCCGCAGTGATGAATAATTTAATGGAGGCCATGGGTAAAGACCTCAGTTTGACGCCACCTAAAACCTTTTTTCGACCTACCGTGCCGCAATTGCTTATAGAAGTGGACGAAGCCAAAGCCATCTCGCAAGGGGTGCGCATTGCCGATATCTACACCACCTTGCAAAGCACCATGGGCTCGTATTACGTCAACGATTTCAATAAAAATGGCCGTACCTACCGCGTGCAGTTGCAGGCCGAGGCGCAATTTAGAATGCAGGCGGAAGACTTAGGTAAGGTCTACGTGCGCAGTCAAGCTAGCGCTAGCGCGCCGAATGGCAACATGATTCCCTTGTCGGCCTTAAGCAAGGTTAGCAACCGGGTCGGGGCGGAGCAGTTGGAGCGTTACAACGGCTTGTTGTCGGCCAAGGTATTTGGCGCCGGCGCGCCGGGTGTGAGTTCAGGTGATGCCATTAAGGCAGTAGAGCGGATTGCAGCCAGCAACTTGCCTGACGGTTACCAAATCGCTTGGACCGCACAGGCTTATCAAGAAAAACGCACCGGTTCAGCCGCTGTATTCGCCTTTGGTTTTGCCATCATCATGGTGTTCTTGATATTGGCGGCGCAGTTCGAAACATGGGCGCTGCCCCTTGCCGTTATCATGGCCGTGCCGTTTGCCTTGGCGGGCGCCTTCCTGGCCGTCTTGTTACGCGGTATGCCTAATGACATCTACTTCCAAATTGGGTTGATCACCTTGATAGGCTTGGCGGCGAAAAATGCCATTTTGATTGTCGAGTTTGCCAGTCAGAAAATGGAGCAGGGTATGCCTGTTGCTGAGGCTGCCTTGGAAGCGGCCCGCTTGCGATTTAGGCCTATCGTCATGACCTCCATGGCATTCGTATTAGGCATCGTGCCTTTGGTGGTGGCGTCAGGTGCAGGTGCGGCGGCAAGGCGATCCATGGGTACTGGCGTATTTGGTGGCATGCTGTTAGCTACCTTTGTCGCGACTATTTTTATTCCACTGTTCTTTACTTGGTTAAGTGGCAAACACATTAGGCACCATGGCCAGTTGGAATCGCAAGCTAGTACTAAGGAAACCCCATGATGGCCATAAAAGTTAGCAGAGCCGCTCAGATTGTTGTTGCACCATTACTGTTGATACTGACTGCCTGTGCGCCATTGGGCTTAGATTACCAACGCCCGATTGTGGCTTTGCCTAGCGCATACAGTCAGTCTGATGCAGCCGTTGCCGGCACGGCCATGACTGCTACATGGTGGACCTTATACCAAGATGCCACGCTTAATGATTTAATTCAACAAGCTCAGAAAAATAATACTGATATTAAACAAGCTGTTGCGCGCATAGAGGCAGCCGAGGCGGCGGCTCGCGAAATCGGTGCCGAAACCTTACCTAGTCTTAATCTGGATGCGCGGGGCGCTCGCACGCGGGTCACCGAAACCGGGCCTTTTCCGGTCTTTGCTGAAAACCCACGTAATAATTTCAATACGCAAATCGGCACGGCTTTTGAATTGGACTTTTGGGGCAAATTGCGTCGTGCAAAAGAGTCAGCACGAGCTCAAGCTTTAGCCAGTCATTATGCTAAAGCCACTGTGCATTTATCGCTGACTGGCTTGATCACCCAGCAGTATTGGTTATTGCGCAGCTTGGACGCACAAACGGTCATTGCCGTAGACAGTTTGAAAACCCGTGAAGCCAGCCTTAGTTTAACCCGTCGCCGCCTAGAAGGTGGCGTGGCATCTGGCTTAGATGTGCGTCAAGCGGAAGCTGCCAGTGCTAACCTTAAAGCGCAGTTGGCTGAGCTTGCCAAGATACGCGCGCAAACCCTGCATCAATTAGCCTTGCTGTGCGGCAATTTAAATTTAACTATCCCGGCACTCACCTTAAATGGACTGCCACTGCCGCCCACGCCGCCGGCTGGTTTGCCTTCGAGTTTGTTAGAAGCTAGGCCAGATGTTCAGCAAGCCGAGCAACAGTTGATTTCAGCTAATGCTAACATTGGTGTGGCTAAAGCCGCTTTGTACCCTAGCATATCCCTAACCGCAGCTTTAGGTGGCGAGAGCTTGGCTTTAAGTGATGTGCTTAAAGCCTCGTCACGCATTTGGACCGGGGGCCTGAATTTAAGTCTGCCTATTTTTGATTCTGGCAAGCGTGGTGCGCAAGTGGATCAAGCCAGTGCGCAGCAAAAACAAGTGTTGGCCAGTTATGAACGAGCCATTCAAAACGCATTTACCGAGGTGAACGACGCCTTGGTGGGTGTGCGGCAAAATGCCGAGCGTGAATCGGCCTTGCATGACGCGCAAGTGGCCGCTAAAAAAGCCTTGGATATTGCCATGCACCGCTACCAATCTGGATACTCGGCTTACCTGGATGTGCTTGATGCGCAAAGGGTTTATCACGCTGCTGAACTGAGTTTAGTGCAAGCGCGCGAGGCCAGCTTGCAAGCTAGCGTAGCCTTGTTTAAAGCCTTGGGCGGCGGTTGGCAAGCCGTCAACTAAGTTGCGCATAAGTCGCCAGTGACGGGCTGGCCCATGGTAAAATGACGCATTATTTTTAATGCCTGATTGACTATGACCGTTCGTACACGATTTGCTCCCAGCCCAACCGGTTTCTTACACATAGGCGGTGCGCGTACCGCCTTATTTTCTTGGGCCTATGCCAAAAAGCACGACGGTGAGTTTATTCTACGTATTGAAGACACCGATGTGGCGCGCAGCACGCCTGAAGCCGTGCAAGCTATTTTGGATGGCATGCAATGGCTGGGTTTGGATTACGACCAAGGCCCGTTTTATCAAATGCAGCGCATGGACCGCTACAAAGTCGTCATACAAAGCATGTTGGTGGCAGGTAGTGCCTACTATTGCTACAGCAGCAAGGAAGAATTGGAAGCCTTGCGGGAACAGCAGATGGCGCAAAAGTTGAAACCCCGTTACGACGGCAAATGGCGTCCGGAACAGGGCAAAGTATTGCCCCTTCCTCCTGTTGATGTTACCCCGGTTATCCGTTTTAAGAATCCGCAAGACGGCGTGGTGGCATGGGACGACTTGGTTAAAGGGCGCATAGAAATTGCCAATAGCGAATTGGATGACTTAATCATTGCTCGTGCTGATGGCACCCCCACCTACAATTTTTGCGTGGTGGTCGACGACAGCGATATGGGCATCACTCAAGTCATACGAGGCGACGATCACGTCAATAACACCCCGAGGCAAATCAATATGTTGCGTGCCTTGTCAGAAATAGACAGCAGCATACAGGTGCCACAATACGCACACTTATCCATGATATTGGGCAGCGATGGGCAGAAGTTATCCAAGCGGCATGGGGCGGTTAGCGTCATGCAGTACCATGAAGACGGTTACTTGCCAGAGGCGGTCATCAATTACTTGGCTAGGCTAGGTTGGAGCCATGGCGACGAAGAGGTGTTCAGTAAACAGCAATTTGCTCAGTGGTTCGATTTGGATCACATTACGCCGTCGGCCGCTCAATTTAATACTGAAAAACTCAATTGGCTCAATGCGCATTACATTAAACAAGCAGATCCTACTACCTTGCTGGCAGACCAATTGCAGCGTTTGGCACTAAGAGGGGTGCTTGCGCCTGATGCGGCCAAATTGTCAGCCGGCATCGCTTTGTATAAAGAAAGGGTGAATACCCTGAACGAATTGGCTGATGGTTTAGTCTATTTCTTTGAAAAGCCCAGTTTGGATGCCGCCGCCGTTGAGAAGCATTTAACGCCAGACATCATGCCGGTGCTGGCTGAATTAGGCAGTGCATTAAATGCGAGCGATTGGCAGGCTGAAGCCATACACCAAGTCATTAATGATGCGGTCACTAAAAATGGCTTGAAGTTTCCTAAATTAGCCATGCCACTGCGTGTTGCTATCACTGGAATCGCGCAGTCACCCAGCATAGATCAGGTCATGGCTATATTGGGTAAAGAAGAAGTTTTAACTAGAGTGAAGGCCGTACTAATATAGCCATATGGCTTTTGTTTAATAAGCTTGGCCAGCCATTGATCTAAATTGTAAGCAGGGTATTATCAAAAGCAGTTTTTATTTAACTCCAAACAATAGGAGACACCATGAATCAAAAAGGGCAAATGTTACAAGACCCGTTTCTTAACGCCTTACGTAAAGAACACGTCGCTGTATCTATCTATCTCGTCAACGGCATTAAACTTCAAGGTCAGGTTGATTCATTCGATCAATACGTGATTTTGCTTAAAAATACCGTCACCCAAATGGTTTACAAGCATGCCATTTCAACCATCGTGCCAGCACGCATGGTGGCATTTAATTCTACTGAAGATGCCGAATAATT
>Ga0214168_1000155_pt1 | contig 26942 bp, 31 predicted proteins | sample LakMenepilimnion_FD_153002 | JGI IMG/M metagenome (GOLD analysis project Ga0214168, IMG submission 153002) | Freshwater microbial communities from Lake Mendota, WI - Practice 29OCT2010 epilimnion v4 | ecosystem: Environmental > Aquatic > Freshwater > Lake > Epilimnion/Euphotic zone | place: Lake...
GCAAATAGGGGAGACCCGCAATAAGCGGTTCACCAAGTGAAGGATCTTGAGAGATCAATTCCTTCACTCTGTTCAGTTCACTTCCATAGCGTTCAGCCAAGTGAGCGTCTGCGCCATTCAGCATTGATGACCTGAAACCTTTAGCGCCAATGAATTGCAAATTCTTTGTTCTGCATTTTTTGGCCTTGCCTGTGTGCTTCACCACTTCGTCAACCGTGTGCTCTGACATCTTGCGATACGTGGTGAGCTTGCCACCCATGATTGAAATCACACCGGAAGGCGAGACTTTCACTTTGTGCTTACGCGACAAGTCTGCAGTCTTGCCTTTCGCGGTTGATCCGTCCTCGTTGCGCACGAGTGGTCGAAGTCCGGACCACACAGCAGTTACATCGTCAACCGTCACATTGGTGGTGATCGATTGGTTCAACGCTTCCAAAACGTAATGAATGTCTTCCGCACTGGTTTGCGATTCGTCTACACCACCAGCAAAATCTGTGTCGGTGGTTCCAACGTAGGTGTATTGAAATGTGCCGTCACCGTTTGAAATCCATGGCACAACAAACAAACTGCGCTTGTCGCGACGCACGGGAATCACAATCGCGATGTCGTTCTGGACTTTCTTCCAGGGAACGGTGATGTGAATTCCCTTTGCTGGACGAATGCTGTGCGGGTTGTTGCCTTCATCGGCTTGTCGGACATTGTCTGCCCAAACTCCTGCAGCATTCACCACAGTGGTTGCACGAATGGTGAATGGCTCACCATCTAAAGGCTGAACAATTGCTCCGCGAGCTACGTCTGCTTCGTCATGCACAATCTTCGTCACCGCACATTGGTTGGCAATTGCGGCGCCGTGTTGTACGGCAGTGCGAGCAACAGCCACGCATAGTCGTGAATCGTCAGCAGCTGCGTCGTAATAGAGGTATGCGCTTGCAAGCTTCTCGAACGGCATGGTGGGCAAGTGGCGGTGTGCAGCTTTGGCCTTCAAGCGACGGTGAAACTTTCCGATGCGCCAACCGCCGGTGAGGTCGTACATCCACAAAGCGCTACCTAGTGCGCGAGCGATCTTTTTCGAAACCACACCATCTTTCGTGAGGATAGGAATCATGAAGGGGAGCAGTTGTACTAGGTGTGGCGCGTTCTTCCGCAGGCGCTGGCGCTCATGCAAGGCTTCGTAGACCAAGCCGATCTCGCCTTGCTGTAGATAGCGCAAGCCACCGTGAATCAGCTTGCTGCTTTTGGAGGAGGTGCCCGATGAGAAGTCATCCTTTTCAACAAGAGCGGTTCGCAGCCCACGCGAGGCGGCATCTAAGGCCACCCCGACTCCAGTGATGCCGCCACCAATAACCAAGACATCAAATTGCTCGCTCTTGAGGCGTTCAATATTGGCCTTGCGGTCGAAATTCACGCCGTCAGCCTAAGCGCAATGCCCTTTGGGTGAGCCATTTTGCGCCTCATTCGTGTTTTTTACAATTTGCAAAGATTTCTTGTTAGCACGAATTGCAGATTAGGACTTTGTGGCTTTATTCTGCCCTCCATGCAATCGCCAGCAGCACTTGCCGCCATATATCGCAGCCAGGGGCGCAAGATCACTCCACAGCGTCAGCTGTTGTTTCAGTTGATGCATGAAAATGATCGACACCCAACGGCAGAAGCACTGTTTGCCGAAGCGTCAGCGCAGATGCCGGGCATTTCGTTGCGCACTGTGTATCAGACACTGAATGAGCTAGCTGAAATGGGCGAACTTCAATTCATCGACATTGGTGGTGGTGCAACACGTTTTGACCCGAACCTGGATGATCACCACCACGTGGTGTGCACTGATTGCGGTCAAATCCGTGACGTTCATGTAAAGGGAACGGCCGCACTACGCCCGCTCGATCTGGAAGATTTCACAGTCAGCGAAGTTGGCGTGGTGTTTCAGGGCGTGTGTTCATCATGCGAAAAAAGTCGTGCAAAGACCGGAAGGTCAGCGCATGCAAAGTCTCCTGCTCTGCAGGCGAAAATAAGTAAGTAAGTACCAAACCAAACATCAACAGAGGAGAAAATCATGGCAGGCCTTTCCGGCACCAAGACACATGAAAACCTCAAGGAAGCGTTTGCAGGCGAGAGCCAGGCAAATCGTCGTTACTTGTGGTTCGCACAGAAGGCAGACGTAGAGGGTTACCCAGACGTTGCTGGTTTGTTCAAGAACGTTGCTGACGGCGAAACCGGTCACGCACACGGTCACCTTGAATACCTTGCAGAAGTAGGCGACCCAGCATCGGGAGAGCCAATCGGCGACACCGAGCAGAACCTGAAGTCTTCAATTGCAGGTGAAACCTACGAGTACACCCAGATGTACCCAGGTTTCGCAAAGACCGCACGCGATGAAGGCTTTGCCGAAATCGCTGACTGGTTTGAAACTCTTGCACGCGCTGAGAAGAGCCACGCTGGCCGCTTCGCAGACGGTTTGAAGAGCATTTCCTGATTTAGGAAATTTTCGCAACGCTGTGGATGTTGCATGGGAGACTGTGCAACATCCACTGCAAGTTATTGATTACGCAAACGAAGGAAATTAAGACATGACCACCATCTACGATCCGCATCACCCGCTTTATCTTGACGAGGCAGACACTCGTAAAGAACTTGAGCGCGTGTACGACCTGTGTCATGGCTGTCGTTTGTGCTTTAAGTTTTGCCCTTCGTTCCCAACACTGTTCTCGTATGTCGACATGCACGACGATCAAGATGCAGGGAAGATGACTCCCGCTCAACAAGATCACGTTGTTGACGAATGCTTCCAATGCAAGTTGTGTTACGTGATGTGCCCGTACATTCCAGAACTTCACGAATGGGCACTCGATTTCCCTCGCCTCATGCTTCGTGCAGACGCCATGCGTCGCGCAAATGGTCAGGTATCCGCTCGCGACAAGCTCACCACTGCAGTCATGGGGCACACCGATGCTCTTGGCAAAGTGGCAACAAAAGCTGGCGTAGTCAGCAATGTGGTGATGGGCGCTAAGCCAGGATCACTTGTGCGCAAAGTGGTCGAAAAGACCGCAGGTATTTCAAGTATTCGTATGCTTCCGCCGTTCGCGAAGCAACGCTTCACCACGTGGTTCAAGAAGCGTCCGCAAATTCGCCTCACAAAATCGCAGGGCGCTGTTGCTGTGTTCCCAACGTGTCTCGTGGAATACCAAGACCCACGCATCGGTCACGACTTGGTGAAGGTGTACGAACACAACGGCGTTTCGTGCTCGCTCGCCGGTACCACCAATTGCTGTGGCGCTCCATACCTCCACTCGGGTGACATGGATACCTTCACCAAAGTTGCAGCAAAGAATATTTCAGAATTGGTGAAAGACGTTCGCGCCGGCAAAGACATTGTTGTGCCGCAGCCAACATGTAGTTACATCTTGAAGAAGGACTATGTCGACTACGTCGGTGGCCCAGATGCCAAGTTGGTATCAGAGCACACATACGACGCCGCTGAATACCTCATCAAGTTGCATAAGACCGAAGGCAAGTCACTCGACACCGAGTTCAAGGGAACCATTCCTGAAACGGTTACGTATCACACACCGTGTCACTTGCGTGCACAGAACATTGGACTAAAGAGTCGTGACCTCATGAAGCTCACAGGCGCAAAGATCAAACTTGTGCAGCAGTGCTCAGGAATCGACGGCATGTGGGGATTGCGCGCAGAGAACGCGCATCTTTCAATGCCAATTGCCGAAAAGCTCGGAAAGATGATTACCGAAGCAAACGGCGACGTTGTAACTGGTGATTGTCACTTGGCAAACACCGCAATTAACGAACAAACAGGAAACCAACCCGTACACCCACTGCAAGTTGTTGCACGTGCGTACGGCTTCACAGAGGAGAAATAATCATGGCAACCCCCGCCAACGCAGTTTCATCACGCAAACTCAAACTCGAAGACATTCTCGACCTGCGCGCATACGAGCGCATTCGCGAAGAGAGTCGCGCAACAAGCATCGAGACAAAGCGCAAGCGTCGCATTGGTCTTGGCACTGTGGTCACCGTCATGTTCGAAAATCGTCAAACCATGTGGTACCAGATTCAGGAAATGATTCGTTCTGAAAAGTCCATGCACGACGAGCAAGTAATGGAGGAACTCCATGCATACAACCCACTCATTCCAGAGCCTGGGCAGTTGTCTGCAACGTTGTTCATTGAACTCACCAGTGAAGAGCAGATGCGTGAGTGGTTGCCAAAGTTGGTTGGCATTGAAAGTTCAATGCTCATCAAATTGAGTGACGGAACTCAGGTTCGTTGCGTAACCGATGAGGCACACGCCGAACAGTTAACTCGCGACTACATCACCGCAGCAGTGCATTACATTCGCTTCGAGTTCACTCCTGAACAAGTGGAGCTCTTTGCAGCCGGTGGTGCGCAGTTGGTGTGCGATCACCCTGCCTATGGCGAAAGCATCGATTTGCCTGCCTTCACCATTGCCGAATTGCTCGCCGACCTTCGCCCATAAGGGGCGTTTGTAGGCCTGTATTGGGCCAAATAGCCCAATTGGCATGGACGCCTAACGCCGTTCTACAGTCACCCGCGGGGAAGTGGTCAGCATTTGGCAAAGGGGGCCGTGCATGGCGATAGCGGATGTGGCGTGGCGTAGCAAAGGTGCCTGCCAGGGACTCGATGCTGAAATCTTCTACCCCGAAAACGAAGATCACGCCGAGTTTGCTTTATCAGTGTGCGAGCAATGCGTCGTTCGCATAGCGTGTCTTGAATATGCGTTGGATGCTCGCGAACAACAAGGTGTGTGGGGCGGAGCAACTGCTCGCGACCGCCGCAAAATGTTGCGCCAGCGTCGCCATACCGCGTAACGGAGTAGCGCGATGAGCGCAATCGAGGAAGTTGGCGGCTGGGCTGCACTGCTTGGCAAAGTTTCTTCGGGTGCAGATCTGTCGCTAAACGAAGCACGTGCAGCAATGCGCACGGTGCTTGAAGGCGAAGCAACCTCTGCACAAATTGCAGCTCTAGTCATGGGTCTGCGAACCAAGGGCGAAAGCGCTGTCGAATTAGAAGGAATGCTGGCCGAAGTTCGCAACGCATCCGCGCGAGTTGATCTTCCTGCTGAAATCGCAAAGCGCACAATCGACATTGTGGGCACAGGTGGCGATAAATCGCATTCGGTGAACATTTCAACGATGGCTGCGTTTGTTGTTGCTGGTGCAGGAGTGCCGGTATGTAAACACGGAAACCGCGCCGCATCTTCGCAATGCGGAACTGCCGATGTGCTTGAAGCACTTGGAGTGCGCATTGATCTTGATCCTGTCGATGTGGCTCGCTGTGTAGCCGAAGCGGGCATGGGCTTTTGTTTTGCACAAAAGTTTCATCCAGCGTTCCGTCATGCAGGACCAACGCGCAAAGAAATTGGTGTACCAACTGCATTTAACCTGCTTGGTCCAATGGCCAACCCTGCAAATGTTTCGTTCATGGTGGTTGGTGTTGGCGACCCACGCGCAGCAGAAAAAATGGCGCGCGCAATTGCGACGCGCGGAGTAGAGCGCGCATGGATTGTGCACGGCCACGGTGGGCTCGATGAGTTGTCACTCAGTGGTCCGTGCTCGGTTGTTGAGGTTCGCGACAACGCATTACGTGAGTTCACTATCAACGCAGTTGATCTGGGTCTTCAACCTGCAGATGTCACTGCGGTTCGCGGTGGCGACCCTGCACACAATGCACAAGTTGTGCTCGACACGTTTAACGGTCAGCTTGGACCAGTGCGCGACATTGTGGTGTTAAACGCGGCTGCCGGACTGACTGTTGCAGGCGTGGCTTCCTCTATGGAAGAGGGTGTATCGCTTGCGCAAGCGTCCATTGACAACGGTTCTGCCATTCGCGTAGTCGAAGCATTAAAAGTTTCTAGTAACGCTGTGGCACGATAGATCGCTATGAGTGCACTGCGTGTTCGCGTTCCTGCCAGTTCGGCCAACTTAGGGCCAGGGTTCGATGCGTTGGGAATGGCTCTGTCGCTGCATTTGGAAATGGGAATCGACGACGGTTCGGCTCTTCCAGAGTTCGCCAAGGTCATCGACGACAGTCATCCATCGCTTGCTGCGTTTCGTCATGCAGGCGGAACGGGCAATGTGTGGGTTCGTTCGGTCATTCCAATGGGTCGCGGACTTGGTTTCAGCGGCGCTGCACGCGTTGCCGGTGTTGTGCTTGGCCACGCCCAGCGCAATGGCAAGCAGTCGCTCGTTGCGGACCGTAAAGAGTTGTTGCGACTGAGCACCGAGCTTGAAGGACACCCCGACAACGTTGCGGCTTCGCTCGTTGGTGGAGTAACTGCAAGCACCGGTGGCGAAGTAGTGAAACTGCCTCTTGGGTTCGACCCAGCGTTCATTGCCTGGGTGCCAGAAACCCAAACCTCCACCGAAAAGTCGCGAACAGCAATTGCGTCATCGATTCCACTTGCCGATGTGGTGTTCAACATTGGACATACCGCATTGCTTATGGCTGCCTTTGCGGCAGGCGATGTTGCGGTATTGCGTGAAGCAACCAAAGACCGCATGCATCAAGACGTTCGTTTCGCGACTTCGCCAAATTCGCACGAAGCCTTTACTGCAGCGCTTGCCACCGATGCCTGGTGCTCGTGGCTTTCGGGTTCTGGCCCAACGGTTGGAGTGCTCTGTGCAAAGGCTGATGCCGCTCGAATCGCAGGCCAGCTACCGAAGTCTGGTGCTTCACACATCTTGGACATCGATCACGATGGGGCGGTATTCATCTAACTCTGTAACACCCGGTGGGCAGACTTCACATGTACGCAATTGGCGCACACATGAACTCAATAACCGAAGCTAAAGCCCACTGACAGTAACTACAGGAGCCATCATGAATGCCAATAATCAACCAGTCCTTGTTATCGATTGCGACTCGTGTGTCATGCGCGAAACCGATGCATGCAGCGATTGCCTCGTCACATTTATGTGCGGAGATTCCCAGGAATCAGCCGTAGTTTTCAACCTCGAAGAGCAGCGTGCGGTTCGGTTGCTTGCAAATGCCGGAATGGTGCCTACGCTTCGGCATCGTGCCGTTAGCTAACCAGCAACCATTTAGCCGTGAACAAGCGGCTGCATATACCGAGCAGATGTGTGCTCTTGGTTTGGCAAATGGCATCGACCGAATCGGCGTAGCGCCTGCAACCGTCATGCAACGTGCTCGCGAAACCTTGCACTCGCGAAAATTGATTGGGTTGCACGACACCATGCAATTCACATATCGCAACCCCGATCGTTCAACGAACCCAGATGCGGCGGTTCCAAATGCGAAAGCAATGATCGTTGGTGCATGCTCGTATTCAACTGAAGCACCGAACGAACCACAGCAACTCAGCGCACGCGTTGCCCGATATGCGTGGGCAGATTATTACGAAACACTTCGTGATGGTCTGGGCGTTGTTGCTGAATCTCTGAAACATGATGGCTGGAATGCGCACGTGTTTGTTGATCACAATGCGCTTGTCGATCGTGAAGCCGCATATCTGGCCGGGCTCGGTTGGTACGGCAAGAACGCAAACTTGCTCATCAGCGGCGCAGGAAGTTTTTTCGTTCTAGGCAGCGTCGTTACCGATGCACCGCTAGTGCTGAACGAGCGTCCTGTTGAAGATGGTTGCGGCGCATGTAAACGCTGTTTAGATTCGTGCCCGACAAATGCCATTGTTGAACCAGGCGTAATTGATGCTGCAAAGTGTTTGGCGTGGCTGGTGCAAAAGCCTGGCGTGTTCAATCGCGAATATCGAGTTGCGTTAGCCGATCGTGTGTACGGGTGTGACTCGTGTCAAGACGTGTGCCCTCCAACTATTCGTTTGGGCATTACAACAAAGCCAACCGCTGTTCGTGCTTGGGTTCCCATCTTGCACATGCTGAACATGGATGACGCGCAACTTCTGGAGTCTGTTGGTCAGTGGTACATCGCAGACCGCAACCCAATGTGGGTGCGGCGCAATTTGCTCATCGTGCTTGGCAATGTTGGTAGCGCTGAAGACAAGGGTGTGCGTGATGCCATACAAAAGTTCTGCTCACACCCAGAACCGATGCTTCGTGCACACGCAGTGTGGAGTGCGGCACGTCTCGGTTTGCACCAATTCATTCCACAGACCGACGAAGATCCAGTAGTGGTGGAGGAGTTGCGGAACTTGCCTAAAGTGCGGGTTGGCTAACGCATCTGTCAGTATTGGTGCGAGCGCCTTTCATGAAACATCTTCTTGTCACTAACGATTTCCCGCCAAAGGTTGGCGGAATTCAGAATCTCTTGTGGGAGTGGTGGCGTCGTTTACCGCCCGATTCATTTGCGGTACTCACATCACCTCATAAAGATGCTGCGGAGTTTGATGCGCAGCAGCCGTACCTCATTCGACGCACGAAGGAACCGGTGCTGTTGCCGCACCCGTGGATGATTCAGCGGATCAACGACATGGCGGAGGAGATTGGCGCCGACTTCATAGTTCTTGACCCAGCGGTTCCGCTTGGCATTGTTGGCCCGTCGCTCAAGCTTCCCTACATGGTGGTATTGCACGGCTCAGAAGTCACGGTGCCGGGCAGGCTTCCAGGTTCAAAACAAGTTCTTGCTCGCGTGTTGCGTGGCGCGCAGCACATCATTGCTGCCGGCGGGTATCCCGCTGCAGAGGCTCGTCAAGCAGGTGGAAAAAGTTTGCCAATTACCGTGGTTCCGCCAGGAGTTGATACTCAACGTTTTGCGCCAATTACGAGCGAGCAACGCAGTGCAACTCGTTCGAAGTTTGGCTTGGATGACGATGCCGAACTCATTGTTGGTGTGAGCCGACTCGTTCCGCGCAAAGGTTTCGACACACTCATTCGTGCTGCAGCCGCGCTTGCACCAAGTAGGCCAAAGTTGCGTGTGGTCATTGGCGGCAAGGGTCGTGACACCGATCGGCTGCAAAAACTCATCGAACAAACTCATGCTCCGGTCACATTGGTGGGAAGAGTGTCAAACGAAGATCTTCCGCTGTTGTATGCAAGTGCAGATCTTTCAGCAATGTTGTGTCGCACGCGGTGGGGTGGTTTGGAACAAGAGGGTTTTGGAATTGTGTTCTCAGAAGCAGCCGCTTGTGGAGTGCCTCAAATTGCGGGTCAAAGCGGTGGCTCCGCGGAGGCAGTTGTTGATGGCGTAACCGGATTGGTGATTGACGAACCAAGCAATGTTGCAAAGGTTGCTCGCGCAATTGATTCATTGCTGAGTGACAAATCGCGATTGCAGGCAATGGGTGTCGCTTCGCGCCATCGAGCTCTTGCCGAATTTGATTACGACGTGCTTACTGCAAGACTTGCTGCTGTTTTGGGGGTCAAAACATGAAGATCGTAAAAATAAACGCAGCCCTTACGGCGGTTTTCGTTATTATCACCGTGCTTGCGGTAGTGGTGTTCAATGCACCTTTGCGCAGGCTGGTAGCAATCGTTGATCTGGTGCTATTTGCAATTGGTGTTGCCGCATTCATTTGGGGTTACTTCTCGGCAGTGCAGCGCAGTCGTAGCGACGAAATTTCGGTGGCCGCACTGTTTCTGCTGATTGATGGCGCTGCCACAAAGTCGGTCATGCGGATCATGAATTCGGCACTCGCAATTCAGGTCATTGTTGGGCTGGGAGGGGCAATCATCCGTCGGTCCACAGACGGGGTTGCTGGAAGCACCTTGGCTTTTGGGGTGTTGGTGCCGCTGCTCGGTCTTGGGCTAAACGGACTTTGGGCTAGTAAGTACGGAATGTTTGGAAAACGAATTCTCGGCGAAGTTTCAGCGCCAGAGGGTGAAATCGGCAAAGATGGTGCTCATGGTTGATTCTGGCTCGGACACAGTTTTCATTGCGGCAACAACAGAGCGATGCTTCGACGTTGCAAGCAATTTTGAGCAATACCCAGAGTGGGCCAAAGACGTCAAAGAGGCAACTGTGCTTACTCGCGATGCACAAGGCAGGCCGCACACTGTTGAGTATCGCGCATCTGCGCTTGGCAGAAGCACTCATTACACATTGGAGTACGACTACTCGAAAGCGCCACATGCATTGTCTTGGCACTTAGTCGATGGAGACATTATGCGTTCGTTGCGTGGCGCATATTTGTTTAGTGCCGATGGAGATGGGACGCGCGTTGCGTACGACCTTGCTGTCGAGTTGGTTATTCCACTTCCAGGGTTTGTAAAGCGTCGCGCGGAAATGCGCATTCTCAGCACGCTGAAAGAACTGAAGTCCCGTTCCGAATCGTGAATCTGGCCGCAGGCATCGATGTCGGCGGCACCAAATGTCTTGGCGTGGTCATCGATGATCAAGGAAATATTGTTCGCGAGGTTCGCAAGCCAACGCCAACAGCCGATCAACTTGTAGAAACTCTTGCATCAATAGTTCGTGAGCTAGGCGAACATACAACGGTTGGTCTGGGTGTACCCGGTTTGATTTCACGAGACGGAGTTATTCGTTCGTCACCAAACATGATTACAGCAATTGAGTTTCCCGTTCGCGAACAACTTGCAGAAGCGTTGGGCGAGCCGGTGTGGTGTGACAACGATGCAACATGTGCAGCACTTGCAGAGTGGCAACGCGGTGCAGGTGTTGGTTCACGCGACATGTGGATGGTCACGTTGGGAACAGGAATTGGTGGCGGACTTGTATCGGGTGGCGCTTTGCAACACGGCGCACATGGTCACGCAGGCGAAGTTGGACACATGGTTGTGCAAGCAGATGGAGAAGATTGTCCGTGCGGTCAACGTGGTTGTTGGGAGCGGTATGCATCTGGCGCTGGGCTCTCGCAACTCGCTGGAGGAATTGCAGGCGAAGAGGTGATCGATCGTGCTAGAGCTGGAGAGATTGCTTCGCTGGAAGTGCTCGACAAATTCTGCACATGGGTGGCGCTTGGGCTAGCCAACATTGCCAACATGTCAGACCCCGACACCATGGTCATCGGTGGGGGTGTCATGGAGAATGCGGACATATTGTTGCCACGCATTCAAGAACGCTTTGCCACCATGTTGTACGCCCCAAGCCACAGGGTTCACCCCGTGCTGAAATCGGCACAATTGGGCGAGCGGGCCGGTGCAATTGGTGCCGCTTTGCTGCATCTTCACGACTAGTTTGTCTCTGTGGAATTTCGACGCATCACCAATCTGCCCCCGTACGTCTTCACCATCATCAACAACCTGAAGATTCAGGCGCGTCACGAAGGCAACGACGTTGTCGACTTGGGTTTTGGTAACCCAGACATTCCTTCTCCACAAATTGCTGTCGACAAATTGATCGAAGCAGCACAGAACTCAAAGAATCATCGTTATTCGCTGTCGCGCGGGTTGCCAAAACTCCGCGAAGCAGTAGCCGACATGTACATGCGTAATTGGGGAGTGAAACTCAACCCAGAAACGCAAATTACAAACACCATTGGTTCCAAGGAAGGCTTCAGCCACCTCATGTGGGTGTTGCTCGATCGTGGCGACGCTGCAATTGTTCCAAGTCCGAGTTACCCGATTCATATTTACGGCCCGATCTTTGCTGGCGCAGACGTTCGTCAAGTGCCAATGCGCAGTCAGCAAGTCATTGACGACCAGCAGTATTCAGATGAGTTCTTCGAAAACCTCACCGAGGCGTACAAGAACGGTTGGCCTCGTCCGCGAGTACTCGTGGTGTCGTTCCCACATAACCCAACTGGTGCAACTGTCGATCTTCCATTCATGCAACGCGTTGTTGACTTCTGTCGCGAGCGCGACATGATCGTGGTTCACGACTTCGCATACGCCGACGTTGGCTTTGATGGTTACAAGCCGCCATCAATTCTTCAGGCAGAAGGCGCAATGGAGTGCGCAGTTGAGTTGTACTCCATGACGAAGAGTTTTTCCATGGCCGGATGGCGCGTTGCATTTATGGCGGGCAACGAACAAGTTGTTGGTGCGCTTATGAAGTTGAAGAGCTACCTCGACTACGGAACGTTCCAACCAGTGCAGATCGCTGCAACGGTCACATTGAACGAAGCGCAGGATTTCCCGCAGGAAGTATCAAACATTTACGAGAGCCGTCGTAATGCGCTTATCGACGGTCTTGACAGAATCGGTTGGCACATTCCAAAGTCACGTGGATCCATGTTTGTATGGGCGCCGATTCCTGAGGCGTATAGCGACATGGACTCGGTTGAATTCTGCAGTCACTTAGTGCGTGATTGCAACGTTGCGCTTTCGCCTGGCGCGGGTTTTGGCCCTGGTGGCGAAGGGTACGCCCGTTTTGCACTCATCGAAAACGAACAACGTATTGCTCAAGCAGTGCGCAATCTAAAAGCCGGGCTTACGCGCCTTCAGTAAGAAAGGTTTCTCATCATGAACACCAACTATTCGCTCGGTCTTCATGAAATTGGAAACAATTGTTATGCGTACTTACAACCTGATGGTGGTTGGGGTTATAGCAATGCGGGTCTCATTGTTGGCGAAGGCTCATCGTTGCTCGTTGACACATTGTTTGACCTAAAGCTCACTGCATCAATGCTCGATTGCATGAAGGGCGCTACACAGACAGCGCCAATTGCCACCGTGGTAAACACTCATGCCAATGGTGATCACTGCTACGGAAATGAATTGGTGGTAGGAGCAGAAATTGTTGCCTCTGCAGCCACAGCACATGAAATGACCGAAGTTCCGCCAGCAATGTTGGCGGCACTAAACAAAGCACCTGGGGAAGTGGGCGATCTATTCAGGTCATTTTTTGGCGATTTTGAATTCGAAGGAATAGAAATGACGATGCCAACGCAAACGTTTACTGGTCGGCTCACGGTGAATGCCGGTGGTCGCGACGTAGAACTCATTGAAGTTGGGCCTGCACATACGGCGGGCGACACAATCGCCTATGTTCCCGATGCCCGCACGGTGTACACAGGCGACATTTTGTTCATTGGAGGTGCGCCAATTGTGTGGGCTGGTCCGCTTGAAAACTGGATAGCAGCATGCGATCTCATCAATTCACTTGATGTTGAAACTGTGGTGCCTGGCCACGGTCCTCTCACTGATAAGGCGGGGGTTTCACGCGTTCGCGAGTACTTGGATTATGTGTTGCGTGAGGCGAGTGATCGTCAAGCGCAAGGCATGGACGCGTTTGATGCTGCTCGCGAAATCTGTGCCGACATTCTGGGTGACCCAAAGAAATCTTTTGCAACATGGAAAGAGTTTGGTCGCATCAGCGTCAATGTTGACACGGTGTATCGAAGCAAAGACGCTTCGCACAAGAGCCCGAATGTTGTTGAGCAATTCAAGCGAATGGCGCAATTAGAAAGTCAGCACTAAGACTTTTTCTGCTTCAACAACTCGCGTCTTACAAGAACAACCCATCCTCCTGCAGCGCAGAGTGAAAAGAACCACCATTGCACGGTGTAACTCAAGTGTGGGCCGTTACTGAAATCTGGGTCAACGATGGTGGAAAGCGTTGGTGCTTCAGCAGGTGTGCTCTTCAATAGCTGTACGTACACCGGCACTAACTCGCCGTCGATCTGTTGCTGCAGTCGATCAATATCAATTCGTTGCACCTCGGTGAGTTCGCCAGTATCCGGGTCGGATACTGCACCAGTGCGTCGTTCGCTGGACGCACGAACACGACCGAGTAGTGACACTTCTCCAGATGGTGCAGGAGGGAACTCACTTGCCAGAGGCATGAAGCCACGGTTGACGAGAACAACCATGCCATCTTCTAGAAGCATCGGTGTAACTGCGTTATATCCAGCGACGCCATTTTGAGAAACGTTGACCATGCTGATGTCTTCGCCTTGAAGATACGTGCCCGTTATGGCAGCAGGCATCCATTCAATGTCTTCTGGCTTTGCGCTTTGTAACAGAGTTTCAAGTGGTTGTATTGGGGCATCAAATCGCTGCACAAGCGTTGCGTTGAAGTCTTTGCGTTCATTGTGACGATTGAGCTGCCATTGTCCCAAGTTCACCATCAGCACTATGAGTGCAATCGCCAATATGTGAGTGGCAATCCACTTTGGTCGAACGAGAAACTTGTACATAACGATGCAAACTTACACGCGGCTACAGGCCAGCGCCGCGAGTTTCATTCAAGGCTTTTACTAAGTCGTCTAGTGCATCGGTATTCAGCGAGAGAAGTTGGTTGATTTCGTCTGATTGTTTCGCCACTAGTTCAATCAGCGTTACCCATGTTGCGTGTGGCATGCCGAAACACTTTCTGAGCGCATTACGCAGCGCCACCACTGGCTGTGTGTCGTATGTCGCGAGCATCTCCTCAACGTCGCCTTTGGTGAGCAGTGATCGATGTCGCTCTGCTTCAATTCTTCGCTGAATGTAAGGCGAGAAGAAGCCCTTGTATCTGTGACGCAATGTGTCTAACCGCCAATCATCTGCGCACACACGGCCCCTGCACAGTGAGGTTCCGCAATTGCAGTCAAATTCGTCGTAGGCACTGGCATCGCTCATGGCGTAATCAAATGTCAGTTCTTCGCCTGCTGCAATATCGCGCATGGCAACGATGGTGGTGGCGTTACGCATGCCGCAGTTTGGCTCGCATGAATGATTGATTGAATCGCCTGGTTCGCGAGTTAGTGGGCCGAGGAAAATGAGGTTTACGTCTACCTGCATAGATCGGCTTCGACGTTCACCGTCGTACTCAGATAATGCGGATCGTGTTAGTGCGGTGCCACCAAAAGTAGCTATCGATGTTCCCGCGGGAATAACACCGACTGCGCGACTGCCGAACCCATGCGGTGGAGTGCCAAAGGGAACGGCGAGGGGAGTCAGAAAGTTCTGCACAGTAATCACCAAAGAAAAACGAGGTTGAGGCGCGAGACATGCGCCAACAACCTCTAACAGCGCCAACAATGCCCGCTGCGCTGATTTGACGATATCGGCAGGTAGCCTGATCTGCGCAAAGCCTTCCCGGCCGCTCAGTCGGGCGGGCAATGCAAGTAGTACATCACGAGCGACCAACAGGTCCGGCAACCGGGTTTTCCCACGGTGCCATTTCGCGAAATGCGAAAGATGTGGTTACGCCAACAGGCGTAGCAACGGGCTGGCTCAGTTGGGTGAGCGTGACGAACTGCAAAAACGCATAGTTTCGTTACAGAGGAAAATGTATGACCCGACATGATTATCCAGCAACAGGTGCATGGTTCCCTGGCATGCCTGTTGGCGGTCGCAAGTTCGCACATTTTCCTGAAGATCGACCATTCGCACTCGATGGCGGAAAAGTTCTCAGCAATGTTTCTATTGCGTACGAGTCGTGGGGGACACTGAATGCAGATGCAACGAATGCAATCTTGATTTGTCACGCATGGACTGGCGACAGCCACGTCACCGGTGCTGCAGAAGAAGGTAATCCCACACCAGGTTGGTGGGAGGGAGTTGTTGGCCCTGGCAAAGCAATCGACACCAACAAGTGGTTCGTGGTGTGTAGCAATGTCATTGGTGGTTGCCAAGGTTCAACTGGCCCTGCAACTGCACACCCAGAAGACGGCCAGTTGTATGGCTCGCGCTTCCCAGTTATCACTATTCGCGACATGGTGCGCGCTCAAGTGCGCCTTACCGACATGCTCGGCATTCGCAAATGGCACAGCGTTGTTGGCGGATCAATGGGTGGCATGCAAGTTTTGGAATGGGCCGTCACATTTCCCGATCGTGTGAAGACCATCGTTCCCATCGCAACATGCGTGCAAGCAACAGCACAGCAAATTGCGTGGGGTGCAATTGGTCGTCGTGCAATTCGCCTCGATCCACAGTGGCGCAATGGGGAGTACTACGACGCTGCAGTTGGTGAAGGTCCTTGGGAGGGCTTGGCCATTGCGCGCATGATTTCGCAGGTGACATTCCGCAGCGACAACGTGTTCACCGAACGATTTGGTCGTGCACTTGTCGACATGGATGCCGACTACAACGGTCTTGGCCTGTGGGACAGGTTCGAGGTGGAGGGCTACCTCGATCACCACGGCGATCGACTCATTCGTCGCTTCGACACCAATAGCTATCTCATCATCGGCAAGGCGATGGATCTGCATGACATTGCTCGTGGCCGTGGCACGCTCGACAGTGCAATGTCGCGAATTAAGGCACCAACGCTTGTGCTCGGAATTTCAAGTGACATTTTGTATCCCACATACCAACAAAAGCAGATCCATTCAATGCTCACCGAAAAGGGTGTCGACTCAACGTATGTCGAAATTGATTCACCGCATGGTCACGACGCGTTCCTCATCAACTTTGACCAGGTTGGTGCGCCAATTAAATCGTTTCTTGAACGAACGTTTTAACGCGGTACCAGTGCATCAAGCACGCTGACGCTGCTGCTCGTCATTGGAATTCGCAACATGGCAAGCACATCGTGGTTGTTTGTGCGGCATAGCGCGTAGGTGCGGATACTCGAATCTGTTGCACCAACGTGTGAAGCATGAGGCACACCAATTACGTTCCACGATCCGTGAATTGTGCGCCCTCGCTTGCCGCGGCTTTTACACATCACGACTGCATTTGCTGTGTCAATCACAATGCGGGATTCAATCCATTTCGGTGCAGTGTCGGTGAGGGCAAGTGTCATCTGGCAAATGCATCGGGTTCCATCTGCCGAAGCCCAGTGATTAGGGCGTGTGCGCAACCAAAAGATAATGAGTGAGAGAACAGCGATAAATGCAAGAGAACTCGCCACATTCACGACTTGGGTAAACATCTTCATCAGTATGGTCGGCTGCGATAGGTTTGTGGTGTTATGTCCGTGTCATTCGTAGTGGTTGCGCTTTCGTTGCGCGTTGCCTTCGTCTCTCTGGTATGTCTTTCTGCCGGTGGCGCATTGTCAGTGCTCACGTGGTGGTTTTGGAAGACTGCAATGCCAGAGCCTCCGGCGCTTGCTCGCTTGGAAATCATGAGTGATCGTCGATACGAAGAAGCATCGGCTCGGGAGCGCGAACTGCTGTTGGGCGAAGCCGACGAAGTGATGCCCGTGAGCGTTCGAAACACAAAGTCACGTGTGAAGGCTCCTGCACCACGACCACGGGATACACCCGCTCCTCAGCGTCGCAGGGTAGAGCCGGTTGACGTCCGCGCTGATGCTCCTGTGTCACGAAAACCAATTGACCCGTTGTTGAAGTAACAGTTAGGTAGTTTTGAGTAATGGCCGCTTTTGACCCCTCCGAAATGATTGCTCGATTCAAGGACCGTGCTTCTGCTGTAAAGCGTCGCCCACTTCCTCCTGTTGCTGGTGAAGAGCGTCAAATGTTTCTCACCCAAGCGCAAATGGATTTTCAAGACTTTGCAATGATCGGCGACTCGCAAGCAACCATTGAAGACGGTTTCTTAGTGTTGCGTGTTGACTTGCGCCCACCAGACGCCAAGGCGTGAACAAAGTAGCGCGTGCGGGAAGCGCAATTAGCGCTCGCGCTCAAGTCTTCCCAATAAGTGGAGTGCTCCTCGCAAATCTTGCGTGGGGAATCGGCCCAATTCTCACGGTTGCAATTGATATGTCGATCAATTCGACAATCTTCTATCGCGTAACCATGTGGCCAATCGTGTTGTTCTTTATTGCGCGAAGCAGGAAGGCAGAAATCAGTCTTCGCATTCTGCGCAGTGCATTTATCCCAGGTGTTTTCTTTGGTGTCTCCACCATCTTTGGGTTCATGTCGTTCACAAATACGTCAATAGCGAACGCGACACTCATCGGCAGCACTTCTTCGGCAATGATGCTGTTTATTGCGCCTAGTTACTTGAAAGAAAAGATCACCAAGTTGCAGGTGCTGTGTGCATTCAGCAGTTTCTGTGGCGTTGCTCTAGTGGTTATTGCAGCAGGAGGCGGTGGAGGGGCGGCGTTGTATGGCGACATTCTTGCTTTAATCAATGCCGTGCTTTGGACGGGCTATTTCGTAGCCACAAAAAAGATGCGCACCGAAGGTTTCAACACGTGGTCATTTATGTTCAGCATTGCGCTGATTCAAGCGGTGATTGCCGGTGCGTGGGCATTGCTTACGAGTAAGGACATCACCTCAATTTCACAACGCGACTTTTTGTTGGTGCTGACGATGACGCTCATTCCGGGAACAGTAGGCCACACAGCCATTGTGTGGGCGCAAAAATTTGTAGCGGCATCGACGTCTTCTCTTATTTGTCTGCTCGGTCCAGTTATCTCCATGTGTTTCGCGTGGGCAATCTTCGACCAGCGAATCAAGCCTTGGCAAATGGTCGGAGCGGTCATTGTGCTCGCGTCGTTGGCAGGGGTGGTGCGATATGGCACGTCTGAAGCAGCCAAAGCTGACATGTTGAGGAATGCAGACCCCCTGCTAAACTCAAATCCGTAATACATGCGGACGTGGCTCAGTTGGTAGAGCATCACCTTGCCAAGGTGAGGGTCGCGAGTTCGAATCTCGTCGTCCGCTCCAATAGTTTCTAGTAGTCGTGGATTAGTCTCATTTTCATGAGTCAATTCGGTGTTAGTCAAATAGTCAGTCAAACTCGCGCAGCATTTCAATCGGGAGTTACGCGTCCGCTGTCGTGGCGTAAGGCTCAGCTTGAAGCCATGATTCGCATGATCGAGGAAAACCAAGACGAGTTCTCGGCTGCATTGAAGACCGACCTCGGTCGCGGCGTTGAAGAGGCGTGGATGTACGACCTGGGTTTCACCATTGCCGAAGTGAAGTTGATGTTGAAGAACTTGAAGAAGTGGACGTCGGCTCGCAAGGTGCCAACACCAATCGTGTCGAAGCCAGGTTCGTCACACCGTATTCCCGAGCCGCTTGGGACGGTGTTGGTTATTGCGCCATGGAACTACCCAGTGCAGTTGCTGCTCGTTCCTGCTGCAGGAGCAATTGCTGCAGGTAACTCAGTGGTCATGAAGCCATCCGAAGTTTCGCCAGCGACTTCTGCGGCGCTTGCAAAATTCATTCCACAATATTTTGACAAGCAAGCGATTGCCGTTGTTGAAGGCGGAGTTGCAGAGACAACAGATTTGCTCGCACAAAAATTCGAGCACATTTTCTACACGGGTAATGGAACTGTTGGTCGCATTGTTATGCGTGCTGCTGCAGAAAACCTCACTCCAGTCACGCTGGAGCTTGGCGGAAAGAGCCCGACCATCGTTGACGCCTCTGCAAACATAGATGTTGCAGCTAGGCGAATTGCATGGGCAAAGTTTGTCAATGCCGGTCAAACATGTGTGGCTCCCGACTACGTGCTTGCGCACAAGTCTGTTGCAGGCAAGTTGGTGAAAGCCATTGGCGAATCGGTAACAGACTTCTACGGTACCGACCCGCATGCAAGTAAGGACTATGCACGCGTGGTGTCGCCTCGACACTTCACACGTTTGAAGTCAATGATTGGTTCAGGCACTGTTGCAGTTGGTGGTCAAACCGAGGAGTCGGAGCGGTACATCGCACCAACCGTGTTGGTAAATGTCGATAAGTCATCACCGGTCATGCAAGAAGAAATCTTCGGACCAATCTTGCCAATTATCGAAATCGATTCGATTGATGAAGCACTCAGCTTTGTGAACGGTCGCCAACACCCATTGGCGCTCTACGTGTTCGCTGAAGATTCAAAGGTGAGTGAGAAGGTTGTTGCCAACACCACCTCGGGTGGCGTAACGGTTAACGGAACCATCTTCCACATGACTGGTCCTTTCTTGCCATTTGGCGGAGTTGGCGAAAGTGGCATGGGTGCGTATCACGGTCAAGCAGGCGTCGATGTGTTCCAACATTTGAAGCCAGTACTCAAGCGTTCAACAAAACTTGATGCTCCGTTGGCTTACCCGCCATATACGGCACGTAAGTTCTCCATTCTCAAGAAGTTTCTCTAAATAGTTCAAACCCCCACGAAAGGCATTCACATGAAAATCGGTGTTCAACTTTGGCCGCAAGCAACAACCGTGAAAGAAATGCGCACTGCCTGGCGAACCGCCGATGCGATGGGTGTCGACAGCATTTGGACATGGGATCACTTTTACCCACTGTCGGGCGACCCTGAAGAGCGCCACTTCGAGTGCTACACGCTGCTTGCAGCAATGGCCGCCGACACGTGCCACGCACAAGTTGGCGCATTGGTTACCTGCTTCACGTATCGCAACCCGCAGTTGCTTGCCGACATGGCACGCACCATTGACCACATCAGCGAAGGTCGTTTTGTGCTTGGTCTGGGTTCGGGTTGGTTCGAGCGCGACTACACGGAATACGGATACGAGTTCGGCACCGCCGTTGATCGTTTGAAGTTGCTTGAAGCAGGACTTCCGGTCATCAAAGATCGCATGAAGAAACTGAACCCACAGCCGGTGAATGGAAACATTCCAATCATGATTGGCGGCGGCGGAGAGAAGCGCACATTGCGTCTTGTTGCCGAGCATGCTCAGCAGTACAACTACTTTGGACCGCCAGAAAGCTACGCCAACAAGATCAAAATTCTTGACGAGTGGTGTGCAAAAGTCGGGCGCAACCCGAAAGAGATCGAGCGCACTGTTGCGATTTATCCGAAGGAAGTAACGCCGGAGTTGTTCGAGGCCTACAAGCAGGCTGGAGCAGAGCACATCATTTTGACTAGCGCTGGTCCATTCGACATGAAGGACCTTGAAACGCTGCTCAGCTGGCGCTAACTACGAAGAGAAGGCGCCGATCGATTCAACGATCACGTTGAATGCTGCATCGGCGTCTACATCCCACACCACGGTGCAGTTTGGGTTCTTGCGTTCTTTCAATCCGCGCATGTCTACAAGGGTCATTCCGCGGCTGTATTCGCCTGAGGTCTCTACAACCACGTGTTGGTCTTTCATGGTGAACAGTTCTGGGTGTGTGAGCGCGAGCACAGCACATGGGTCGTGTACCGCACCGCCACGCATGTTGTCATGACGGCCCACATACACATCGCTAAAGAACACAAATAGGTCGGCTAACACTCCAGCAAGCTTTCCTGGCAGTGCACGCACTTTGTCAATGCGTTCTGGCGTTGCCTGCAATTTGTGGGTTACGTCAAGACCGCTCATAATGAGTTTCCCGCCGTAATCAAACACCATTGCAGCCGCTTCAGGGTCTGCCCAAATGTTGAATTCTGCAGCAGTGCTTCGGTTGCCGAATGTTCCGCCACCCATTAGTGAGATGCCAGCAATTTTGTGTGCAATATCTGGAGCAGTACGCAGTGCAAGTGCAATGTTGGTGAGAGGGCCGGTTGGAACCAGCCAAATACCTTCGGTTGTGCGACAGGTTTCGATAATGAATTGCACAGCGTCTTCGCTGTCTGCTGGGCGTGACGGTTCGGGCAAGTCTGCGCCATCCAATCCACTTTCGCCGTGAACATATGCCGCGTCTTTTGGTTCTGCAACCAGTGGGCGTCGAGCCCCCTGATGCAATGGTGCGGTGCTTCCAATCATGTCCAGAACAATTCGAGCATTTCGGGTGGTTGCCGTAATTGGTGCATTGCCCGCAACTGTGGTCACGCCAAGCAAGTCGGCGTGGTTCGCGGCGACCACCAAAGCCATTGCATCGTCATGGCCGGGGTCACAGTCAAGAATCATTTTTACTCGTGAAGACATGACGCCGACTCTAGTCGTGTGTGTAAAAGTAGAGGGGTGACAGAACCAATCTTTGACGTCGTCGTTGTTGGCAGTGCCAACCTTGACTTGGTTGCAAACCTGGATCACTTGCCAACGCCAGGCGAAACCTTGATCGCTCTTGGCTACGCCGAATACCCAGGCGGTAAGGGTGTCAATCAGGCAGTTGCATGCGCGCGCATGGGCGCAAAGACAGCCTTCGTTGGATGCGTTGGCAACGATGATGCAGGAACGTTGTTGCGATCGGTGCTTGAAGGCGAAGGTATCGACACCTCGCACCTTCGTACTGTCAACGTTCCAACAGGGCGAGCATTCATCAATGTAGATAGCCATGGCGAAAATGCGATCGTGGTTGTTGCTGGTGCAAACGCACTAGTTGGCAAAGAAGACAAATTCGTCATTCCAAGTTCACGTGTAGTTCTCGCACAGTTAGAAGTGCCACTAGAAACTATTGCCATGGCATTTACTCAAGGACGAAGCAATGGGGCAGTCACCGTGCTGAACCCAGCGCCTGCTCGCGACATTCCGCAGACGCTGTTGTCGCTGGCAAACATTGTGGTGCCAAACGAAACCGAATCTGTTGCAATTGGTGGAACAAAGAATCTCCTCAATTTGGGTGTCGCAACCGTGGTCACCACGCTTGGTGCCGATGGAGCAAGTATCGACACTGCTTCGTCGACAACCCACATTGAGCCACACAAAGTGACGCCAATCGACACAGTAGGTGCAGGCGATGCCTTTATCGGTGCAACTTGTGCCGAATTGTCTCGCGGAGCCTCAATTGAAGATGCAGCTCGCATGGGTGCAATTGCCGGCGCTCTTGCCACAACAGTGAAGGGCGCTGTTCCTTCGCTGCCAACACGACAAGCAGTGCTCGCAGCACAAAAGAGTTGACGTGAGCGACATTTCCAAACCACAACTGATGCACTTCTACGACGAAGAGAGTGCCGAGCTTGCCGTCGCCATTGTGAAGTACGCAATGGAGCGCACCAAAATGGACCCGCCTCCGCTCGACAAGCCATACACGCTGAGCGAACTGAACAGCATTGTTGGCCAGACCATTAAGCCCGAAGGTCGCAACGGTTTGGAAGTTCTGCAGGAGTTCATTGACGAACTTGCGCCTTCATGCATCAGCGTTGATCATCCGTTGTTCTTGTCATTTGTGCCAGGTGCACCAACAGAGAGTTCTTTGTTGTTCGACCTCGTGGTGTCGGTTTCTAATGTGTATGCAGGTTCGTGGCTTGAAGGTGCTGGTGCGGTGTATGCCGAAAATCAGGCGCTGCGCTGGATAGCCGACTTGGCTGGCATGCCTGCCGAAACAGGCGGCGTGTTCGTTACCGGCGGAACAGCGGGCAATCTTTCAGCACTTCTTGCCGCACGTTGGAACTGGCGCAATAAAGCCAATGGTGCACTCGATGCAATGCGTCCACTCATCGTCGCTTCCGGTGGTTCGCACTCGTCTGTTGCGCAAGCAGCCAAGGTGATGGATGCAGACGTAATGAAAGTTCCAGTCGACGAACGCGGCCGCACATCTGGCGCGGCAATGAAGCAACTCATTGATGCATTGAGCGACATTGACAAGTCGCGCGTGTGCGCCGTGGTTGCAACCTCAGGCACCACCAACGTTGGTGTTGTAGATGACTTGCAAGGGATAGGCGAGCAAGCTCGCAGGCTCAACGCGTGGTTCCACGTTGACGGCGCGTATGGCGCTGCAGCATTGTGTGCTCCAAGTGTTCGACACTTGTTCAATGGCATTGAACAATGCGACAGCCTTATTGTCGACCCGCATAAGTGGTTGTTCGGTCCATATGACTCATGTGCACTGTTGTATCGCAATCCAGAAATTGCTCGCCAGGCGCACACGCAGCACGCTGAGTATCTCGATGTGTTGCAGCAAGAAGGCGACAGGCGGCCCGACGAAGCAATGAACCCAGCCGACCTTGCGCACCACTTGTCGCGTCGTGCACGTGGTTTACCGGTGTGGTTCAGTTTGGCAATGCACGGCACCGATGCATATCGCGATGCCATGGAGGCAACGTTGCAGGTCACGCGCGAATCTGCCGACATCATTCGCAATGCATCGCACGTTGAGCTAGTGCTTGAGCCCGAGCTGTCAGTAATTGTGTTTAAACGACTGGGATGGAACGCGCAGCAATATCAGCAGTGGAGCGACAGAGTTTTGGAACGCGGGCTGGCATTTGTTGTGCCAAGCAGTTGGAACGGTGACACGGTTTTGCGTTTGTGCATCGTGAATCCACGAACAACAGTTGCGGGAATCCAATCAATTATTGATTCGCTGAAGTAGTCAGCAAAGAAGGCCTACTTTTTAGGAGCTGGCTCTTTCTTGGCGACTGCCTTTTTGCGGGTGCCGTAACGCTTGTTGAAGCGCTCAACGCGACCTGCGGAGTCGATGATCTTCATCTGACCGGTGAAGAAAGGGTGGCTTGCGTTCGAAATTTCAAGTTGCACCACTGGGTACGTCTCGCCGTCTTCCCAGACCGTGGTCTTGGTGGCATCCACCTTCATGGTGCTGCGGGTCAAAAAGCGGTAGTTGGCTGAGCTGTCTTCGAGGACAACAAAGTTGTACTCCGGGTGGGTGTCCTTCTTCATAGGTTTGCCAGTGTAGCGGGGCTAAGTCCCTGTCTATACTTGTCCAATGCCAAATCGCTGTGACGTCCTCGGGAAGCGCCCTTCAACGGGTCACTCTGTTTCCCACTCAAACATTAAGAGCAAGCGCTGGTGGAAGGTAAACGCCCAGAAGAAGCGTTTCTGGTTGCCTTCAGAGAAGCGCTGGGTCACCTTGCACATCAGTGCGAAGGGTCTTCGTACCATCGACAAGCGCGGCATCGAGCGCGTAGTCGCCGACATCCGTGCAACGGGTCAGAAAGTCTGAGAACGAATCATGGCTGCAAAGAGTAAAGACAAGCGTCCAATCATCAAGCTTCGTAGCACTGCCGACACTGGCTATGTGTACGTCACCCGTAAGAACAAGGTGAACTCACGCGAGCGTCTTGAGTTGAAGAAGTACGACCCAGTCGTACGCAAGCACGTCATCTTCAAAGAAGAGCGTTAAATCGTTCAGCGCTTAACGCGCTGTTACAACACAAAGCGCAAGATGCGCTTTACAGGCTTGCAAGGACTTGTTGAAAGTCCGCAATGACATCGGTTGCAGATTCCAGTCCTACAGACACGCGCAACAACCCTTGTGTAATTCCTGACGCCACCTGATCTTCTGGCGTAACACCAACATGAGTGCTGCTGGCTGGGTGACAGATGAGCGTCTCTGGTCCACCAAGTGACACCGCTGGTCGAACGAGTTTTAATCCGTCTACAACTTTGCGTGCAGCATCCTTGCCGCCCACTACCTCGAAACTGAGCAACGATCCGAACTGGCGCATCTGCTTTGCGGCAAGGGCATGTTGTGGGTGAGTTGATAGCCCTGGGTAGTGAACGGCTGAAATTGCTTTATGCGTTGTAAGACGCGTTGCGAGTTCCATTGCGCTGTTGCACTGGTGAGCAAGACGAACACCAAGCGTGCGAATACCGCGTAAACCGTTAACTGCGTCGTATGGCGATGCAGTTGCACCGTGCAAAACCGCATACGTCCAGATGGCGTCGATCAAATCTTTCTCGCCAGCAACAACACCAAGCGTTGCATCGTTATGTCCTGCAATGCCTTTTGTGGCCGAGTGCATAACAAGAGAAACACCATGAGCTAGCGGGCTCTGTCCAAGTGGCGTGGCAAGCGTTGAATCGACAACGGTGTACGGGCCCTTAATGCTTGCGAGCTCGGAGAAGTCGACAACACCCATTTGCGGGTTCGACGGTGACTCTGCAAGAACCAACATCGTCTTGCCTTGCTTCACCGCAGCTGCAAATGCCCCTGGTTCAGATCGATCTACAAAGGTGACGTCAATACCAAGTCGTTTGCATGGACCATTGAGGAATGCAACCGTTCCGCCATACAACTGGCTTTGGGCAACAATGTGATCGCCGGTTGAGCACAACGCAAGAATGATCGAGGTAATTGCACCCATTCCCGAGCCAAATGCAAGTGCGTCTTCAGCGCCTTCCAGTTCGGCAACGGCACGTTCGAAATCGCGAACCGACGGGTTCGAGTAGCGGGCGTAATTGCCCGTCTTGTGAATCGAAGTTGCAGCTTTGCTGGTGTCGTCTAAACCATTTGACTGCCAGGTGGTGCTTGTCCAAATGGTTGGGGCCAAAGCACCAGATGCGTCACGTCCTGCGGTAATTGCAGTGGTTTCTGGCTGCTGTTCTGGCACCTCAATAGCGTAATGAAATGGGGCGCCCTTGCGAGGGCTATTTAGATGTGGGGCAGTACTTCTTTGCCAATGAGATCTAAATGATCGAGGTCGTCAAGGTCCAAGATCTGCATATAGATGGTCTCGGCTCCCGCTACCTTCCAGTCTTGAATTTTGGCAATGAGTTGGTCGGGGGTTCCGCACAAACCATTTGCGCTGAGCTCGGCAACTTCGCGGCCAATCTTTTTGGTGCGTTGCTCAACTTCAGCAGCATTTGCCCCGCACACAGTTGCTTGCGCAATGGTGTATTTCAGTGTCTTAGGGTCGCGATCAATTGAAGTGCACGCATCACGCACGCGTACACACTGTTCCATGAACACGCCGCTGTTTACGAATGGCATATTGAACTCGGTTGCATACTTTGCTGCCAGCATCGGTGTTTTCTTTGCTCCACGACCACCAACAATTACTGGAATACGAGACTGAACTGGTTTAGGTAAACCGGGTGAGTTCTCAACGTTGTAATGAGCGCCATCAAAGCAAAATGTGTCGCCTAACGGTGTATTCCATAAACCATTAATGATGTGCAGTTGTTCTCCAAGCATGTCGAAACGTTCGCCAAGTGCGGGGAAACGAAAGCCGTAAGCCTTGTGTTCCGCTTCGTACCAACCAGCACCGAGGCCAAGTTCAACTCTGCCATTCGACATTGCGTCAACATTGGCAACAGAAACTGCAGTAATTGCGGGATGTCGAAACGTAACGGAGTTCACCAACGTGCCAAGACGAATTTTTGATGTCTCTCGTGAAATTCCTGCGAGTGTTGTCCATGCATCCGATGGGCCTGGCGCACCGTTGACATCTCCCATTTTCAGGAAGTGATCAGAGCGAAAAAATGCATCAAATCCGAGTTGGTCTGCGCGCTGTGCGACTGCAAGAAGTTGAGCGTACGAAGCGCCTTGTTGTGGCTCGGTAAAGATGCGGAGTTTCATCTGAATGATCGTAGGTGCTGCCTTTGCCTGTAGCCTGACCCCGTAGTTTTCACTACGGCGACGTGGCCGAATGGTTAGGCATGGGCCTGCAAAGCCCCGTAACCGGGTTCGATTCCCGGCGTCGCCTCAATTGTTTATTGGGTCAAATCGCTATTTGGTACGACTTTGGTGCGACCGTAATCGC
>Ga0214168_1000158_pt1 | contig 26447 bp, 33 predicted proteins | sample LakMenepilimnion_FD_153002 | JGI IMG/M metagenome (GOLD analysis project Ga0214168, IMG submission 153002) | Freshwater microbial communities from Lake Mendota, WI - Practice 29OCT2010 epilimnion v4 | ecosystem: Environmental > Aquatic > Freshwater > Lake > Epilimnion/Euphotic zone | place: Lake...
TCACCGTCTCAACCATTTCTTCATAACTTTTTACATTCATCAAATCAAGATCTAATTCATTGAAGCCAAGACCCATAAAATGCCCATGCCCTTCAATTAAACCAGGGGTCATTGTTCGGCCTTTTAAGTCGATCGACTTCGTCTTTTCGCCTTCGAACTTGGTCACTCCCTTTGCATCACCTGCATAAACAATTTTTCCACCTGCAACGGCAACAACTTCAACTTCGGGTTGTTGGGCATTCATTGTATAAATCTTTCCACCCCGAATGATCAGATCTGCGGGGGTTTTCTTTCCGGCACATCCAGCAAAAACCGTTGCTATCAAAAATAAAGTGAGTACTTTTTTCATAATCTCTTTTTTACAATGAGGCCTAAATGTAACAAGTTCAGATGGTTTTCGTGGCTCCCGTTCCATGAATGGTTTGTTGATTATATTCGAAACTTATTTTGCAATAACTGATGAAAAAAATTCTATTCTAGTAAATCCGATCGGAAAAATTCCTTGCTACGACGGTTTGTTTTTTAATGAAAAACAAGAATTCAACCAAGGCTCTTACTTTGACTGGAATGACGAAGAATTTATTTCGGCATGCGAAGCAGCTGAAAAAAGATTTATAGACAGTCCAAATAACGCAGAGGGCGAAAAGCTTACTAAAAAGTTTACGTGGGAAAAAACGGTAAATATTATACTTAACTCAATGGGGGTATAAAATGCCTATTTATCTTTTTCAAAATCCAAAAACAGAAGAAATCATTGAAGTCATTCAAGGTATGAATGAAAATCATATATTTATCGACTCGACCGGGCTTGAATACAAAAGAATATATACAATTCCGTCTTCTTCAATAGATTCAAAAATAGATGCTTTTTCTTCAAAGGATTTTGCCGAAAAAACAAGAAATAAAAAAGGCACAATTGGAGACCTGCTAAACGCAAGCAAAGAGTTAAGCGAAAAAAGAGGTGGAGAAAGAAATGATCCGGTTTTAAAAAACTTCCTCTCATCATACAAGAATGAAAAAGGAGTTAAACACTCTTCGGAAATAAAGAAAGAAAAACTCGAAAAAGCAAATAAAAAACTTAAAAAGTTTGGCGTATCTATTTCTGATTAGGTTTCGAATACACTCTGATAATCTTTTTTTTAATAAAAAGTTAATATAAAAATATTAATTTGACGCAGGTAAAAATTTACTGTAAACTTATACTCAAACACAGTAAAAATATGATTTTCGACGAGCAAATTTCACGCAAACCAAACCTTTACCCATGGACCGAACAATTCATTGAATCCATGCATAACGGTTTTTGGACCGATAAAGAATTCAGCTTTAAATCTGATATTCAGCAATTTAAAGTAAATTTAAATGACCAGGAAAGAGAAATAATTATCAGAACGCTATCTGCTGTTGGTCAGATAGAAATAGCCGTTAAAACGTTTTGGGCTAAACTAGGCGAAAATTTACCACATCCGTCTCTTCAAGATCTAGGCTACGTAATGGCTAACGTAGAGGTCATTCACAATGGCGCCTATGAAAGGCTGATTTCAGTTCTCGGGCTAGAGACGGTTTTTGAAGAAAACCTTAAATTAGACTGGATTCAAGGCAGGGTTAAATATTTAAAAAAATACACGCACCGCTTTTACAAAGATTCAAAAAAACAATATTTATATGCGCTTATTCTTTTCACATTATTTGTCGAAAATGTTTCACTTTTTTCACAATTTTATGTCATCAATTGGTTTGCTCGTCATAAGAATGTTTTAAAGGATACCGACCAGCAAGTAAAGTACACAAGGAATGAAGAAAATATTCACGCTTTGGTTGGTATTAAAATCATCAATACAATTCGTGACGAATATCCTGATCTTTTTGATGACGAACTCATTAGCAAAATTTCAGAAGAGGCTAAAGAAGCCTTTGAAGCAGAATCGAAAATAATTGATTGGATGGTTAACGGAATTAAGGAGGAGGGTCTAAGCGCATCAATTTTAAAAGAATTTGTAAAAAATAGAATCAACGAATCTCTCTCTCAAATTAAATTTCCAAAAGTGTTTGAAATTGATAAACAGCTTTTATCGTGCACAAAATGGTTCGAAGAAGAGCTTCTTGGAAACAATATGACTGATTTTTTTCACAGTCGCCCAGTAGAGTATTCTAAGAAAAACCAATCATTTTCAGAAGACGACCTTTTTTAATAAAAAAAAAAATGAATAATAATAACATCGTAGAAATAAACGATAGCAACTATAAAGCTATATTGTCAGGCAATAAAAACGTATTAGTAGACTTTTATGCGACGTGGTGCGGTCCATGTAAGATGATAAATCCAGTCCTTGAGCTTGTGGCTGGAGATAAAACCTTAAAAACAATTATAGGAAAAGTAGACATTGATAAGTCTCCTGAGTTCTCCGCTGTTATGAAGATCAGAGCCGTTCCATCTATTTTCTTCTTTAAAGAAGGTAAGTCCCTTGGCAGATTTTCAGAACAACCAAGTCAAAAAAATATTATTCAGTTTATTAAAAGTAATGAATAAAGACATTTATTGGTTAAATAAAGATTCTAGAAAATTTCTTGAACGCGGATATCTCCTCGAAGGAGAGTCTGCCGAGCAGAGAATTAAAGACATATCTAATGCTGCTGCAAAAATTTTAAATTCAGATAAATTTGCTGATAAATTTGAAGCGTTTATGCATCAAGGATTTTATTCTCTTTCGAGCCCAATATGGGCTAATTTTGGAAGGGAAAGAGGACTGCCAATTTCTTGCTTTGGATCCTACGTCGGAGATACAATGGAGGATATAATGTATAAAGTTTCAGAGGTCGCCTTGATGACCAAACACGGAGGCGGCACCTCTGCTTATTTTGGAGCATTAAGAGGTAGAGGCATTCCCATTTCGTCTGGCGGGGAATCGACTGGTTCTGTCCATTTTATGGAGCTTTATGATAAGCTTATGGAAGTAGTTTCTCAAGGCAGCGTTCGTAGAGGATCATTCGCAGCGTACCTTCCAATTGATCATCCTGATATAGAAGAGTTTCTAAAAATCAGAGGAGAGGGTCATCCTATTCAAAATCTTTCTATCGGCGTATGCGTATCTGACGAATGGATGAAAAAAATGATAGACGGGGATAAAGAGACCCGTAGAATTTGGGGACTTGTAATTAAAAAACGTTTCGAGTCTGGATATCCCTATATTTTCTTTTCTGATAACGTCAACAATCAAGCTCCTCAGGTTTACAAAGACAAGAAAGTTAAAATTAATAATAGCAATTTATGTTCAGAAATCATGCTCTCAAATCAAGATGACGAATCTTTTGTTTGCGATCTATCTTCATTAAATTTAGAAAAATGGGAAGAATGGAAAGATACAGACGCTGTTGAAACATTGGTTTATTTCCTAGATGCGGTAATGACGGAGTTTATTGACAAAACCGAAGGAATAAAATTTATGGAGGCTCCTAGAAAGTTTGCTATTAATCAAAGAGCTTTAGGCGTTGGAGTATTAGGATGGCACTCTCTTCTTCAAGAGAAGATGATTGGCTTTGAATCAATGGAAGCTAAAATTCTTAATAATCAAATTTGGAAGGCTATTAGAGAAAAATCAGACAAAGCTAGTCAAGATTTAGCGTCAAATCTTGGAGAGCCGCCCTTCTTAAATGGATACGGTAGAAGAAACACAACAACCTTAGCCGTAGCCCCAACGACCTCTTCAAGCTTTATCCTTGGTCAGGTTTCTCCCAGTATCGAACCGCTAAACTCGAATTACTTTGTTAAAGACCTAGCAAAAGGAAAATTTACATATAAAAACCCGTATTTAAAAAGACTTTTAAAAACTAAAGAAAAAGACGACGATGAAACTTGGAAGTCTATCCTTGTCAAGGGGGGAAGCGTTCAGCACTTAGATTTTCTTTCAGAAGAAGAAAGAGACGTGTTTAAAACCTTTGGCGAAATTTCTCAAAAAGAAATTATAATTCAAGCCGCGCAAAGACAAAAATATATTGACCAAGGACAAAGTTTAAACTTAATGATCCCCCCGTCGACAAAACCAAAAGAAGTAAATGAGCTTATGATTTTTGCCTGGGAACAAGGCATCAAGTCTCTTTATTATCAAAGAAGCGCAAACCCCTCACAGGAACTTGCTCGTTCGATTTTAAGCTGCAAGTCATGCGAATCATAAAATAAAAAACAAAAAATAATGAATATAGAAATCAAACTATTAAATGATAATGCAAAAATTCCAAGTAAGTCATGTCAAGATGACGCCGGATACGATCTTTATTCTTCGGATGATTTTTTTATAAAACCAATGGAAAGATGTCTTGTTAAGACTGGTATATGTATAAGCATGCCATCTGGATATTACGGACATATTTCCGACAGAAGCGGGATGGCGCTAAAAAAGGGGGCTCATTGCCTCGGGAAAATAGTTGACCCGTCTTATAGAGGAGAAATTGGAGTCATTATTTTAAATACAGATATGTATGAAACCATAAAAATACAAAAAGGAGATAGAATTGCTCAAATAATTTTTAAAAAATATGAAAATGTAAATTTCATAGAATCTGAAAGTCTCCAGCAAACAGAAAGATCCGATAACGGCTATGGAAGCTCCGGCAACTAAATATTAAAAATAAATGTACCAAGAAGATTTCAACGAAGACAATCCTATAACAAGTAATGACTTTTCAGTAGAGGATTTAAAAAGAAATCTTAATGAAACAAATCTTGTTTTGCTTGAAACTCTCAAAGGTCGATACATGCAAGAATTAATTGGGTCAATGGTTTTTTTCATTTTTAATGAAATTTGTCAAAATAAAGCCCAAAACGAAGACACAATAAATAAAGACAATACTGTCGCTAAAATATTTTTTTCTTCATGGTTAGACAATGCTAAAAAAAGATCCAAGAAAGAAATTCTTGAAATTAATAATAAGCTAAAAGATAACAAAATGAATTTTCTTGGAGCGATTTCAAACTATTCGCTTCCAAGCACGGAAGACTATCAGGAGATATATAATAAAGCTCTTTCAGAGGTTCAAAAGGTTTTTCAAAAAAATACTGAAGTTTAAAAACTTAATCTATATCATATAATATATTCAACATGGTAAAGATAAAAGTTTCTAATTTTTCAATAGAAGATACAAATACTGGCGCCCTCTCGGAGTTAGAAATAAAGTCTTTTATAATAAAAAGCGACAAAAGCGATGAAACTTTTTCAGAAAAGTCAATAAAAAACGACTACCTCATCTTAATGTCTGAAACTGAATATCGAGAAAAAATGAACTCCAGGTCTGGCAGAAAATCGAATCCGCTTATGGTTAACTTCGAGGAATACAATTAATGATAACATATGCAATAACAGTTGCGGACGAAGAGTTTGAATTCAAAAGACTAATCAACAGTCTACAGCCTTACCTGTTTCAAGACGAAGAAATTATTATACTAGCTGATTCTAATAAAGCAACAAACAAAATAATAGATCACGCCTCCTATTGCAAATTAAATATCAACTTTTTCGATTTTCAAAGGGATTTTTCCGAGTTTAAAAATCAATTATTTCGTCTATCATCTAAAAATTATATATTCCAAATTGATGCCGACGAACAAATCCCAATAAGTTTAATTTATATCTTGAGGCAAATAGCGCTGCAAAACGAAATAGACTTATTATGGATACCGAGGATAAATAAAACCTACGGAATAGATGAAGCAGAAGAGAAAGAAGATAGACAAAGAAATAGCATGGGATGGAAAGGGTTCCCAGATATGCAAGGGAGATTTTTTAAGAACGTTGATTATATCAGATGGAATGGAAAAGTTCACGAAACCTTGCAAGGGGCTAGAAATCAACGCTCAATAAATCAAGAACCTATTGAACTTTATAGTATCTTGCACGTAAAAGACAAAGCAAAAGTCGATAAACAACTATCAATGTACGCCTCCATTGAAAGATAAGCAAATGACAGATTATAAAATAACTGCATTTTCGACATTCGACAAAAATTTTAAAGCCATACAGGAAATTGTAGAGCCTAAAAATAAAAAATATTTTGAACTATACAATATAAACTACTTGAGCTTTTGTGAAAATCTAGAAAGATATTCCTCAAGCAAAATGTCCGAAAAAAATAAAAAATATTGGACAAAAATGTTTATTTTAAAAGAGCTTTTAGATTCAGATAAGCAAACCGAATGGTTTTTTTTAATGGACTCAGATGCTGTAGTATTAGAAGAGAAAATAAATTTAAACATATTCCCAAATCTTGCGCAGCGCGACAAGCAATTTTTAGTCTGCGAAACGAATCAAGCATACGATTCAAAATTTTGGAATGTAAATACCGGAGTATTTTTCTGTAAAAATTCAGAATACATGAGGGAAATTATTGGCGATATAATAAATATTGCAATAGAAAACGATTTCTTTGTAGAACAACCGATTTTTCAACAAATGCTTTCCCAAAACTATAAAGGCTTAAGCGATAAAACTGCCATATTTCCAAGTCACGCCTTCAATCACGAAGGCATTTTTATATATCACGCTTGCAATTTTTCAACATTAGAAATGGAATTTAAAACTGCTATTTCAAAAAAATCAGAATTTTTAGAAAAAATTATAAACAATTCACTTTATTTAAAATAAATATATACTTATATGGCACACAAAGAGCAAATAAATTACGTAAAAAAAATAAAAAGCAAATTTCCAGATTTCTTTTTTAAGAAAAAAGTAATCGGAATAGGCACATTTAACGTTTGTGGAACGGAAGATCAATTTTTCGACGAATGCGACTATAAAGGATTAGATTTAGGCCCCGGACCTGGGGTTGATATAGTTTGCCCAGCTCAAGATTATAATGCCCCAGATAATTCTTATGACGTAGCAATATCGTGCGAATGCTTCGAACACAATCCATTTTACAAAGAAACGATAAAAAACTGTACTAGAATTCTAAAAAGCGGAGGTTTATTTTTATTCACGTGCGCCACAACAGGAAGACCTGTTCATGGAACAGAATTTCTTGAAGAAGAAAACAAAAACAAATTTCCTAACTGGAAAACAATGCCTAATGTAATTCGTGAAAACTGGGATAATAATTACTATAAGAATTTAACAGAACAAGACATAAGAGAGTGTCTAGATATAGATTTAAATTTTTCTTCATATGAATTCGAAGTTGAAGAAAACCATCACGACCTTTACTTTTATGGAATTAAAAGATGAAAAATAATAACAAAATATCATTCGTCATTCCAGTATTTAATAATTTTGAATATACAAAAAGTATATATCTTAATTTAAAAGAATATTTTCCGGAAGACGAAATAGTAATTTCAAATGGCGGAAGCACGGAGACGGACACGAAAAATTTTTTTCAAAAAATAAAAGATAAAAATTTAATTTATATTGAAAATATACGCGTCAATTTATGTGAAAACTATAATATAGCCGTAAAGAATGCAACAACCAATATAGTCGTATTATTACACAATGACATGTTTATTCCTCCAGATTTTAAAAATAAATTACTTGCGGATCTAGACGAGCATTCAATAGTCTCTTTTGCTAGAATAGAACCTCCTCGTTTTCCAGGAGAAGAGCCAGGAAAAATAGTTAGAGACTTTGGTGATGATTTAAAAACATTAAATAAAAAAGCCGTCATAGATTTTTGTTCAAATTATAACACGAAATATGAAGGCGGCGGATATTTATTCATCGCATGTCATAAAAAAAACTATATTAAACTCGACGAAAAAACATTCAACCCCCCTCAATGCTGGAGCGCGGACGGAGATCTTCACGTAAGGTACAAGCTATCTGGATTAAAAAGAATAATTTCTAGCGCTTGCGTTTATCACTTTGTAAGCAAAACCTCTAGAACCGAAGGGTATGAAATAATAGAACAAAACGCGAATAAAAATTTTATACGCAAATGGGGATTTATAAATTCGCAATATAATAAAAAATATAATATTTCATTTATAATTAAAAATTCGACATTAGATTTAATAAAACTACTCGAACCCTGGTGCGACAAAATTTTCGTAGAAAATAAATACAATTACACCTCATCAGAACAGCCCAATACCTCATTCGACTTAAGCCAAAGAGTTGATCTAATTAGTAATTTTAATCCAAACAATGAAACAGATATAATAATTTCATTCAACGGAAATGAGTTTGATCAAAAAGCTTTTCACTTTATTCAGAGTATGTCCGATTTCTTTTTTGAAAAAATCAAATGCCTTGGAGAATATAAGGTACATATCTTTAATTTAAAAATAAAGTGTATTAAAAATTATGAAAAAGATTTTATTTTTTTATAATAAAAAATGAGCAATAATATACAGGAAACCCTTTTTGGTAAAAAAATAGATACAGTAAATATTTTAAATATAGACGAAGCGTCTAAGTTACTAGAAGGCAAAAAAAACTGTATAGTTACAGGCGTCACAGGACAAGACGGTAGCTATATGGTAGATTATTTACTTAAAAATACAGATTTATATATTGTTGGAGGAGTTAGAAGATTAAGCGTCTATAATCATGTTAATATTAAACATATTGATAGCGAGAGATTTATTCTCCTAAATTTTGACTTAACAGATCCTCACTCTATTACCAGAATAGTAGAAAAATTAAAACCAGAGTATTTTATTAATTTAGCAGCGCAAAGCTTCGTAGCAAGCAGTTGGGATTTTGCTAGGCAAACCTGGGCGGCAAATTCAACTTCTGTTCTTGATATATTAGAAGCTATTAGACTGCACAAGCCAGAATGTAGAATGTATCAAGCAGGATCTAGCGAAGAGTTTGGCAATGTATCATATGTTCCACAAGATGAAAAGCACCCACTTAAGCCAAGAAGTCCATATGGAGCAAGCAAAGCTGCCGCTAGACAGCTTATAAAAGTTTATAGAGAATCTTATGGATTATATGCGGTTCAGGGCTGGTTATTTAATCATGAGTCGGAGAGAAGAGGCGTCGAATTTGTCACTAGAAAAATCACAACAAATGTTGCCAGAATAAGTGGTTGTATAAAATCAGGATCTTATTTTCCACCACTAGAGCTAGGCAATATTGATGCCAAAAGAGACTGGAGTCATGCCACGGATTTTGTTGAAGGAATATGGCTGATGCTAAACCAAGAAACTCCAAAAGAGTATGTTCTCTCATCAAACGAAGCTCACACTGTTAGAGAATTTGTAGAAAAAGCATTCAAGTCTGCAGGAATTGAAGGTTCATGGACCGGCGAAGGAATCAACGAAAAATACGTATTAAGTAATAAGCCAGATATAATTTTAATGCAAATTAATGAAAAATTCTACAGACCCGCTGAAGTAGAGCTTTTGCTCGGTGATTCTACATTAGCCAGAAAAGAACTGAACTGGAATCCTAAAATTTCATTCAACGAATTAGTAAAAAAAATGGTAGAAAATGATATTACGAAAGTGTAATATATAACATGAGCGGCGAAGAAAAATTTAATTTTTGTAAGCACAAGCCAGAAGAGCAAATTGAGATATTTGATGGCTGTCCGTGTCGAAAAAAGAAAAAGCTTGTTTATCAATGTCTTTTAAGGTCAATAATCGACGTAAAACCAGAAATATGCGCAGATTGCTCCCTTTTCGAAGACAAAAGAGCTTGACATAATTCTAATAATGTTTATACTTATGATTATAAATGTCAAAGTATAAATATAAAGATTCTTATAACCAAAAAAATTATAAGACTGAATTTATTATTTCTTGCTTTCGTCTCCCAAAATCAAGACATAAGGAGATCCCTTGGGCTAAGGAGATCAAAATAATGAACTCTTTGGTAGATAAATGCTCTAATCCAAAATTCTGGTTTCATGCCAGACCGGAGTTTCAGCTACCTTCGCTAGCCTGGTTCTTAACCAGAGACGGAAGAAGATACTTGAATGAAAAATACGCAACTTTTAACTTAGAGTTAAAGAAAGAAGTAAAAGAAGAAATAAAGCTAGATGAAAAAAAACTCGGCTCAGATGAGCCCTTAATTCCTAAAAAACCAAAAACAATAATGGATTTTATAAAAAACAAATAAAAATGAACTCAAAAGAATTACTATCAAGCTATTTAAAAACAAACAAAGACGAACACTTTAACTTCGTTAAAGATAAAGACTTTATAGTTTCAACAGGTAGTCTAATCTTTGACATTGAGGTTGGCGGCGGACTACATCCATCAATTCTTAGATTTAGCGGAGTTTCTGGAGGAGGGAAAACTAGCGCAAGTCTTTCAATCATGAAAAGCTTTCTTTCATCTTCGAAGAATAGGAAAGGTTTATACATTAAAGCTGAGGGAAGGCTATCTAAAAGCGTAGTAGACAGATCCGGTATAAATTTTGTAGAGGATGCTCAAGATTGGGCTGACGGAAGTTGTTTTATATTTAAAACCAATATATACGAAACCGCCGCTAATCTAATTCATAAACTTGTTCAAAATAATGAAGAAGACGTTTCTTACTTTTTTATAATTGACAGTATGGATGCTCTTATCCCCAAAGGAGATAAGGATAAAACTTTTGAAGACGCAGTAAAAGTTAGCGGAGGGGCAGCAATATCCTCACACTTCTTAAAGAAAATGGCTTTGCCTTTTTCAGTCGGTGGACATATCTGCGCAATGATTAGTCAAGTAAGAAGTGAAGTTAAGATTAACCAATATGCAAAAACCGATCCAAGACTAACAAATGCATCGGGAGGATCGGCTCTATTGCATTACTCTGATTGGATTTTTGAATTTGCTCCTAGATATAAGTCTGACTATATTACGGCTACCGTAAATGGCAAAGAAGAAAATATAGGTCATTGGGCTAAAATAACTTTTAAAAAGTCAACAAATGAAAAAGACGGGAAAGAAATCAGGTATCCAATTAAGCACAGCCAGAATGGGGGAAACTCTATTTGGATAGAGTACGAAATAGCAGACCTTATGATAATGTGGGAGCTAGCAAAAAAAGCTGGAGCATGGATAAAAATTGAGTCTTCTCTTATAGAAGAATTAAAATCAAAAAAAATTGACTTTCCCGAAACGATTCAAGGAATCGACAATCTGAGAACTTATCTTACGAACAATCAGGAAGCCACCAAGTATCTCTTTAATAAATTTAAAGAAATTTGTACGAGCTAATGACTCTTCTTGATATAAGAGGCAGGAGCAGAAATGTATCCATATCAAAATACAAAATAGACTGGAATTCAAAAAGAGCCAGCGCTCCTCAGTACAGAACAAAGCAGTTTCTAAAAGATTTTTGGCTTGGAGATTTAGTTTGCGAAGAATTTATCATCCCAGGAAGCAAACTGAGGGTAGATTTAATTAATTTTACAAAGAGGATTGCTATAGAAGTTTCTGGACAACAACACGAGGCTTTTAATAAATTTTTTCATAAAACTAGAATCGGGTTCATCAAATCAATAAAGCGAGATTTTCAAAAAATAAAATGGCTGGAAATTAATAATATAAAACTAATAGAAATATACGACTATGAAACGACAAATTTAAATAGAAAAGAAATAGAAAGCAAATTTTCAATTACACTATGAGCGAAGAATACAATCATCAGTTCGAGCTTCCAGAGTCAATACTGTCTCAACTAGAAGAGATGAGCGGCGGGGGTTATTTAATTTTTATTCTGGATTCAGAAAACAAACCGTCAATATATGAAAGCTTTGATGGAATAGGCCAAGAATCTCAAGTTAAAGGATTTGCGCTTGATTGGCTCGAAGCAGAAAGAGAATTCAGAAAAGAAAGAATAAAAAAAGACATATCCTTTTTATACGGTCAAGATGACGGCAACGATGACGAATAGCGTAATTGACAAAATCTAAAAAATATTTTAAAGTATAAAAAAACCTTATGATTTATTCTCTACCCGTAGAAAAGCACGTTATCACTGGATGTCTAAAATATCCAAAAAATTTCTACGAAATTGATAGCTTTATTAATGAAAAAGATTTTTATCATGATATTCATTCTATAATTTTCTCCGTCATAAAGTCAAGCATCGGTCAGTCAGAAGACATTGACAATGTTCTTATTAGTGAAAAGATAAAAAATTTAGGAATCACGTTTAAAAATAGCGTAAACCCATACGAGTACTTGCAAAGTTTAAGCTTAATTAATCTATCTGAAAAAGCTTTTATAGAATCCGCCAAAACGCTAAAAACGCTGACAATAAGAAGAGAGATCTACGAAACAGCAGAAAAGCTAAAATCAAGAATGTCTGCAAAAGAAGAGATGTCTGCCGATCAAATCATCTCTGCCGCTGACGCCATTTATAACGAAAAAATAAGCGCATATGATTTATTTGACGAGCCTACAAATATTTTCGAGGATGCTCAATTTCAAATCGAAGAAATTGGTAATAATCCCGTTGACGACTCCGGCTTTCTAACCCCTTTCAAGGACTTCAACAGGCTTTACGGAGGTCTTCGACCAAAAAATCTTTACGCTTTTGTCGCCAGACCAAAGTCTGGTAAGACGACGATGCTTTGTGATTTAAATTATAAAATATGTAACGAGACCTATAATGGTCAAGTGTCATGTTTGTATCTTGACACAGAAATGGAAACGCTGGATGTCCAAAAAAGGCTTATCGCCTCTATATCCGGAGTACCATTCTGGTATATCGATACCGGAAACTGGAGAAAAAATCCAGAAATGACACAAAAAATTAAAGCCACGTGGACCAAAATTAAAAACTTTAAATTTCACCATTTAAAAGTCGGAAACAAAAGCACGAATGAGATTCTTTCTATTGCCAGAAGATGGTATTATTCAAAGGTTGGAAGAGGAGAGAAGGCAATTATAACGTACGATTATTTAAAAATGACAGGAGAAGGAGTTTCCGAATCCTGGAAAGAATATCAAGTAATTGGAGACAAAACAGATAAATTAAAAAAATTAGGAGAGGAACTTAATTGTGTTATCTTAACTTCGACACAAATGAACCGAAGCGGAGAAAGTCAAAATAAAAAAGCCGGAAGCTTTTCAGACGACTCTTCTGCTATCGCCCTTTCAGATAGACTCCAATGGTTCGCCTCTTATGTTGGAATCTTTAGAAGAAAAACTATTGATGAAATAGCTGAAGACGGGGAAGACTGGGGAACTCATAAACTGGTTACAACCGCGAGTCGCTTTCAAGGAAAAGAAGCAGCCGGACATGTTGATCTTGTAGAAAGAAATATAGACGGAGAAAAAAAATTCGTTAGCAATTATATTTCCTTTGATGTAAAAAATTTCAACGTAGAGGAAAAAGGAAGTCTTGATTCCTTGGTAAAAAAAGGTGGGTTAAAATTTCAAATTTTTGATAAAAATGGGAAAACAGTTGACAAAAATGAAAACGATGACCTACTATAATCCCGAAGACGTAAAGCAGGTATTGGAACAGCTTGGGTATAAATTAAACGATAGAGGAAAAGAATGGAGATCAAAGCCTCTTTATAGAGACTCTGATAACGACACGTCCTTAAAGATAAATAAATTAGATGGCAAATGGGTAGATTTTGCCAGAAATGAATCAGGAGGAATAGAGCAGCTAGTCGAAAAAACTCTTGGAATTTCTTTTGGCACAGGTAAAAACTGGATAAAAAAAAATGGAATAAATGCTTCTTCTGTTTCTACTTTGAAAATGAAAGAAGAAATAAGCTTAGATTATATTAAGTTTTTTGACCCAGAACTTTTAAAAAAACTATCTAATAATACCCACTATTGGAACAAAAGAGGAATAAAAAATGACACTCTCGCCAAATTTGGAGGAGGATTATGCTCTACTGGAAAAATGGCTGGCAGATACGTTTTCCCAATCTTTGATGAAGACAAGAGAATAAGAGGTTTTTCAGGAAGGTCAATTTATTCAAATAATGAAATAAAATGGAAACACATAGGGAAAAGAAGCGACTGGAATTACCCTCTTTTCCTCACGAGAGAGCATATTGAAAAACAAAAAGAATGCATTATAATAGAAAGCATCGGAGACGGATTAAGTCTATGGCAAGCCGGTATTAAAAATTTTATTATTTCCTTCGGGTTAAATTCCTTAGAACACATTTGCTATTTGCTCGTTGAACTTGATCCATCCTTAATAACAATAGCATTTAATAATGATTTTGTAAATGGAAAAACCAATGGCTCAGGGAATATTGCGGCAAGAAATTTTAAGAAAACGCTTGAAACTTTTTTTTCGAAAGATCAAGTCTCAATAAAGCTGCCAGAGTTAAACGACTTTGGATCTATGACTGAAGAACAAATATTACAATGGAAGAACAAATAAAAAATAAACCACTTTACCTAAGTGCCTCAAGAATAAAAACATACTCGTCTTGCTCTTGGCAATACTACGCCTCATACAATCTAAAAATACCACAATCCGGAAATAGTGGCGCTTCCAGAGGAACAGTTGTTCATAATTTATTTGAGTTAATATCAAAAACTAAACATACCCATTTTGTTCAAAAAATATGGCTAGCGGGAAGTCCAGAGAAAGTTCCGGCTATTAAAAAATTCTTAGAAAGACAATTTAAAAAAGAAAAATTAGATTTTAATGAGCAAGTCAAACCAATAAAAGTAAAATACGGCGCTAAAAATAATTGGGAGAGCGTATGCGAAATGGTAATGATTACGTTAAAATTCGAATTCTTAGAATCAAAAAATAAAAAAATAATTCATTCAGAATACGAATTCGATATAGTAAATGAAAATCCTAAATACGCAGTAAGAGGATTTATAGACAGACTTTCAGAAGAAGAGGGCGGGACAATTCTAAGAATCCTAGACTATAAAAGTTCTTCAAAAAAATTCAAAGGAGAAGATGAAGAGGCGAATATCCAAGCCATGATTTATTCACTTGTAGCAAGAAAGATATGGAAAAATTATAAAAATTATAAGGCGAGCTTTTTCTTTATGAGGTTTCCAGAAGACCCCTATCAACACAATGAGTTTTCTGAAAAAGAGTTAGATGGATTAGAGCATTATCTGGAGTATATAACTGAAATCCTTGAGAACCTTAACGAGGATTCGGCGAAAAACAATCTCGCAGTTAATGATAAAGAAAAGTCTTGGCTATGCGGAAGGGGTAAATGGATATGTCCATATAAAAATAAAATGACTTTTTATAAAGTAAAAGACAACACAAGAACAGGAAAAGACGCAGAGGTGTCTTCTCATTTAAAACTTGATGAGGCAAAAGAAAAAGCGGCGAAAAATGAAAACTGGCAAGTTGAGACGGCACTTTATGAAGGCTGTCCGGCTTTCAAGAGTAATCAATTCCTTGATTTTTAATTAAAAAAAATATATACATAATAATCAACAATGATTATTCCAGCTTTTAAGTCTCATTATTCTCTGAATAAAAGCATTCTCACCCTTGAGGAGTCTCACCCCGAGACCGGACCAAGGTCTATTTTTGGTTTGATAAAAAATCACAATCTACAAAATTCTTTCCTAATAGACGACAACATGAGCGGCTTCTTAGAAGCTTACTATAATGCTAAAAGCACTGGTATAAAATTAAACTTTGGACTTCGTTTAACGTTTTGCGCCGATATAAACGATAAAAGTGAAAACTCAATAAAAACAGAGTCGAAATACATTGTTTTTTTGAAAGACTCAAATGGATATGAGTCACTTTGTAGGATTTTTTCAACAGCATCATCAAAAGGATTTTACTATGTGCCAAGGTTAGATTTCAAAACCCTAAAAGAGTTATGGAGCGATTCATTAGATATAGGCGTTCCGTTCTACGATAGTTTTTTGTTTAATAATCACATGAAAATGTATAATTGTTTTCCTCCCGATTTTTGGAGCTGTCCAACATTCTTTTGGGAAGATAATTCTATTCCATTTGATAGGGTCTATAAAAAGTCTCTATTTGAACATCTTTCTAAAAATTACGCAGAATGTGAAACAATTAGGATGCAGTCCATCTTTTATGAGATGAAAGATGATTTCCTTGCATATTTAACCATGAAATGTATTGGTAAAAAATCAACTTTACAAAAACCTAATCTTGATCACCTGTGCAGTGATGAATTTTGCATAGAGTCGCTCTTAGAAAAACTGGATTCATAAAATGGAAGAAAATCTTATTAGATTTAATAAAAAAATTAAATTGCTTTTCATTGACTTTGAGACAGCAAATCTTTGTCTTAATTACAGATTCAACCTGCCTTGGCAGATGGCGATGATCAACACAGTAGGTGGATTAGTCGATGGAGAGAATCAAAATATTTTAATTAATTGGGGCAGCGATTTTAAATTTTCAAAAGGAGCAGAAGCAATGGCTCACTCATATTCAAAAGAAAGAATGGAAAGAGAAGGAGTCAAGCCAATAGAAGCCCTCAAGATACTATCTGAGAACTTAAACAACTGCGACGGAATCGTAGGTCACAATATATTAGGGTTTGATATTTATTTAATTAAATGCATTTATAATAAACTAGGAAGACCATATCCGGACATTTTATCAAAAAAACCCGTATTTGATACCTTCGCAATTGCAAAAGGATATTTTAATAATATTCCGTACCAAAAAGGAGACGATTTTATTTTTTATCAATACAAGGTTCTTAATAAGATAATTAAGGGGTCAAAAAACTCTCTTTCAAAGGTTGCGTCAAATTTCAATATACAGTATGATGAATCCAAGCTCCATGATGGATTGTATGATCTCGAACTCAACGTCCAAATTTGGAACAAGCTTAAATACCAAATAGATATTTAATTATAAAATGTTTATAGAAAACTTTAAAAATATAGAGCTTCCTCTTTACGGAGTAAGATGCCCCACGATCTCTCTATCGGCAAAGGATAGAGAGGAGTATAATATTAAAGATGGGGCTTCAAATCTAGAAATACTGCAAACGCTCTGCAACCAAGGTTTTAAAAAAAATATAAAAAAATGGAAAGAGGACGGCTTAAATATTGAAGAGTACAAGAACAGAGTTAAGCTAGAGGTTGAAACATTATTCAAGCTTGATTTTGTAGATTATATTTTAATTATTTGGGATGTTTTTAACTTTTGTAACAAAAGTAACATACCAACCGGACTTGGAAGAGGAAGTGCAGCCGGAAGTTTAGTTCTTTATCTTCTTGGCGTAACGGGAATAGACCCAGTTAAATACGGTCTTTTCTTTCAACGTTTCGTGTCAGAGGTAAGAGCAAAGAAACAGGTCATTGACGGAATAACCTATCTTGATGGAAAGATGATTGCTGATATCGACAGCGACATTTGCTATTACAGAAGAAAAGAAGTAGTAAAATATCTTGAGGAAAAATATCCAAACCGAACATCAAAGATGTTAACGGTTTCTACTCTTTCTGGAAAAGCCCTAATTAAAGACGCCGGTAAGATTATTGGAGAAAAAGAAGAAACAGAGATGAATAAAATCACCTCTTTATTTACTTCTAAATATGGCAAAGTAGCAGAGCCAGAAGAAATGTATGAAACCAGCGAAGAGTTTAAAGATTGGTGCGATGAAAACATATTGATATATGAAACATCTTTAAAATTAAAAGATCTTATTAGAAACAAAGGAGTTCACGCTTCCGGAATTGTCGTTAGCTTTGACGATATAAATAAAACCACTCCAACTGAGCTAACGTCAGACAAAGAAACGGTTTCTTCCTTTACAATGGATTGGGCTACCAAGATTAATATTAAATTAGATCTACTTGGTTTGAAAAGCGTTTCTGTTATTCATGAGGTATCTAAATTAGTTGGAGTTGATTATAAAAATATAGACCTAGAAAGCTATGAAAATATTTATGCACATCTTCAGGAATTAAAAAATCCAAAAGGATTGTTTCAAATTGAAGCAGATACCAACTATAAAGTTTGTAAAAAAGTACAACCTAAAAATTTAGATCAACTGAGCGCAGTTGTGGCACTTGCAAGACCAGGAGCATTAGATTATGTTGATCAATATGCGACATACGCAATTACAGGAGTCAAACCCGAAATTGACCCAGTGATAGAATCTGTACTAGCCAAAACAGGAAACATTTGTCTTTACCAAGAGCAGGTTATGGCGATGTTCAACAAGATTGGATTTTCTCTAACGGATTCAGAGGAAATTCGTAGAGCAATTGGAAAAAAGCTTCCGGAAGAAATAGCGAAATGGAAACCAAAAATTTACGAGCAATGTGAAAAACAAGGCTTAAAAAAAGAAACTGCTGACCAAATCTGGAAAGTATGTGAAGATAGCGCTGGGTATCAGTTTAATTTGAGTCACAGTATAAGCTATTCAGCAATGGCGGCGCTAACTATTTATTTTAAATTCAACCATTCGAGGGAATTTTTCCTAGCGCTTCTTAGAATGGCTAAAAACGAACAAGACAGCCTTGGTGAAATTAGTACGATCAGCCAAGAAATGAAGCATTTTGGAATCACTCTCCTACCTCCAGATCTAGCGAAGAGCAAAGAAGATTTCGAAATTGAAGGAAATAATATTAGATATGGTCTTTCCGCAGTAAAAGGAATTAGCAAAAAAGTAATCGAAAAGATGATCAACTTTAGAGGGGAGTATAATTCTAAAATTGATTTATTTATTGCGGCAAAGCAAGCAAAAATTTCAATAGGCGTTCTATCAGCTCTTATCCAAGCAGGAGCGCTAGAAAGTTTAAATACAAAAACCAGAAGCAGGATGGTTCTTGAAGCCCAAACTTGGAATATATTGAAAGATAAAGAAAAAGTAATAGTCAAACAACTTGTAGAACAAGCAAGGTTTGAAGACGTCTTAACAGCTGTAAAAGCGCTTAATTCTGAAATTAAGGACGATAAAGGCAAACTAATCATAAAAGACTCAAGGTTCGCTACAATAAAAAGAGACTATGATAGATTTAAAACAATCTATTTGCTCAACAGCAGGAATGAAAAACTGGCTAACTTCTTTTACGAAAAAGAATTACTTGGCATGCCGTATAGCCAAAGCTTAAGCGAGATCTTCAAACAAAGAAATGAAAACATTCAAAGCATAGAAGAGTGTAACAACTCTAAAGAAAAGGCATCTATATTTTTTGCCGGAATAGTTACTGACGTAATCAAAAGAACTTCTAAAAATGGAAACCCATACGTAAAATATGAACTTTCAGACGAAGGTGGAAAAATAGACTGTTTCGTTTTTAGTAGCGACAAAAGAGATAAGCTAGAAGAATGCCGTCAAAACAATGGTGGAAAGTTACCAGAAGAAGGCGACGTATTAGTTGTTAAGGCGAATAAAAAAGATGGGAACGCCTGTTATGCCGAAAAAATCGGTATTCAAAGTGCAAAAATATATATGGCTTTAAGAGATCTTAAAGATCAAGATTTAATTGAAGAAGAAGCATAGGCATTTATAATATTCAAACAGATATTAAATCCATGCTAAATAACATACAATTTTACAAGCCAAACTCATCAAACAAAGGTGTCGCGGTATCATTATCTTTCAATCCTGCTGACTCGGGAATATATGTTTCCTTTATTAAGCAATTTAGCTGGGATCAATCTAAAAAGATAGGCTCTTTTAAAGAAAACAAAGACAACCCAAAAGCTAAAAAAAATATCAAGTTTAATGACATAGAGGTTTCTGGTATTATCAGAGCGATAGAAAAAGAAGAAAAATGGTCAACGTTTCATAAGTTTAATAATGATAGCGGCGTATCAATCTCTTTTGCTCCATATATCAAAGACAATGTCATGGCTGGCTTTGGACTAAGAGTTTCAGATTCAAAAGATAAAGAAAACGTATTTTCCGTAGGATTTACGAACGATGAATCTATAAAGTTAAGGGAATGGTTAAAGCTCAGTCTCGAAGAAGCCTTTAAAACCCCAACTTCGGAAAACAAGGCTTACAACCAATGAGAAAAAAAAAGATTTTATTTCACTCAGATTTTACTCTTGTAAAGACTGGATTCGGAAGAGCTATGAAAACTCTTCTTTCATATCTTTATGAAACTAAAAAATATGAAATTCATCACGTTTGTTGCGGAATAGTTCAAGGCGCCCCAGAGCTTGAAGTAACCCCGTGGAAAAGCTACGGAGCAGTTGGCTCAAATATTCAAAAAAACGACCAGTCATCGCAAGATCCGTCCGCATTAAGAATAGCCGGATACGGAGGTCAAACAATTGACGAATACGTAAAAACAATAAAACCTGATGTATACATTGGCGTTCAAGACTTTTGGGGTGTAGACTTTTCAATAGAGAAAAATTGGTTCAGTAAAATTACAACCTGCATATGGACAACTCTTGACTCTCTTCCGATTCTTCCGTCTGCTGTTAAAAAAGCAAAGGACATAAAAAACTACTGGGTATGGAGCAATTTTGCAGAGAAAGCACTACACAAACTTGGTCATAAGCACGTTAAAACTGTTCATGGACCAATTGAGTCAAATCAATTTTTTAGACTTAAAGACGAAGATAGAGAGCAGCTTAGGTTAAAAAACAATATGCCCAAAGATGCCATCGTCATAGGTTTTGTTTTTAGAAATCAATTAAGAAAACTAGTCCCCAATTTAATAGAAGGATATAAAATCTGGAAAGATAGACATCCAGAAATTAAGAATACTTATCTTCTTTTTCATACAAGTTTTTCAGAGGGGTGGAATATAAAATCGCAAGCAGATCAATATAATGTTGACACGAAAGAAATACTAACCACATACATATGTCCAGTTTGCAATAATTACGAAGTTAAATCTTTTGACGATAGAGACTCTCGTTTTGAAAAAAACGAAAACGGAAGCCTTAAGCTAACCAAAGACGGAGAAAAAATAGAGACGCCCTTGTCCGCCGAAGGAAAAGACTGCAAATACTGCGGAACAAAAAACTCCCAAAGAACTACTTCCGTAGGGTTAGGAGTTACTGAAAATCAATTAAACGAAGTATATAATTTAATGGATGTTTATGTCCATCCTTTTACAAGCGGCGGTCAAGAAATACCAATTCAAGAAGCTAAATTAACAGAATTAATTACTCTTGTTACGAATTATAGCTGCGGAGAGGAATGTTGTGAAAAGGAGGCTCATTCTCTACCATTAAAATGGGAGAAATACATAGAACACGGAACAGAGTTTATAAAAGCGTCCACCAGACCTGACTCTATAGCAGATCAGCTGGATATTTTCATGAAAATGACGCCTTCTGAAAAAAAGAAGAGCGGGAAGTTGGCTAGAGAATGGGTAATAAAAAATTTTTCAATTAAAAATGTTGGGAAAAATATAGAAAAATTTATAGATAATTCTCCATTTATAGATCAAGATAAAGAAAGTAATTTTTCTCAAAAAAATAACAATAATCACAATCCAGACGCGTTAATAGATGGAAATTTAGCAAACAAAGAATGGGTAAAATCTCTTTATAAAAACATTTTAATTAGAGAAGTATCAGATGATGACGATGGATTTTTATATTGGATGGATCAATTGTCAAAAAATGTTGAAAGAAATCAAATAGAACAATACTTTAGACACGTTGCTAAAAAGGATTTAGAAGAAAAAAACAAAGCCAACAAGAAAAGCATTATAGACGATTTTATTTTGAAAAATTCAAAAAAGAAAATCTTATATGTTATACCTAGGTCAATAGGAGACTGCTTTCTTTCTACAGCAGTAATAGAAAGTCTTAGAAGCCTATATGATTTTGAAAATTGGGATTTATATGTCTCCTCTGATTCAAAATATAAACAAATTTTCGAAGGAAATAAAAATATAACAAATTGGATACCTTATATCCAAGATATGGAAAACCATATGCTCATGGAGGGAATTGGCGATCACCCAGGGTGGTTTGACATATGTTTTACCCCCCATCTTTCAACCCAAAGATCGATGAATTATATCCATAACGGAATAAACAAATTACTACTTTAATAAAAAAATGCATCTAATAGAAAAATATAGCTTAAATTGTGGAATAAATCCAGCAAAGCTAGGCAAGCCATATATTTATACATCTTATTATCCTATTCCAAGTAATAAGTATATTGTAATTCATCCAAGTAGCGGAATGTCTTCGAAAAATTACTCATACTATCAAGATATTATTGACTTTATATATGAGGAAACAAAAAAAACAGGATTTGAAATTGTTCAAATAGGAGAAGAAAAAGACGCGCCTTTGTCTAAATGTATAAACCTACAAGGTAAAACCAATATCCATCAAACATGTTTTATTTTAAAAAACGCAAGTCTTTTCATTGGAAATGACAGTTTTTCTACGCATGTTAGCTCGGCTTTCGGAATACCACTTGTGAGCCTGTATTCTGTTATACAGCCAGAAGTAGCTGGACCATATTGGAATAATGGAAAACAGTTTACTATAATGGCTCCACTCGAAGGTAAAAAACCAAAGTACTCAGCAGAAGACCCCGATAGGATAATTGATAAAATCAAACCAGAAGAAGTTTTAAAAAAAATATTTCTAGCTCTTCCAGAAATTGATTTATCTTCCAGTAATAATTTAGAATCTCTCTTTTTTGGTAAAAGTTACCCAAGACTTTCGACCGAGCTTGTTCCAGATAGTTTAATAGAAGTAAATAATGGAACAGAAATACCATTAAATATTAGGTTTGACTATTTAGATTCCGACGTATCTTCTCATAATATTAATTCAGCTTTAATAAATTTATCAAAAAGAAAATGCGGAATAATTACGTCTCGCCCATTTGATCTTACAAAATTTAAAGACGCGAACGTAAAACAAAATATTATTTCTTTTATTTTTCATATAGAAAAGAATTCGCTAGATTCAATTGATAAATCAATCGAATTTATTAATTATGCAAAAAAACTAGGATTTAATATTAAGGTCGCCTTAATTAAAGAAAACTTTTCAGAAGAAGAAGTTTCAGAATTAAAATTTAAATTTTTGAATATTCAAGGAATTACCTTTTTGAACCAAACAAACTGGGATACTTGCTTGACAGAAGAAGCAAGAAGAAAAATTAATAATTTGACAATTTTAAAAAGTTCTCGTATTATTTACTCCAATAACAAAGTTTTTCTATCAAAAACCGCACTGTTAGAAAATAAACCCACAAGTAATTTTATTCAGCCATTATCTGACATACAAGACCTAAAGGCTCTAGGTAAAGAATTAGAAAACTGTTATTTATATAATTTTAACCACTGAAATAGATTATGTCAAAGAATAAAAAAAACGAAGACCCTCAGTTAGGAATTGAAAACCAAAGCTCAGAAAACGCCGAGCTTAAATTCAAAAGAGACGAAAGCGGACTCATTTTAAATAAAAGTTATGAATTCACAGATGATGGACTTGTAAATTGGCGTAAGATGATTGATTCAAAATATTTAGTCCCCAATCTTTCAAAGTTCCCAACCGGAACAGAAAATAAAAATCTAAATATTGACGAGCTAGAAGACTCGCAACTTTTAATTCTCTTGGGCGGAATTAAAGATTTAGCAAACTTAAGGGGGTACTCTAAAGTACAATACAATGTATTTAACTGCACTCAAAATCACGTAGCGGTTTCTTGTAAGATAACATGGCTTCCAAACTTCGAAACAAACAATAAAGAAGTAGAATTTGAATCTCTTGCTGACGCACATCTCGATAATACAAAAAGCTTTGCAAAAGATTTTCTTATGGCTATCGCGGAAAATAGGGCTTTTGTTAGATCTGTCAGAAACTTTTTGCGAATTAATATTCTTGGAAGCGACGAACTTGGCGATTCAAAGAATCAAACCGTCGTTCATACGGAATCCGGGGTCGAAGCACAAGTATCAGCCAGTCATCCCTCAAATGTTTTAAAAGACGCCATGGCTAAAGCAAATATTTCTTTTGATAAAATAAAAGAAACCCTTGTGAAAGAAGGAATTGGGGAGGCAGAAAACTGGACCTCTATAAATGAAATTCCACACAAGACAATTTTTTCTCTAATTCAAAGAATCAAAAAAAAGATTTCTATTAAAGAATAATGAGCTTATTAGTATATTGCTACGGACCCTTTTCTGCAAAAAAGGGATTATTTTGTCAGCAATTTATAAAAGAAAATGTAGAGTATAAGCTTATAGAATTACATAAAATAAGAAAAAAAACAATTGGATCTTACATTCCAATAGATAAAAATTCAGAACAGGAAGTTAAAAAAGAATTTGAAAAAACATGCTTAGCCTCCCTAAAGAAGAATACTAACCTTCTAATAAACGGACTTTTTCTAAATCAGGAAGCAAGAATCATTTTAAACAATTCTATTAAAAACTTAACAAAAAACAATTTAAAAATTGTAAGCATTGGATTTCCTGCCGAAAACTTAATGGACCTTTTTGAAGAAAATAAAAAAACACCTATTTATAAGAATATGACATTCGATCAATTGAGATCACAAATTGCGCTTTTTTCGCCAGCCTCTGAAAAAAAAGAAGCAGATCTTTTAATAAACGAAGTAGGCGACTCTAACGGGTCCCCTTATCTAGAATTAGATACTAAACTATGGGAAGAAAATAGGATTATACATTGCAGTAATTTTAAAAAAGTTGCAGAATATTTTTTGTACGGAAATAGCTTTAACAATTAAAATAGAAAAAATAGAAAAAAAATGAACCTAGGAGTATGGCATTCAAACAAGTCCCTCATTATGCAAGAAATGAGAGAGCAACTTAAAAAGAAATCAAAAAAAGGACAGCCCCCCCTTTCAAAGGGAGAAGCAAATAGAACATGGAGAGAAGAAATTTTGGGCATTCTTTCAGAAGATCAAAAAAAACAAAGAAAAGCAGAAAGGCAACAAAAAAGTAAAAAAAACAAATACTCATTTGACGGATCAGATGAATAAAAATTCAGTAGAGTTAATTGGTCATTACGGATCAGATGAAGTAATAGCCTGCTCAGCTTGGACAAGCACAAGTAGAGAAATAACAGAAGAGAAGAGACAAAGGATCCCCGCCCTTATAGAGATGCTGTGGTTTAACGGTCACGAGACCCCATTTGAAAAAGGATCTGTTCACTTTCTTGTTAATTGCGATATAGCTAGTCACATTCATCTGCTTAAACATAGAATTTCTAGTATTAATGCCGAATCCGCAAGGTACAAAGAGCTAAAAGAAGACAAGACTTATATTCCCAATGACTGGACAGGCGCTAGAGTTTTATCTCTGCTTGGAGCCGATCCAGGTATGACCTGGGATCGACTTCTTAAAATTTATACAGATTTAGGTAATGCTTATTACCATGCTTGCGTCAAAGACCTTGAACCATTACTTGGAAGAAAAAGAGCAAAAGAATCTGCTAGGTTTTTTAAAACTTATAATTCGCAAATTCAAGCCGATATTTCCTTTAACATGAGGTCTTTTGCAAACTTCTTAAAACTAAGAAGAAGTGAGCACGCCCAACTAGAGATAAGAGAAATAGCTGAAAAAATGCTAGAATGCGTTAAGGATATAGATAATAATCCTTTTCAGCATACAATAAATGCATGGGAAAAATCAGAGCTTCCAATTAAATAATTTTTAAAATCTATTTTTTAAATAAAATTAACCCATGAAGCAAGAGTCTTTAAACTTTCAAGATCGCCGGCGAATAAAAAAAATGACAAATAATATATTTATATTTCTTTGCCTTTTTCTAGTCTCTTGTGAGATGCTACCTAAAAATCCAGAGCCGTGGATGGAAATGAAAAAAAACGCATGTCTTCCAACAGCGATCGCTTTTAAAGAGGGACTTAGTAAATATGACATTTGGGCTGAAGTTATAATTTACAGCTGGTACGATCAAAAAACTAAAAGACTAAATGGACACGCTATCACCGCATATATGTATCCAAAAGGGAAAAATCAGCTTTGGACGTATGACTATTGGGGGAGTTACAGGGTCAGAGCCTATAAAAACGATCCAGTTGATATCGCTCAAAAAGCTACCAACGCAAGAAATGAAAACAGACATGTAACATCTGCTAGTTTTTTGTATTGATTTTTAGGTAAAAAACATTTATTTATAAAATAATGAGCGACTCATTTGAGATTCTAACCGAAATAGAAGAAATACTTGAAGTTGTTTCATCTCTAAAAAATAAAACCTTAGATCACTATCATGAAGATAAAAACTTGGCAAGTCAGCTAATGGTTGATTTAGTTTCTTTAGAAAATGAAGCAAAAGATCTATTAAATGATTTCTCTGTTTTAGTTTAAGTGTATATATTAAATATTGTTCTTTGAAATTTGGGGGCGTAATGGTTTCGATTTAGAATTGAAATTAAAAACGCATGCCGTGGTTAATCAGTTGGCCACGTAAAAAGCTGATTAAAAAACTAAATGCAGACACTGATGAGTCTGATCTTTTAGCCGAAGCTGAATACATCTTCAACAACGCTGACGAGTTCCTCGGCGGCATTGAGGAAGAGTCCTACGCGCTCGCCGCTTAAAGACCTAACGGTAATCCTCTAAATCCGTTTTGAATTGCAGAGGGAGGGATATACTGTAAAGTCCCATAAAGAATAAACAG